>Ga0247841_10006980_pt1 | contig 17047 bp, 12 predicted proteins | sample LaCruzMarch2015__2_FD_192410 | JGI IMG/M metagenome (GOLD analysis project Ga0247841, IMG submission 192410) | Freshwater microbial communities from meromictic Lake La Cruz, Castile-La Mancha, Spain - LaCruzMarch2015_18m | ecosystem: Environmental > Aquatic > Freshwater > Lake | place: Spain... | reverse complement strand
TTATACCCCCATTTATTTTAAGATCGCAACTTTTAACCGACGGCTCAAAAGGAGATGAAGGTGGAATTGCTATTTTGAGAAATGGAAAACCAAACGAACAAACCTGTCTTACTTTTAAAGCCACAGCTCATGGGCTTTCTCACGGACATTACGACAAATTATCTATTGCATTGTTCGATAATGGAAATTGTATTTTGCCTGATTATGGTGCTGTTCGATTCTTGAACATTGAACCCAAAAATGGCGGAAATTACACCATGGAAAACTACACTTGGGGAATGCAAACTATAGCTCACAATACAGTCACAATTGATGAACGCAGTCATTTTAATGCTGACTTTAAAGTTTCATCGGCTAATCATTCCGTTATCAATTACTGCAATCTGGCCGACCCCGACGAGCAAGTGGTATCGGGAACTGAACAAAATGCCTACAAAAAAACTGTTATGCAAAGAACAACTGGCATGATGAAAAATGATAAATTCGAATTCCCATTTATAATTGATATTTTCCGTGTAAAATCTGATTCAGCACGTATGCTCGATTTACCATTTTATTATCAGGGACAATTGATTTCAACTGATTTTACTTGTCCGAAATACTTATCTGAAATTAAATCTCTTGGGATTAAAAATGGCTATCAGCACCTTTGGCTCGAAGCCTCAGCAAAATCGGACAAACCAACTGCCTGCTTTACTTTTGTAAATGACAATCGCTTTTACAGCATCACTACACTTACTAATTCGAACTCACATCTGTTGATGACACGCACCGGTGCTGGTGATCCTGAATTCAATTTGAGAAGCGAAACTGGATTTATGATTAGACAAAAAAGTGCTAAAAATCACAGCTTTGTATCTATCATCGAACCACATGGGTTGTATGATTTAACCCGCGAAGTAACAAGTGGTTACCAAAGTAACATATCAAATCTGGAAATTCAGTTGGACGATGAAAATTATACTGTAATAAAAATTGAGACTAAAAATAGTGGAAAGTATATTTTTGCAACTGTCAATAAAGATTTTGACGCAGCTAAAAAACGTACTGTTTTATTTAATGGTGCTACTATCACGTTCACAGGGAATTATGGATTTATAGAAATAAAAAAATAACAATTATGAAAGCACAAAGCGAAAATTTTCTTATCGATGCCAATCAACCTTGGGTTGATGCTGGTAATGGTCTTCATCGTCAGATGATGGGTTACAATGGAGATATAATGTTGTTGAAAGTAAAGTTCGAAAAAGGTGGTATTGGATATGTTCATCAACATATTCATTCCCAAAGCACTTATGTGGCAAGTGGCGTATTCGAAGTAATGGTTAATGATGTAAAAAAGATTTTATATCCGGGCGATGGTTTCTTTGTTGAACCAAATGCACCACACGGAGCAGTTTGCCTCGAGGAAGGCATATTGATCGATACATTTAGCCCAATGCGTGAAGATTTTTTATAATAAAATCGCTTAGAAATTATCATATTCAACAACTAGTGTTATGTTGATATTGACGTATTGAAATAATCATAAATCATTGATTCATTTCATTTTCAAATTAACTTTGAACTCGCAATTTATTAAACCAAAAATAAGCACAATATGAAACTTAAAGGACTAAGATGGTGGGTGATTGGCCTTATCATGTTAATTACCATCATCAATTATCTCGATCGTGGTACGTTGAATTATATGTGGGTGGCCAATATTGAATACAAGTTGGTAGATAAATTCGGAAGTGCTGGACATGACAACGAAGCTGTATTTGATAGCAAAAACAATCAGTATCAATTAATGAGTAAAAAAGGTACTCTTATTTTACAAAATGCTGATTGGATTTCATTCAAAAAAAATGGAAAAATTGTAGTGAATCGCGAGGGTATTGCTTATGATTTAGGCATTATCGATTCAAAATCTTCTCCCGAAGTGGCATCAAAACAAGCCAAGGATATTTTGGGAACTATCACCATTTTCTTTATGATTGCTTATGGTTTCAGCCAATTATTTTCGGGCAAATTATACGATAAAATTGGTACACGCAAAGGATTTTTAGCATCTGTATTAATCTGGGGAACAGCCGATTCGCTTACTTCATTAGCATCTGGCAAATTTTCACTCACCGGATTTCGAATGATGTTAGGACTTGGAGAAGCCGGTCCATGGCCGGGAACAACCAAAAGTAATGCTGAATGGTTTCCACAAAAAGAAAGAGCATTGGCACAAGGGCTTTTTGGAGCAGCTGCTTCTATTGGTTCAATTCTGGCACCAGTAGTAATTTTAATGCTTTATATTTCGTTGGGTTGGAAGCTTACGTTTATTGTTGTTGGTTCAATGAGTTTATTATGGTTAATCCCGTGGCTGGTTATCAACAAAAAAGGTCCAAAAGAACATCCATGGATTACGGACAATGAAAAGGAGTATATTTTAAGCGGACAACCCGAAGCAAAAGTTACAAACGAACGGGCAAAAAGTTGGGGTGAATTGCTTTCAAACAAAAAAAATTACTCCGTTATTCTTGGTCGGTTCTTTTTAGATCCTATCTGGTGGATGTTTGTGACATTTCTACCCATGTATTTGGTCGAAGAATTTCAATTAAACATCAAGGAATTGGCTTTTTCGGCATGGATTCCTTATGTGGGCGCTATGGTAGGTAGTATTTCGGGTGGTTGGTTTTCAGGTTATTTGATTCGAAAAGGCGCAACAGTTGATAAAGCCCGTAAAACAGCCATCATTATTGGTGGTGCCATTATTGTGCCTTCAATAATACTTTCGGTTTTGGCTGCCAATGCCATTTTGGCTGTAGTTTTAATGGCTTTTGTATTGGGAGGATTTCAATTCACCATTGTCAATATACAAACCCTGCCCAGCGATTTGCATTGTGGTAAGTCCGTTGGGTCGTTAGCCGGACTTGGCGGTGCAGCTGCAGTTATGGGCACTATTCTGGCCATTCTGTTTGCCGGACGAATTGAAAGTTGGCCATTATTATTTGGTTTACTGGCCGCACTGGTTCCACTTTCGGTTCTGTCAGTATTCTTAACTGTAGGGAAAATTGAACAAATAAAATAATGATTTGATAAGTATTTTCATAAGCATAGAAAAAGGAGAGTTTAACATCTCCTTTTTCTATTTTTTCTCAAAACATATTTTTTTTTGGTTACAGAAAATCTGCAGTCAGGTAGTGTTTTTGTCTCTCGCATTTTTTTTATTACTTTTGCAAAAAATAATTATATGACATTCGACATTGTATTTGTGGGTTATATTGCAGGATTCTGTACTGCTGTAGCCCAATTTCCACAGGCATTAAAAATAATTAAAACAGGTGAAACCCACAGTATTTCGTTGGGAATGTATATAATAATGACTTTCGGGATTTTCATTTGGTTTTTATATGGCGTTTTACTTACAGATTTTCCAATGATTATTGCCAATTTTGTTTGTTTAATTCCCTCATTATATATACTTTACATTACCATTCGAAATTTAAATAAAGCAAAAAAACATTCGACATGAAAAGTATTCAGATAATAAACGGACCAAATCTCAATTTGTTAGGTAAACGCGAACCTTCGGTTTATGGAAATCAAACTTTTGATGCATATCTCGAAGTGCTAATATCTAAATTTCCTGAAGTAAAAATTGAATATTTTCAATCGAATACAGAAGGCGCAATCATTGATAAATTACATGAAGTGGGCTTTGATTGTGATGGAATAATACTCAATGCGGGTGCTTATACGCATACTTCAATTGCCATTGCCGATGCCATTCGTTCTATTTCTGTACCTGTAATTGAAGTTCATATTTCAAATGTTTTTAAACGCGAAAGTTTTCGTCACCATTCCTTTATGTCCGATGCCTGTAAGGGTTGTATAGTTGGATTTGGATTGGATTCCTATCGTTTGGCAGTGGATGCCATACTACATTTCTAAAAAACAAATCAAAATCTCAGTCCCTGAGATAGTTCATAATATTTTACTGAATAAAAATGTCAAAATCAACCAAAATAGTTGCAACAATAAGTGATAAATGTTGTGATGTAGATTTTATCCGTCAAATGTATGCCGAGGGCATGAATGTTGTTAGAATGAATTCGGCTCATTTACAGCGCGATGGATTTCTGAAAATTATCAATAATGTGCGTGCTGTAAGTAATCACATCGCATTATTGATGGACACCAAAGGCCCCGAAGTACGAACTACTATAGCTCAAGACGATGCAATTCAGCTTTTTACAGGCGATATCGTAAAAGTGATGGGTAATCCCGAACTTATTTCTACACGTGAATGTGTTGCTGTAAATTATCCCTTTTTTGTCCGCGATTTGAATGTAGGAGATGATATTCTGTTCGATGATGGTGAAATAGACTTGAAAGTTGAGTCGAAAGATGAAAACAGTCTTTATTGCAAAGTGCTGAACGATGGAGTTTTAGGAAGTCGTAAAAGTGTAAATGTCCCAGGAGTTCGTATCAATTTACCTTCGCTTACCGAGCGCGACCGCCAGAATATTCTTTTTGCAATAGAAAATAATCTCGATTTTATTGCACATTCTTTTGTGCGAAATAAACATGATTTACTTGATATTCAGCATATTTTGGATGCTCATAATAGTCCAATAAAGATTATTTCAAAAATTGAGAATCAGGAAGGTGTCGATAATATTGATGAGATTTTGGAATATACCTATGGGGTAATGATTGCACGCGGTGATTTGGGTATTGAGGTGGCACAAGAAAAAATTCCGGGTATACAACGTCGATTAATTCGTAAATGTGTTGTTGCCAAAAAACCGGTAATTGTAGCTACCCAAATGCTACATTCGATGATTAAGAATCCACGCCCCACCCGCGCCGAAGTAACCGATATTGCTAATGCAATTTACTACCGTACTGATGCATTGATGTTAAGTGGCGAAACTGCTTATGGAAAATATCCTGTCGAATCGGTACGTACCATGGCAAAAATTGCCGAAGAAGCAGAAAAAACGAAACTCTCTGAAAACGATATTCCTATTGCAATCAGCACCAATGATATAACTTCATTCTTAGCAAATGCCGCCAACGAAGCCAGTATAAAAATTGGAACAAAAGCCATTATTACAGATACATACAGTGGGAAAACTGCACGCCATTTGGCTGCATATCGTGGAACAAATCCCATTTTGGCTATTTGCTATCACGAACGTTCAACTCGCGAATTGGCTTTGTCCTACGGTGTTTTTCCAATGTTTCAGGAAGAAAAAGGAAATACTCAGAAGTATTTTATTGCCGGATTGGAAGAGTTTATTAAGAAAGGTGTTTTGCAAGCTGATGATTACGTGAGCTATCTGAGTGGTAGTTTTGGCGAAGGTTTTGGAACAACTTTTCTGGAAGTAAATAGAGTAGATAAAATATTAGAATCAAGAGAAAAATATATTTTACCAAACTTCTGATTTTCAGTATAATTAAAAGGCGTTTTATACGCCTTTTGTTTAGTTTAACCGTTTTGTATAATTATTAGTTAAACTTTTTCCTTGTTTATTTGTCTTAGTAAAGACGTTTTGTAAAATCACAATTCCACTTAATATTAAACAACAACAATCATAAAAATATTCGTAAATTATTTATCCAACTTTCAATGAAAAAGTATCTTTCTTTCATTCTTTTTTTAGTAGTAAGTTTTTCGATTTCTGCAGCAAATAGTGTAAATGGTGTCATTATTGATGCTACTACCCAATCACCACTCGATTTTGTAAATGTTACTCTCTTCAAACAAGGTTCAAAAACTCCAATAGCAGGTGTTTCATCCGATAAAGATGGTATTTTCGTAATTCCTTCGGTTCCTAATGGAAAATATATGCTTCGCGCAAGTTTTGTTGGATACAATTCGGTCAACCAACCTTTAAGTATTGAAGGTAAACCTTTGAATGTGGGCGTAATAAAATTGGCTACAAATACTAAAAGTCTAGCGGAAGTTGAAGTTATTGGTCAGGGAACACAGATGCGATTTGATATCGACAAAAAAGTGTTTAGTGTCGATCAGAATATTGCCGCAGCAGGTGGTACAGCAACCGATGTTTTGCGTAATATTCCGTCGGTAAAAGTTGATAACGAAGGAAATGTTTCGCTTCGTAAAGATGCTAATGTTGAAGTGTGGATAAATGGAAAACCTTCGGGGCTTACTGTCGATAATCGCGCTCAGGTATTGCAACAAATGCCGGCCGAAAGCATTGAATCTATTGAGATTATGACCAATCCGTCAGCAAAATTCAATCCTGAAGGAACTGCCGGTATTATTAATCTGGTAATGAAAAAGAATCGGAAAGCCGGATATTATGGAAGTCTTTCAGCCGGATTAATGTATCCTACCGGTGGAAAAGTGGGTGGTACAATTGGTGCAAATATAAATTATAGTAGTAGCAAGATTGACACTTATTTAAATATTGGTTATCGTGCCATGAGTTTTAAAGGTGGTGGAAACACTCAAAGATACAATTATAAAGGTGCAGATACTACTTTATTGATGCAAAATGCTGTAAATGAATTTTCGTATGGTGGGCTTTTTCTGCGTGCAGGTGTCGATTACCATTTAAATGAAAAAAACACCTTCAGTCTGGCTGGTTTTGGAATGTCAGGAAGTGGGAATACAAAAAGCTCCATCGACTATTTACTTACAGATGAGGTACGAAATCTTACTTTACGTGATTATGACCGCACAAATACCGGTGTGGGATTCAGACCCAGTATGAGTGTAAATCTCGATTATCGCCATGATTTTAACAAGAAAGGGGATGATAATATTATCACAAGTTTGGCATATTCTACTCATACCCGTGGTGGCGATAATCGCTTCCAACAAACCGATCCATTAGCATCATTTGATATTACACAAAGCTCGATTGGTGATAGCAAAGAGTTTGTATTTAAGTCAGATTACACCAATAAATTTACTGAAACAAGTCGTTTGGAGGCAGGATGGCAAAGCACTATTAATAATCGTTTGAGTAATGCCAGCGGTTATAAAACGCTAAATAATGAAGACCTGCCCGATTATCAGAATAAATTTGATTACTCTGAATTAATACATGCAGCATACGTTACTTATGGCGATCGGTTTTTCGATAAATTGAGTGTTCAAGGTGGTTTACGTGCTGAATATATGGATAAAATATTCACCAATACTACCGCTACTACAATGAAAACTATCGATCCAAAACCGACGTTGGAATTGTTTCCGAGCATGTATTTGTCATACACCATGACCAAATCGGATGAATTTCAACTGAATTATACACGCCGTGTAAATCGCCCGCGTGGTCGCCAAATAAACCCATTTCGTGATTATTCCGACTCTACAAGTATTTCTTATGGAAATCCGGGTTTGTTGCCCGAATACTCTTCTTCGTTGGAATTTAATTACATGAAAACATGGGAAAATCACTCCCTGTCGGCTTCTGCGTATTATCGCTCTACCGATAATGTAATTGAAGATGTAAGATTCTTAAACAAACAAACAATGGAAAATACCTACATGAATATTGCTAAAACTAAAAATTCAGGTATTGAATTAGTTGCAAAAAATAATTTGTTTAAAATTCTGAATCTGACCACTTCATTCAACATGTATTATAGTCAAATGGATTCGTCGATTTATGTAAATCCTTATAATACAGCCGTAAATACAACAATTCCAGGTCAGAATACAGTTTCGTGGAGTGCCAATGTGATTGCTAACTTTATGTTGAGTAAGACATTCTCGGGACAGATTACCGGAGAGTATTCATCGCCAACACTTATTGCACAAGGTATTGAAAGTGCAGAATATCAAGTTGATTTGGGTTTAAGGAAAACTTTTCTCGACCGCAAATTAAGTGTCAACTTAATGGCAATGGATATATTCAATTTTAATAAAGAAAGAACCATCACCAGTGGTGCAGGTTTTTATCAAATTGCAGAATCATATTTTCACCGTCGCATGATTGGTGTTACCGTTAGCTACAATTTTGGTAATATGAAACCAAAACAAGCTGATATGAAGAAAAAAGGCAGTTCGCCCGATATGAATATGGATATGATGGAATAGATTTGTAGAGACGATGCATGCATCGTCTTATGAATCGTATTGACCACTATTTGACGGAATTACATTCTTCTTCTAAATTCCCCACAGACTAAAGCAGTGGCTACACCCACGTTTAACGATTCGGAAGTAGGTTGTCCCATTGGAAAGTTAGGAATAAACAATCGTTCAGCAACAAGTTTTTCAATCTCGGTTGAAATGCCGTTGCCTTCGTTGCCCATTACAATAATACCATGTTGGGTAAGGGTTTTACTGTAAATATTTTCACCGTTCATAAAAGTGCCGTAAATAGGCAATTCCGACTTCATATCTACAAGAAAATCTGCAAGTTTCACGCTATGAACTTTTACCCTTGCCAATGCACCCATTGTAGCCTGAACTGTTTTCGGACTAAACACATCGGCACAAAACTCTGAACAGAAAACATTATTTATTCCAAACCAATCGGCAATCCGAAGTATTGTTCCCAGATTTCCAGGGTCTTGTATATCATCAAGTGCCAGACTTAAATTGCTTATGATTTGAGTACTGTTCCAGTCATTTTTGGGTTTATGAAAAACGGCAAAAACACCTTGCGGACTTTTTTGATTTGAGATTTTAAATAGCTCATTTTCTTCAACTTCAATAAGTTCAGTTGCTTCAATTTTAGGATGATTATCAAACCATTCTTTGGTAGCAATTAAGGAAGCACATTGAAATGACGAAAGTAAATCCATGACAATTTTTGTTCCTTCTGCAACAAATAAACCAAGCTCATCACGAAACTTCTTTTGCGATAAACTTGTAATAAGCTTGATTTTATTTTTGGATAACATATTGTACATTAAAAATTAAATGAATTCTGACCAATTTTTTAAAACTTTAATTTACAAAGCTAACAAAGAAAACGATAAAAAAAGCTATATTTGCAGAATATTTTTGATTCTTTTAAGTGTTATAGATGAATATCCGCATTTTAGGTGTAATTATTTTTGTTTTTTTACTGCTTACAGCTTGCAGTACAACGAAATTTGTGCCCGATGGTGAATATTTGTTGGACAAAGTTCATATCAAAACTGATAATAAAGATATACCCCAAAACGAATTAAAAGATTACTTACGACAAACACCTAATGTTGCTGTATTTCAATTGTTTAGAATGCAGTTAGGTATATATAATTTAGCCGGAAAAGATAGCACTAAATGGTTAAATAAAACCTTCAAGCGAATGGGCGATCCACCTGTTATCTATAATAAGTCGCTTACTTCACTTTCGGTTCAACAACTTCAAAGATTCCTTGTAAATAAAGGCTATATTAATGCTGTAGTTGAGAGTAACGTAATTTCAAATGGAAAAAAAGCCATAGTTGACTATAATATAAAGGCGAATAAACCATATACATTACGCGATTATAATATAAATCTCAAAAATCTAACATTAACCGAAATTGCAGCAGATACTTCAAGGTCACTAATCCGGTCGAATATGCTATTTGATGCTGACGTTTTTAATGCTGAACGTGAGCGCATTGCCACTCGTTTTCGTCAGCAGGGATTTTACAATTTCAATAAGGACTTTTTGACTTATACAGCTGATAGTTCGTTGAATTTACATAAAATTGATCTTTCGCTGGAGTTGCGTGATAATCTCAAACAACGTAACGATTCTGTAAATAAGGTAATTTTTAAAAAGTATTCTATTCGTAAAGTAATTTTTTATACCAGTCCCGATGCAGCCACAACGGTAGATAATACAAACAGATCGGAATTGGATACTGTTAGTTTTAGAAATTTCATATTGGTTTCGCCAAAAAAGAGAATTATCAAACTTGATGCTTTAGTTCAAAATACTTTTATCAATCCACAATCGCTTTATACCGACGATGCCGTCGATCGGACTTATCAGGCTCTCAACTCTTTAGGACCAATAAAGTATGTAAATATAAGTTTTAAGGAGTCAGCCGACAGTTTACTCGATTGTTACATTATCATTATTCCATCCAAGGCAGTAACAATTTCTACAGAATTAGAAGCAACTTATACCGACGGATATTGGGGCGGCGCTGGAAATGTAAATTTTATGCATCGTAATATTTTTAAAGGTGCTGAAACTTTTTCGCTTCAAGTGCGTGGTGCTTACGAATGGCAAAAGGGAATCTGGGCTGAAGAGTTAGGTGTGCAAGCCGGACTTAAATTTCCAAAATTTATTTTACCATTTGGTGGGTATGATTTTAAACGAAACATACATGCCAATACTGAGTTTTCGAGTGCTTTTAATTCACAATTCCGTCCGGGCGATTACTCTACAAAAAGTTTAGGTGCTGGTGTAAAATATACGTGGAATATAAGACAATTTCGACATAGTTTTGAATTGTTCGATTTAAGTTATATGTATTTCGATTCCATTTATCAGGGTTTTCGGGATAAGTATTTAAATGTCACACCGCCATTATTTAACCCATATAACTATCAGGATCACTTTATTATGCGAATGGGATATGCTGGCTCGTACAACAATTTCAATGCAAGTAGACCGATGAAAAACTATTTAACCATGCGTTATAATATTGAAACGGCCGGAAATATGATGTATGCATTTAATAATTTACTCGGAACTGTAAAAAATGCTGATGGTTCATATCGTTTCTTTGGTATTCGGTATTCACAATACATTAAAACAGAATATAATATAACGCACCACCAAATTTTTGATAAGAGTAACCGTTTTGTTTATCATTTGGGAGTTGGACTGGGAATTCCTTATGGAAATGCTGATGTTATTCCTTACGAAAAACGTTTTTTCAGTGGTGGAGCCAATAGCATTAGAGGTTGGAGCGAAAGCACTTTGGGCCCCGGAAAATACCAAAGAATTGATGATAAAAGAAGGGATTACAACCAGGTGGGAGATATTAAACTGGATATGAGTATGGAATATCGGGCTAAAATGTTTTGGGTGCTCGAAGGAGCTGCTTTTCTGGATGCCGGAAATATCTGGACAATAAAAGATTATGAAACTCAAAAGGGAGGAACTTTCAAGTTCGATTCGTTTATGAATCAAATAGCAATTGCTTACGGTTTAGGACTTCGCTTCGACTTTTCGTTTTTTATTGCACGTGTCGATTTTGGTGTTAAACTGTTCGATCCGGTGCGAAGTCGCCGCGAACAATGGAGGGTAAGCCCAACGTGGTCAGAAGATTTAGCTGTACATTTGGCTATTGGTTATCCGTTTTAAGTAAAATCCCTGTAAGTCAGTCAACTTACAGGGATTTTCTCTTTTTATATACTTCAATCCTATAAAATGTAATTGGGTACTCTCTCAGAATTAAATTATCCAGATATTTTTCCCCTTTATTTTTGTTCTACAATCTTAATCTCTTCGTCAGTTAAACCATACAAAGCATACACCATGCGGTCAATTTCGTTTTCGGTGGTATCTATTTCAGTTTTTATGGTGCGTGCATTTTCTGCTTCCTGATTGAAATACGTTTCCCATTCTGCTTTTTGGCTGAGCGTTAATTTTACTTTCTGTTTTTCAAGCTCTTTTATAAATTCAGCGTAGCTCAGTGTATGCCAGTTTTGCAATTTTGAAGTTAATGTTTCTAACGAGAATTCACGTAATAAATTCCGTTGGAATTTTCCGCTAATTTCCTGAAATTCCTTGTTCAACGAAAGCATCTGGTCGGCTTTGGTGATAAAGGGTTGTTGAACATAAATTGAGACTTTGGGAATTGGTAAATCTAAAATAGAACGTAATTTCTGAAAAAAGAACCGATATTTTTGACACCCCACCCTACGGGATTGCAGATTTTATTTTGAACAAGGGGTCGCAACCCATTGTTCAAAATATAGTCTAAAATTGATGCTTACATTTTTATTTTCTCTATTCTTTTACCAACATTTACTAAATAAACCCCACTCTCAGGCATGTCTATTATTATTTTTGTTCCTTGTGATTTAATTTGTTTTAGAAATTTTCCTTCAAGCGTAAATATATTTATCTTTTCAGCATTTTTAGTTCCTTCGATAACAATTGAAGATTTTGTGGAATAAATTCTTATACTTTCAATTGAAATATCATTTATAAAAGTATTGAAGTTTTTTTCAGATACATTCAAAAAATCTTTCCAATAATCAGCTGCTTTGTACACTGTACTTGCGCCCACCGGAACAACTAATGCACAGGTAGTTTTATTTACATTTGCAAAAGTATTTGCCAATATAGATGGCGGCGATATGCAATTAACCGATATTTTAGCTAATGCAGAACAATTTTTGAATGCATTATTGCCAATACTTGCAAGTGAACCCGAAATATATAATTCGGTTAAACCACTACAATCGCCAAACGCATATATTCCAAGTGATGTTAAAGCTTCGGGGAGAATCAATAATCCTGTTAATCCGGTGCAATTGTAAAATGCATTTTCGCCTATTGATAGCAGGTTATTTCCAAAACTTATACCTGTGAGTCCACTACAACTTGCAAACCCATTATCATTAATATTTCTGACAGAGTTTGGAATTATAAGATTACCTGTTAAACCCGTACAACTCTGAAAAGCATAACTTCCGATGGTTTTTAGTTCACTTCCAAGGGCTATACTAGTTAATTTATTGCAAGTTTCAAAAGCACTATTTCCAATAGAAGTTACCAGACTTGGAATTGATAGGTATCCTGTAAATTCACTGCAACCAGAAAATGCTCCATCGCCAATTGTTGTCAAAGCATTTGGTAATATCAACCTACCAGTTAATCCGTTACAATCGCGAAAAGCTCCATTTCCAATGGTTATAACATTGTTGCCAATTGTCAGATTTCCGTTCAGCCCCCTACATTCGGCAAAAGCAGAATTTCCTATTGTAGTGATTAATGCGGGAATTACCAAATTACCTGTCCAGCCTCCACATTTATAAAATGCTGCTTCACCAATGGATGTTATTGTAGTGGGAAACTTGATTGATGTGAGCGTGTTTTTGCCAGTCATTGTGTTCGGATTTGAAAACGAATATCGTGGCATTTCGTTAGCTGAATACACATCAAAATAAGGATCAGTTCCACCACTTCCGATAAAAGCCTGAATTGTATCAGCACTCATATCCAAAACAGACAAAACTGTCATTTCATCACGCATACATTTTATATCACGAGCATCAATTTTTCCAATTACGGTAAGATTAGTTATCGTCATTTTTTCATCGGCAGTTAATCGTGTACTAAGAGTGCCGGCCGCAGAAAGCCTAATGGTCTTAGAACCAATCTCCTCCATCAAAAGAAAGTCTTGCCAATAAACCGCCGATTTATAAGCAGCCAACGTACCAAACGGCACTTTCAATACACAAGTTGCTTTGTTGACTCCCGAAAATGCACCGTAATTAAGTGCTGCCGGAACTGTTCTGCTCACTACTATCTTCGATAAGCCAACACAATTATTGAAACAGGCATCTGGAAATGAGTTAATAGAATTCCCAAGAATTAACGTAGCAATTCCCCTACATTCAGTAAAAGCATACATTCCAATGGAAGTAACGGAGTTTGGAATTGACAAAGTGCCAACTAAGCCACTACAACTATTAAATGCAGCTTCGCCAATGCTAAGAAGTGAACTTCCCAAGGTAAAACCTGTAACTTTTCGACACGCCGAAAAACAATTTGCGCCAATTGAAGTTACTGAATTTGGAATTGTAATATTTCCCGTTAATTCAGAACAACTCATAAATGCGGAATTACCTAAAACCGCCACAGAATTACCTATAGTCAAACCTGTTAGTTTTGAACATGAGCCAAATGCATCATTTCCAATTGTAGTAACAGATGAAGGAATAATTAATGACCCTGAGATTTTATTACACAGACTAAAAGCACTTTCAGCAATTGAAACCACTGAATTACCGATGGTTAATCCAGAAATATTATCACAATAAAAAAAAGATCTTTCTCCAATTGAAGTTACTGAATTTGGAATTGTTACTACCCCCGATAAGGCATTACAATAAGCAAAAGCCCAGCGACCAATTGTGGTAATGGAAATGGGTAGTACGATGGTTGTCAAGCTGTATTTACCAGCACTTACGGCTGGATATTTGAAAGAATATTCGGGCATTTCGTCCGCTGGATAAGATGTTGATGCAGTAACAGTTCCTGCAACTCCATTGTAAGCCATAATATTAACAGCACCAATATCCAGCACTGTCAACATACCTAAATCGTCGCGCATGCACTTCACATCACGCGCATCGATGTTGCCTGTAACTGTAAGATGTGTTACAATTCCTTTTTCTTCGGTTGAAATTAACGAACTCAAAGTTCCTGAAACTTCAACATTCACTGTTTTGTAGTAATTTACCGCTGATATCGAAATCACACAAAGTGTCAAACTAATTGAAACTAAAATTTTTTTCATGACTCATAGAATTAAATTGTTATTATTATCAATATCTTGAAATGAATTTGAAGTAATAATTTAACCTAATAAGATGTTAGCGTACTATGCTCAAATGAAAAACAAATTTTCTGCTCCTGATTATTTATTGTTTCAAAAGTTTCCCAATCTTAATATCCTTACTCTCTGAAACTTTCACAGAATAAACTCCATTTTCCAGGTTGCTGACATCTATTTTTTCGGTGGTGGAGTGAGCAATTTTGCTTATCAGCAATTTTCCTGCTAAATCATAAATCCCGATACGGGCATTTTGTTCTATATCATTTATTATTAATTCATTTGTTACCGGATTTGGGTACATCGACAATGAATTTACGTAATGACTTTTTATTGTTGTAATTCCGTTTTCGGTTTGTGTAATGGTAATAATTTTAGAACTAACACCTGTGGCAGAAAGAGTTACAGAGGCTGAACGGGTAGCATTAGCAGGATTGGCAGCAGCTGTGAGTGTAAGCGTTGTACTTCCTAAACCACTTGGACTACTTACTGTTAGCCAGTTCTGATCGCACACTGCTGTCCAGCTAATATTTGAAGTGATATCAAAGGTTTTTGTACTATTGGCAGTAGCTTCAATTGTCAACGCACTTGCCGAAACAGTCAGAATAGTTGGATTGGTTGTCAACACAAGGGTATGTGTCCAGGTATGTTCGCTATTGTAACGTACCCAGTCATAATTTGCCATTTTCATACCTTCGCCAAACCACGGATTCATGTAATACAAGGTCTTGTCAACAATTCCATGTCCAACAACAAAATGACCGTTTGATGTACCATTCCATAGCCATCGGGCAATAAATGGTCTGAAATTGCTGATTTGAGCACGAACATCAACAATTTTGAGCGAATCATATCTACTGGTACTATTTACATTTTTAAAATGTTTAATAATATCCTGAATGCTCCCCGGCGTATCGAAAGGATAATTCCAGTAATTGCAACTTCCTGTTGGGTTATCACAACAATTCTGGCTTCCAAAACTATGCCAGATAGCCGAAGTTCTCGTATAATCGGCTATGTCGCACTGACGCAATGGTTGTTGGTAATAGTCTAATAAACATTTTGATACGCCTGCCCAGCACCATTCAGATTGTTCCTGTTGAATGAGTGGAACCGGAAGAATTTGTGCCCAAAGGTTGAAAGAAAAAGACAAACATAAAATTAAAATTGTAAAGAATTTCTTCATGGTTTTACAGTTTTAAGAAAATTAATAATTTGAGTTTCGTTATAATATCTTTGTATCGGCTTATTGATATTGTTTTTGAGAAATAATTTAGCAGAGCTAAGTGGAATGAATTGATTTTGACCTTTGGAGTTAACCATTAGAAAATCACTGTAAATCTCATAAACCCTCAGAATACCTGTAAAACGCAGTTGTTTATTTTCATTACAGACGGTTTGAATCTCTTTTGCAAGTACATTGGAACCAAAATCAACAATATGCAAAGTGTCGTTGATATACTCTACGGTAGCTAATGCACGGAACTGATTATCAACAGTTATTGGCAAAGTGTAAGGAGAAGTATCGGTTAGTTGGTTGTTTTTAATGGTAAAAAATCGAAAAGGCTTGCCTACTTTAGAGTTTATAAATTCGTCTTTACTTTCAAAACCATAAGATTGTTCATACCCGGCAGGGATTTTTTCCAGAATTTGAGGTAATTCCTTTTTTGCGGTTTGCACAACTTTAAAAATCTCCTTTTTTTGAGCAGTTTCCTTTTGAGTAAGGCATGACGTAAAAAATAAGGAAGAAAGCAATAATAAACATGATATTAATTGAATTCTAATCATAATCGTCAACAAAATAAATGTTATTAATTATCAGAATATCAACAGAATGCGATAGTTAAAAAGCAACATTCCAGACACAACACATAAGTACGACAATGAACCAATATACATTACCTTGAAAATAATTACTTATTATTGTTTCGATTTATTAATACAAAGGTTTGAAATATTATTCGATTTTGCAACTAAATTCAAAACATTTTTTACTTTCAAAATAAGAATAATTCTTGAATTAATCAACTAATCAACATAATATATTATTATTCAGATATATATAGCCTGTAAAAATCATACAAAACCTTTTAATATACAATAAAATAGTTACATAATTTTCGATTTTCGTGCAAATGGCACATCCCCTATATAGAGGATTTTTGAATATAATCGTTCATTTTTCCTTGCACGTGCTTTTCCAATTGCAATCTAAAAATCCTGAAGGGTGGGCTGTAAAAAATTTATGGTTTATAAAAAAACTACGTTCCATTATTAGATGTCAGGGCTACGCCCCTCACATTCTTTGTTAGACGTTGTCTACAAAGATATCAGAGCTACGCTCCTTAAGCAACGTAGTTGTGTAATCTTCGTAGCAAAATAGTACCAATTATTAAAATTGGGCGTTAGCCCTGACATCTAATAATTGAACGTCATATCTGAAAAAAAACTGATATTTTTGACAAGCCACCTTTCAGGGTTCTGTCATTTTGTAAAACATTAACCCCGAATTTTATTCGGGGCTATTTAAATTTAACCACTTTGTGGTTATAAATAGTTTTTCATCAATCCCTAAATA
>Ga0247841_10006978_pt1 | contig 17053 bp, 11 predicted proteins | sample LaCruzMarch2015__2_FD_192410 | JGI IMG/M metagenome (GOLD analysis project Ga0247841, IMG submission 192410) | Freshwater microbial communities from meromictic Lake La Cruz, Castile-La Mancha, Spain - LaCruzMarch2015_18m | ecosystem: Environmental > Aquatic > Freshwater > Lake | place: Spain... | reverse complement strand
GCGATGTATCTGGTCGTGTTGACCGGTATTACCACAGGATCTTTTTCATTTGAGCTAAATCCGGGAGGATCAGAACTCCAGTCATAGGATAAACTTCCTGATCCTCCAGAGGTCTCCATGTTAAGCCTGCAACTGTTGCCCCTGCAAGTTACCGGTGGTGTGGCCGTGGCATCCATTGTCAGAATATTGGCAAAACTGAAGGAGGCAATCCTTGTTTTCCAACCCATCCAAGATGTAGTATCAAAATATTCCTGCGTGTACCAGAAAGTTTTCGGGTTTACAGGATCCACGCTCATCGCACTGTAATCACCCCAACGGCCCCGACCTCCCCACTCTCCTGTTTGAGAACCTGCGCCGGGAATGATCTCTCTTTCGGTAATCGTCAACAGGCCTGATGGGTCATTTGCCATTCTTCCGGCATATCGTATTGATGGAAAAAGATTTGGCCCCGAGACAGAATATCCCAACGCAATATTGCCGGACTCATCCATTGCAATACTACCCATCCACCTGAAATTACTATCGGGAGAATAGGTTGATTGCTGGTAAATATACCAGTTATCAGTAGTTCTTCTGAGTTCATACCACCGTATGCCTGTTCTGTTATCAACATCAACAGTATGGTTGACTACCATTGACTGATGGTCACCAAACTTCCTGAACTGCAACCGGAACATGAGCCGGTCGTTGATCGGTGTAACGGTGATGCCCGTTCCTCTTTGCGGAATGCCATTCGTAAAGTTTAGAAACGGACTGACAGGGATATTGAGGAAATTGCCAAAAGTTGAATTAGAGGGATTGTTCCAGTCTGCATGAAATTCAATGACGCCAAGATAATTCGTTTGAATAAAAAGAAAGTACCCGGGAGTTCCGGGAAAGGGAAACTCGCCATCACAATCCGCAGGCAGCATGGCAAAGGCATCATCACCGGAATTCAACTGAAACCGGATCATCCTGGCTGCAGGATCGCCACTGATCATGGCTGCGCGGTCGAACGCAGCGGCCCCGGTACCTTCATAGGCCATACCGGACCTGACCCTGTTATATGACATATAGTAGCTGTCGCCCCAGATACCGAATTTAGGATAATCGGGAAGTTCGGAGAATGAATATTCCCAGCGAAACCATGAGCCTGTAGGATCAGGGGTTTGCGAAACAGCGATCATCTGGTAATAAGGAGCATTCGGAAAATTGGGCAGGGAAAACTGGCTGATTAACCACCTGTCGGCATTTTCATCATACAGAATTATTCCATCTCCATTGTTTGAATTGTGTGGCATCCCGTTCCAGATGCTTGATGAACTAAATGGACCCAAAATTCTGACTCCCGATTTATTGTAAATAGCACAGGAAAGATTTATCATCTGGAAATAATGATCCTGGCCTGCATCACCGCAGGGATCAGGAGGAACCACCCAATTGAGGTTTGACATCCCTTCAAAGTTTTGCAGGATTGTGTCACCCCTTTTAAGCCCAAGGGATTTCTGAGTAGTTGAATCCGTTGTATAGTCTTCATAACCGGAAGAAATCTTGACCCTGAGGTGGTTTTTTACTGCGCAATCCTTCCAGCTCTGATCAGTTTTTTTCACATTCTCAGGACACATCGAACTCAATGGAGGTGAAATATCGAAATAACCAGCAACTAAAACGACAGGCTTCCCTGAATTCTGGGAAATTGCCTGACCAGGAAGCATAAACAACAGAAGAAAAAAGAGCAGTAAGTATTTCATCCTTATTTTTCCGGAGCCAATCCGATACAGCACAAATTTACATCTTTCCATGCCAGTTCCTTGGTTTAATCTTACATTATTAAGGATCGAATGAAATTCTCATTACTTTTGACAAAGGTAACATTATGTCATGCACCGAATTATTTTTTTCCTGATCGCATTTTCACTTCTCTCTTTCCGGGTATTCGCTCAATGGACTCAAACCAACGGTCCGCAAGGCGGCAGGATTCTTTCAATCGGCGCCGAAGGCAACAGGATCTATGCCGGCTCCGCTGCAGGTGTCTGGATTTCTGCTGACTCCGGGGCATCATGGGCACAGGCAGGCGAGGGTCTTCCAAAAAGAAAGGTCATGGCTTTACTGGCATCCGGGCCCCTGGTATGGGCAGGGATCAGCAGCATTGGGATTTTCAGATCAGATGACAGCGGGGCTACATGGACACAAAAAAACACTGGTTTGACAAATTTCGTGATCAGGTCCATGACAAAAGCTTCTTCAACTTTATTTGCCGGCACCGGAGGCGGACTATTTCTCTCCACTGATTCAGGGGATCATTGGACCAGCGCAGAAGGAATCATCTCAGGTAAAAATATCAGTTCATTGGTTATTTCAGGATCATCGATTATAGCGGGTTCATATGGTGAAGGAATATTTATATCTGGTGATAACGGAAGTACATGGCAAAACAGTACTGCAGGACTTACTGATCTGTTCGTATTATCCTTGACTGCATGCAACGCTGCAATCGTTGCCGGAACCGAAGGTGGAAAGGTGTTTATTTCCACAGACCAGGGAAATAGCTGGCAAATTTCATCTCCGGGATCACCGGCAGAATCTCCTGTAAACTCCTTGGTTTTCAAAGGAACTTACCTTTTCGCCGGTACTGGTGGGCAGGGTATCTTCAGGTCATCCGACAACGGGTTTTCATGGACTTCAGTGAATACCTACCTCTCCAACCCGCTTATTAATTCCCTTGTTTTATCAGAAAACCGGATCCTGGCAGGATCTGACGGGGGTGGGATCTTTGCGACAGATGACCTTGGAGCGTCCTGGCAGCCAGTGAATAATGGATTGATTAGCGCCTCAGTAAAAGCCATGATGGTGAAGGGAACACAGATAATGGCAGGGACCTCAGGGGCAGGGTTTTTCATTTCAAATGATAACGGGAACAAGTGGTTTTCAAGGAATAATGGCCTTGGTAACCGATATATCACAGCAATTGCAGATGTGGGAGAGAAATTGTTTGTAAGCACAGCCGGAACCGGGCTTTACATCTCAGAAAACCAGGGGATTAACTGGTTGTCTGCCGGAAATGGTTTAACCAGTCATTACATTTCAGCACTTTGTGCATCAGGATCCGACATTTTTGCCGGCACAGCCGGTTCCGGAGTTTTTATTTCCGCCGACTCAGGCTTTACCTGGACAGCATCGTCTCATGGAATAACCGACTCTGTTATTACCTCGATAACAGAATATGACCAAAAAATATATGCGGGAACCCAGAATTCGGGTGTCTTTTACTCGACCGATGGGGGAAATACATGGACCGGGATAAATACAGGACTCCCCAGCCTGATGATCAAGACATTGGCAGGAAGCGGACAAACACTGTTAACCGGTACCTCTTCCGGACTTTACCGTTTATCCTCTACCGGCCTCGGTTGGGTACCATTATTATTTGATGGAGAGGCGATCATGGCCCGTACAATCTCCTTCTTTGGAAGTGCAATTTTTGCCGGAACCGATCAAAATGGCTTGTTTCTTTCCTTTGACAACGGGGATAACTGGGAATCATTACGTACCGGTCTTCCCGACAGTACGATCAACAGCCTGACAGCAACCGGGATGAACCTGTTTGCAGGCACAGGTGAAAGCGGCACCTGGAAACGCCCCATGAGCAGTTTGTTCACCAACAAGGTGATTCCCGACACTGTCAAATTAAAGCAAACCCAGGATTTTTATGATACCCTGTATGTCCAATCAAACGTTGACTGGACGATATCGGGAAATATACCTGACTGGTTCAGCCTTGATAAACAAAACGGCACCGGGAATGATACAATCTTGGTTCGCACTTTAAAGCCAAACCTTGGTTATCTGGCCAGGCACACCACTTTATATCTGTTTTCTTCCGTTGCACCGACCATCACTTTCACGGTATTACAACTAGGAAAGACGGCCGGGTTGCAAGATAATCAGGCTCCTGTGGAATTCTGGATTTCTGCTGTGCCCGGCGAGGGGTTCATCGATGTTTCAGCAGTGTCTGAAATAAAAGATCTTACAATTTACTCTATCCTCGGAAGTGTTATCAGGGATGTAACCGTGAATGTAAAAACCATACGACTTAATCTTTCATCTTTGGGAAAAGGAATCTATATCATCAAAATCCGTGGGCATGGCTGGACTGTAAACAAAACTTTTACACTCTGAGTGTCTGTTTAAATTTTTCCTGATTCCTGAGTTATAGCGACCTGTCCCCGGCCCTCCGCGATCCCCGGGATAAAATGAACTCTCCCCGGCCCCTTCAAGGGGAGGGCCGGGGAGAGTTCATATTCAGCGATTTACAAACAAAACAAGTCATTTTATCCGTAGTGAAGAAACCAATCAACCAGAAATTTAAACAGTCTCTTAAAAATGAAAATCCTGTACTCCATAATTCTTTTTTTGCTGGTCGGCAACCTCACCGGCCAGACCCTCACAACAGTCAACGATACTATCGACCTGGTTCCTGGCATACCCAAAACTGTTTACCTGCTTGCCAACGACACAATACCGGCAGGTGATTCCCTCAGGATAATTGGGGGCACTTCCTTTTCTCCCAGCATGATCAGTACCCCCTGGAAGAACAAAGGCTGGTTCACCTATGTTGCCCCGCATTGGGGATTCAACGGGAAAGTTGTTGCGACCTACACGGTGGTCGATGTAACCTTACAGCAATCATCATCTGCCAAGGTTGTGATCAGGATCCGTGACCGCAGCTATGATTCGCTGGCTGTAAATAACATTGATGCATGGTTCAATGCTTCCGGGCTGAATTTCTGGTTGCCTTTTGCAGATCTTATCGGTGCAAAGGGGTTCATCGTGCCAAAGGGAAGCGGGAAAAAGACCATCTGGTCAAATTCGATATGGATCGGGGGTCAGGACCACGATAGTAACTTGTATGTTGCCGGTGAACGATACCGGCAGGGAAACCAGAATGTTCCCGGCATTAAACAGGATTATTATGCCGGACCTGTAATGGATTCGGCCAATTATTCCATTTATCAGGATACAATCTGGAATTACATCTGGAACCTGAAAAAAACGGACATTGAATATCACAAACTTCACTGGCAGGATGCCGGATATCATCCGCTTCACAACATACTGACCTGGCCAGGAAACGGGGATGTAAATCTCGGAGAGGCTGCTCAGCTTGCTCCTTATTCCGACAGGAATCAGGACGGCATCTATAACCCGATGGATGGTGATTTCCCACTGATCCGCGGGGACCAGGCCCTGTACTTTATCTTCAATGAAAACCGTGGCCCGCACGAGGAATCAGGCGGACAACTGACTATGAAAGCAGAATTCCATGCAATGGCTTATGCTTGGGATATGCCGGGTGATTCGGCATTTAACAATACGCTTTTTTTGAACTATAAGGTCCACAACCGGTCACAGCAGACCTATTACAACACATACCTGGGAATGTTTACAGACATTGATCTCGGCTATTCGATTGATGATTTTATCGGTTGTGATGTGTATCGCGGAAGTTATTATGGATATAATGGAAAGGCAATAGACGGGAATGGTCAGCCCACCGCTTATGGAGCTCATCCCCCTGCACAATCGGTCACCATCCTCGCCGGGCCAAAAATGGAACCTGCAGGAACGGATCGTCCACGCTTCGACGAAAGCGGTCACCAGCTTTGCAATGGGAGCATCAATGGCACCGGCTTCGGTGACGGAATTCCCGACAATGAGCGAATGGGACTAAACAGCTTCCAATGGCTTTCATATCAATTTCCCGGGTCACCTTCCTATATGAACGATCCTGATAATCCCCAGGGATATTATGATTATTTGCGCTCCATGTGGATGGATTCAACCCATATGATATATGGAGGCCTCGGGCACGAGGGTTATGGAGGTTATGGTCCGCAATGCAGGTACATGTTCCCGGGAGAATCTGACACCCTGAACTGGGGTAGCGGTTGTGTGCCACCAAACGGGCAGAAGAACTGGACAGAACTGACTGCCGGAAGAACCCCAGGTGACAGGCGTGGATTTGGGTCAGTCGGCCCTTTCACCTTTCACCCGGGAGACATGAAAGAACTTGATCTGGCTTTTGTCTTTGCACGGGATTATACCAGTCCCGATACCCTGGCATCCGTAACCAAACTGATGCAGATGATCGATATTGTCAGGCATGCCTTTGCAACGAATACAGTGCCCGGCGGGGGCTCCTTTATAATTGTTCCCGAACTGCCTGAACAAAAATATTTAACCTGTAAAGTTTACCCGAATCCCGCAGTATCCGGGGTTCATATCGTTTTCGATATTCCTGTGAAGGAGAAGGCAACACTTCGGTTATTTGATTGCCAGGGAAGGATAATCCAGTCGCAGAATCTGGGAACAGGACTAGTTGAAACTGCACTGGATTTGTCTGGCTTATCGCAAGGGTTGTATCTGCTGGTGATCCAGTCAAGTCAAATGAGGACCACTAAGAAACTTTCTGTGATCAGGTAAGGAGGAATCCATTACTTGCAGTAGCCCCTTTTATCATCAGAACGCCAGAGGGCTGAGCTTCCCAATTGCAAAAAATGACAATAAAAACCACCATTAACGTTAACTTTGTTGGATAAAAATTGCTGGATAATATGAAATTCAATGCATTTATCATTAATTTTTTAAAGGACCGCTTTAATCTCGAAAAAAACACGGAGGAATACGGAGAGGTAATTGCGGCTATTTCGAGAAACATCTATTTCCGTGGCACCAACCTCTGGGTATTGATGTTCGCCATCATCATTGCATCGATAGGCCTTAATGTCAACTCAACCGCGGTTATCATCGGCGCCATGTTGGTCTCTCCGTTAATGGGACCGATCATGGGAATCGGTCTTGGGGCAGGGACAAATGACTTCAGGCTAATCAGGTTATCCGCTTATAATTATTTGATCGCTATTGTAATTAGCCTGATCGCTTCCACTATTTACTTTTTACTCTCCCCGCTCAATGAAGCACATTCTGAATTGCTAGCAAGAACTACACCAACAGTGTATGATGTGTTTATTGCACTTTTTGGAGGCTTTGCAGGAATTGTCGCCACCTCCAGTAAGGAAAAAGGGAACGTCATTCCTGGTGTGGCAATTGCCACTGCGCTCATGCCGCCCCTATGCACAGCAGGCTATGGACTGGCTGTAGGAAATTTGTTTTTTTTCGCAGGAGCTATTTATCTATTCTTCATAAACTCTGTCTTTATTTGCCTTGCAACTTTCCTGATCGTCAGATTTCTGAGATTCCCAAGGCACACATATCGCGATGAGGGCACCGGACACCGGATGAGGCTCTGGATCTGGCTGATTGTCATTGTTACCTTCGTGCCAAGTGTTGTCATTGCATTTTATATGATCCGCAGAAATGTTTTTGAAACCAATGCAAGTAAGTTTATTGCCAAAGAGATGATTTTTGAAGGAAATACGATTATTGAGAAAAAAATTGATGCCGCTACAACAACCATTAAAGTGGTTTATATTGGCAAAGGGGTGAGTCCTGATCTGCTGGAAAACGCAAGAAAAAAACTCAGGGATTATCATCTGAGCAATGCGAATCTTAAAATTAACCAGGGGATGAAAGAATTAACTACCTCTGATATTACCAACATGAAATCTCAGATCATTGAGGAACTTTATAAAAAAAACCAGGAGGCATTGTTATCAAAGGACCAAAAAATTGACCTGCTTGAAAAGGAACTGTCAAAGTACCAGTCGGTTTATATGTCCGAAACCATTCTCAAGGAGATCAGAGCACTGTTTCCGGGCGTACAGGAGACTTCTTTCACCAAGGCCTTGCTGAGCACAGCAAAAAATAAATCAGCCGACACTGTAAATCTGGTCTATTTGAAATTCAACAGATCGGTTAAAAACTATGAAATACGACGACTTGAGAAATGGTTAAGCGAAAGAATGAAAGGTGAGAAGATTAAAATTGTCGTTGCTAAATAATGATTGATGAGCAATATTCTAATAACGGTCATTTTTATCCTGGGATATCTGGCCATTGTCACGGAACATAAAATCCGAATTAATAAGGCTGCCAGCGCCTTGATTGCCGGCGCTTTATCCTGGACCATCGTGATCTTGTTCAGTCCAGAAAAAGAAACTGTCACAGAAGCCATCGGTGAGCACATGGGAGATATTTCAGGGATTCTCTTTTTTCTGATGGGAGCAATGACGATCGTTGAATTAATCGATTCTCACCATGGATTTGACGTCATTACCAACAGGATCACTACACGGAACAAACGTTTATTGCTATGGGTTATCAGCCTGATTACCTTCTTCCTGTCCGCTGTGCTGGATAACCTGACGACCACGATAGTGATGGTTTCCCTAACCCGGAAACTGATCAGTGAAGAACGCGACCGGTGGTTTTTCGCAGGGATCATCATCATCGCTGCCAATGCTGGCGGAGCCTGGTCGCCCATGGGCGACGTTACAACAACCATGTTATGGATCGGGCATCAGATTACTGCAGGAAACATCATTCTTAAACTTTTCCTTCCCAGTCTCGTTTGTATGATCCTGCCACTGACAGTCGCCACATTTTTATTAAAACCCGGCATGGTTGTTCCTCAAAAAATAGCCGTAACGGGGCTCAACGACATCACGCTGTATGAAAAACACCTTGTCTTTTTTTCCGGGATGTTTGCATTACTCTCTGTCCCGATTTTCAAAACGGTGACCCACCTGCCACCTGTTATTGGAATGTTGCTGGCTCTTGGTTTGATGTGGGGACTGACAGAAATCGTTCATCGGCGAAAGCATGGAAAGGAAAAAAGCACATATTCAGTGGTCCAGGCTCTTCGGCAAATAAACACCTCTACGATCCTCTTTTTTCTGGGTATTCTTCTCAGTATTTCAGCTTTACAGTCATCCGGCATCCTTTCAACCTGGGCTGAATACCTGATGACAAACATCCCGAACCAAAATACGACTATCCTTGTTATCGGTATGCTTTCTGCCATTGTGGATAATGTTCCGCTTGTGGCGGGCCTGCAGGCAATGTACCCGCTGACTATGTATCCTACAGATCATTACTTCTGGGAATTTCTTGCATATGCAACAGGAACAGGCGGAAGTATCCTGATCATTGGTTCTGCCGCCGGAGTTGCAGCTATGGGAATGGAACGGATTACCTTCTTCTGGTTTTTAAAAAGGGTAACCCTTCTGGCACTTTTGGGATACCTTGCAGGTGCCTTTACCTATATCCTGATGTTCTGATCACACACTCACACTTCCTGATTATCTTTAGTTTCCTCTGATGGAGAATTTATAAAATTCATTCTCTTAAACTGCAATTCAAACCGGGTTCCCTCATTTACAGTGCTGTGAACCCTTGAAAATGTATTGTGGAGATCAAGTATCTTGGCTACCAGAGAAAGGCCGATACCGAACCCGCCTATGAACTTTACATTAGAAGCCCGGTTAAACGGTTGAAAAATTTTGTCAAGCTCTTCCTTTGGAATGCCGATTCCTCTATCCACAATGTTTACCTCAACAGATTCCTTGAACATTTTTATATCAATGATAACGTCGCTCTGGGAGAATTTACAGGCGTTGTCAAGCAGATTTTTCAAAGCGATGACAAGCATTCCATAATTTCCATAGACAAGCAGCTCGTTTTCGTTATCAGGATATTGTATTTTCGGGATTATTTTTCGTCCGGGATAGTTTGCCTTAACAGATTGGATAGCGCTGAAAATTATTTCATCTATTCTGACTTCTGAAGATTGTAAAACTTGCCCCTTATTTATCTGTGCTAATTCCAGTAAGGTATTCAATTGCCTGTTAAGTCCTTTCAGGTCGTTTACCAGACTTGAAACATGTTCTTTATATTCTTCAGCCTTATGTTCATGACTCAACAGAAAATCTGATTCACTGATCATGATTGTCAGTGGGGTGCGCAGTTCATGTGAAGCATGTGCAACAAAATCTGACTGGTTTTTAAATGCAATTTCAAGTTCTCCCAGCATTTCGTTGAAAGTAATGGCTAGTTGCGCAATTTCATCTTTTTTATTGCCTTCGAAAAGCCGGGTGTCCAATTCTGAATAACTTATTTTTTTAACCTGGTTGATTATCGCTGAAATGGGTTTAATTGCATTCCTTGAGAATAGATAGGACAGCAGCACTGCAACCCATATACTGAATATATTACTCCAGATAAGTATTCCTTTAAGATCTTTCAGGTTTTCATTTCTTGAATTGTCATAAGCCATTACGAGAACATGAAAGGTTTTTTTTTTATATACGTATTTATAACACACGCCATCCTTTTCGGCTATTTTAAAGTGGCTGATGCTATCATTGGTCATATTCTGCCTGATCGTCTTGTCATTTAGATAGTGAAGGTTAATTTTATATATCAAATGACTTGCAGGATCAGTCACCGCGATTTCTTCTTTTTGCCAATAAAAGGTTGATTGTTGAATTTTCATTAACAGTGTTGAATCCACTTCAGCCACTTTAAGTAACAAAATCGCGGTATTTTTTGCCCGGTTAGTAAGGTTTTCTCTAAATTTATCCAGTTGGGTAGAATAAGAAAAATAATATACAAGTGTTGAAAATAGCAGAAGAATTCCTGCTATAATCAAAGTGAATTGAAATGCTAACCTGGTCTTTATATTCATGTCTCAGATTTCATTTTCATCGCAGTAAAATCCGAATCCAAACTTTGTATGTATCAGTTTCGGTGAAAAATTTTTATCGATTTTTTTGCGCAAATAATTGACATAAACATCAATGACATTCGTCCCTGGGTCGAAGTCAATACCCCAGACCTTTTCAATGATAAATTCCCGGGACAAAATTTTGCCTTTGTTGCTAATGAACATTTTCAATAAAGCAAACTCTTTGGCTGTGAGGTCTATCCTTTGGCCGGCTCGGTTAACTGTCATTGACTTTAAATTCATTTCAAGATCTGCTACAACTAGTTTCTCTGAACCTGTCGATCTATCGGAACGCCTTAGAAATACATTTACCCGAGCCAGTAATTCACGAAAATCGAATGGTTTCAAAACATAGTCATCGGCACCAGAATCAAAACCCGTGACTTTGTTGTCGGGGGCGCTAAGTGCAGTAAGCATGATTATGGGGATGTCCATATTTGAGCTCCTGATTTCTTTACAAAGATCATAACCATTAATAAGTGGAATATTTATGTCTAAAATGATTAAATGATAGGTGTTAGCTTCAATCATCTGCTTTCCCACGTACCCGTCATTGGCAATTTCGACCATAAAGCGTTCACGTTCAAACTGCTTTTTCAGGACACCTGCCAATCTTTGTTCGTCTTCAACTATTAAAATCTTTGTTTGGTCCATATTTGTGTTACCTGACACAAAGTTAACGACATAAATTAAGAATTTTCACGCTGATGAAGTTCTAATTAACTTCTAATGATTTCCTAATAATGTTTCAAGTTGCACCTTAGTACATTAGCAATGTGATATATTAACTGAACTATGAAAAAGCCAAAATTTTTTAATGAATGGATGTTTATCGTATTCTGGGTAATGACGGTCGTAGGACTTATCCTGGTGAAGGTTCTGTTTTTTTGAAATTGAATCAGAAATTCTTATGAATTCTTATTCAATGTACGTCATTCTATTATCAATCACGGAAACAATTCCCGTGTTTTTAAACGAATGTCATGCATTTTTCTGAAGCTTAAGAAAACGGAAAACAAAATACTCATCAGCGCTCAAATCTTATATGTATGAAAAACAAACGATTGACAGGTATTTTATTTTTATTGCTGCTCCTTATCACAGTGCAGCTTTCAGCACAGGTCGGAATCAATACCGATAACAGTCAGCCCCATCCATCCGCAGGATTGGACATAAAATTTACTGACAAGGGGTTCCTGCCACCCCGGATGACACATGCTCAGATGAATGCCATCGACAACCCCGCAAATGGCCTGATCATCTATTGCACCGATTGCAGTAATTCCGGAACCGGAGCGGTGGCCATGTATATCAACAATGCATGGGTCATGTTTACTCCCAGTTGCATTCTGCCCCTCTTCCCTTCCCCGGGAATACATGTTGCGGCGCCAACCCAGATCGTCTGGAACTGGAATCCGGTTATAGATGCCACTGGATATAAATGGAATGAGGTCAATGACTATGGTTCGGCCACCGATATGGCAACCTCAACCACAAAAACAGAAACCGGGCTGGCCTGCAATACCCCGTACCTGCGTTATGTGTGGTCATACAATGCTTGTGGCAATTCATCTGCAACTACCCTTAACAGCGCCACCGTACTCGACCCTCCCGACGCGCCGGCAGAGGGAACGCATGTCCCTTCGCCGACCCAGATCGTATGGAACTGGAACACGGTGGCGGGTGCCACGGGATATAAATGGAATACGACCAATGATTACAGCACTGCCACTGAAATGGGCTCCGCAACCACCAAAACCGAAACCGGGCTGACATGCAATACGCCCTACACACGTTATGTGTGGGCGTACAGTGCCTGTGGCAATTCAACCGCCCTTACCCTGGATCAAGCAACTTCGGCCTGTTCTACACCAGGACCATGCCCGGGTATTCCCATGGTTTATTATGAAGGAAAAACATACAATACTGTTATGATAGGCACCCAGTGCTGGCTCAAAGAGAGTCTCAATACAGGCACACGTATTGATGGCGGAGTTGAACAAACAAATAACAGCACGATTGAAAAATATTGCATGAACAACCTTGAATCGAACTGCGATATCTACGGAGCGCTGTATCAGTGGAACGAAATGATGCAATATACGACCATCGAAGGATCGCAGGGAATCTGTCCCGGGGGCTGGCATATTCCTTCGGATGCTGAATATGCAACCCTGATAACCTACCTTGACGGTGAGTTGGTAGCCGGAGGGAAGATGAAGGAAGCCGGAACATCTCACTGGTCATCACCCAATACCGGTGCAACCAACAGCAGTGGTTTCACTGCTCTGCCGGCCGGATATTATAATTATTCCAATGTTTCATTCTATTACCTTACTTACAGCAATTATCTCTGGTCGTCCACCCAATCGAATCTCAACGATGCATGGATGCGATACCTGGATACCGGAGATGAAGATGTGAATCACCAGACATTTACTAAAACAAATAGTTTATCTGTCCGCTGCATGGCAGAAAGCTGTACCTCAGCGCCAACCCAACCATCTTCCGGCACACACGATCCCACGCAAACCCAGATCATCTGGAACTGGAATGCAGTAAGCGGAGCAACAGGGTATAAATGGAATATTACCAATGATTACAACGCAGCCACCGACATGGGCACTGCCACCACCCATACCGAAACCGGGCTGGCCTGCAATACTTTTTATACACGCTATGTGTGGGCCTATAATGCCTGCGGAAGTTCTGAACCGCTTACAGTGGATCAGGCGACCACGGAATGTTCATTCGCCTGCGGGCAGTTGCTCACCGACAGCCGTGACAGCAAAACCTATACGACGGTATTGATCGGAACCCAATGCTGGATGGCGCAAAGCCTGGATATCGGCTCCATGATCAGCGGGGCGGGCGAGCAGGCCGACAATGGCGTGATCGAGAAATATTGTTACGGAGATCTCGCGTCCAACTGTGAAACCTATGGCGGGTTATACCAGTGGGGCGAACTTGTCGCTTACCTGAACGGAGCCTCCAACACCACCTCCTGGAATCCTGTTCCCAACGGGAACATCCAGGGAATCTGCCCTGCAGGCTGGCATATCCCGTCAAACGAAGAACTGTTAACCCTTGCCGATTTCCTTGGTGGTGAAGCAACATCCGGAGGTAAAATGAAAGAGTCCGGATTCACCCATTGGCTCAGTCCGAATACCGGTGCCACCAATGAAAGCGGGTTGACCCTACTGGGAAGCGGTGCAAGGATGATCAACGGCATGTTTTCCTATTTCAATACCCGAACATATCTCCGGGCTTCTACGGAATCAGATGAGGCAGATGCCGTTATCAGGCGGATGATATACGATGATGTAAATGCGCTGAGTGCCGGAGCACCAAAAAGTTACGGTCTGAATGTGCGGTGTGTTAAAACTGAGTGAAAATGGAAACAAATCAATCTTTAATTCAGGAACAACCAATTGCAGTAATTGGCGCCGGACATGGTGGACTGGCAATGGCCGGCCATCTGGCACTTATGGGTCACACTGTTCATTTATTTAACCGGGGAGAGGAACGCATCTGGGGAGTTAAATCCACCGGGGGTGTTGAAGTTCAGGGAGAGGTAACCGGTTTTGGGAAGATTGCCGTTATAACGAATTCAATGGAGGAGGCAATACAGGGTACAGAGATGATCATGGTGGTGGTGCCTGCACTTGCACATCGATGGATAGCTGAGCAGATGGCGCCGTTTCTGCAGGATGGACAGATAGTTGTACTTCATCCCGGCCGTACCATGGGTGCCTTGGAATTCAAACATGTTTTGATCGAAAAAAATGTGACAGCTGATGTGATTGTTTCAGAGGCACAAACATTTATATATGCTTCCCGGATTATCGGGCCAGGTCAGGTACACATTTTCGGGATCAAGCAATCCATTCCGGTCGCTTCTGTTCGTGCACATTTAATTCCCCGGGTCATTTCGAAATTGCGGCAATTTTATCCTCAATTTGTGCCGGGAGACAATATCTTCAAGACAAGTTTCGACAACATCGGAAGTGTATTTCATCCTGCCATCTGCATTCTCAATTCCGGTTGGATCGAAGACGATGCCGATTTTAAATTTTATCATGAAGGGGCAACCGAATCGGTAAGCAGAGTACTTGATGCGGTTGACAATGAACGAATTGCAGTGGCTGAGTCCCTCGGGATCCGGGCGATTACTGCACGGCAATGGTTTTACATGGCCTATAGCACAACTGGAGATACTCTTTATGAGGCGATACGAAAAAATCCCGGTTACCGGGAAATCCTTGCCCCAAAAACCCTGAAGATGAGATACCTTGAAGAGGATATTCCCTTCAGTCTGGTTCCAATTTCCTCGATCGGACACATGTTTGGCGTAGGTACTCCAACAATTGACTCACTGATTAATCTGGCCTCTGTTTTGAATCGCCGCAATTATACGGAGACAGGACGGACCGTTGATCGTCTTGGCATATCTGGCATGACTCTCAGGGAATTAAGGCTTATCGCTATCGGAGAAAAACAGTAAATTTTATAAATGAAATAAATGAAAAAAATTCTTGGAGCGGCCATCGGAACCTGTGTTCATATTGGTGGGCTCTATCACTTTTTAAAACTTGCCGAGGCTGAGGGGTATCAAACTTTGCTGATTGGACCAGCAATTTCAATAAAGCGCCTTACAGAAGTTATTCGCCATGAAAAACCCGACATCATGGCTTTAAGCTACCGGCTCACCCCTGAAGTTGCAGGAAATCTGTTTCAGGAGTTGGCTAAATCGCTTACGCCAGAAGATCTTGAAAAAACCAGGTTAATTTTTGGTGGAACTACTCCTGTAGCTCTTGTTGCAAAGAAAAGTAAACTTTTCGATCACACATTTGATGGTTCAGAGCCTGTTGAGGAAATCAGGTCTTATCTGAAAGGCACTTTAAATCTGGCAGGAAAACTTAGTTATTCACATGATCTTTTAGGAAGGATCAAGGGGAGTTATCCATATCCGATAATTCGACACCATTTCGGCAGACCCACATTGGAAGAGACAATTGCCGGGATCCGCGAAATATCAATGGCCGGTGTTCTTGATGTCATTTCGATCGGTCCTGACCAGAATGCCCAGGAACATTTTTTCAGACCCGGCGAAATGGACCCTTCTCAAACCGGTGCCGGTGGCGTTCCTGTTCGTCAGCATGAAGATATGTCGGCCCTTTATGAAGCCTCCAGGTGTGGAAATTTTCCGCTGATGCGCTGTTATGCCGGGACCCGCGACCTGAAAAAATGGGCTGAAATGAGCGTAAAAACAATTCACAATGCATGGGCTGCCATTCCGCTCACCTGGTATAGTGTTCTGGACGGAAGGTCAAATCGCACCCTTGAGAATGCTATTGCAGAAAATCAAAGTATCATGCGATGGTACTCACAGCATCAAATTCCGGTTGAAGTAAATGAGTCTCATCAATGGAGTCTGCGTGATGCACATGATTCTCTTGCGGTTGCAATGGCTTACCTAGCCGCATATAATGCAAAAAAGATGGGTGTCAGAAATTATATTTCTCAATTCATGTTTAGTACCCCACCCGGAACACAACCAGCAATGGATCTTGCTAAAATGGCGGCCAAACTTGAAATGATCAGCGAACTTGAAGATGAATCGTTTACAGTTTTCCGTGAAGTACGAGCCGGAATCGCTCACTTTTCTCCCATTCCGAACTATGCCAAAGGACAACTGGCAGCATCTGCATTGATCAGCCTCGCTTTGAAGCCGCATATTCTGCATGTTGTCGGACATAGTGAAGGAGACCACGTAACCTTGCCTGGTGAACTAATCGAAAGCTGCCAAATCGTACATGGGGTTTTGCGTGACTGCCAGGATGGGCTCCCTGATATGTTTTCTGATTTGAATATTTTATCCCGAAAGGGGCAGTTGGTTTACGAAGCAAAAATCTTACTTGAAAGTTTTAAATTCCTGGGAGAAGACAGTGATGACCCATATTCTGACCCTCATGTAATTGCCCGAGCAATTAGAGAAGGGATATTGGATACGCCTCATTTTAAAGGGAATCCATTTCTCATTGGGGACGTTTCAACAGGCCTTGTCCAGGGGGCATGGTATGCAATGGATCCATCAACCGGAAATCCGATTGATGAAGAATCAAGAACATTGAAAATTTTTAATCGAATCACACAACAATAAACAATCTACTATGTCAGGAATTGCAGGTATTTTAAAAGAGGGGCAACAGAAATTGGTTACCCAGATGCTTGAGACTATTTCTCATCGAGGTACTCATGGGAAATCTATTTTTGATTATGATGATGCCACCATCGGAATGATATGGACAGAGGATGAGGAGAATAGAGTTCTGGCAGACCAACGAAAAGGAATATTTAGTGACGGTCCTGGATTTGGTCACAAAGTTG
>Ga0247841_10006977_pt1 | contig 17055 bp, 13 predicted proteins | sample LaCruzMarch2015__2_FD_192410 | JGI IMG/M metagenome (GOLD analysis project Ga0247841, IMG submission 192410) | Freshwater microbial communities from meromictic Lake La Cruz, Castile-La Mancha, Spain - LaCruzMarch2015_18m | ecosystem: Environmental > Aquatic > Freshwater > Lake | place: Spain... | reverse complement strand
CTCGGCGTGGCCTGCAAAGAAGTGGAACGGCTTAACCTGATCATTACGCAGTTTTTGCGCGCCATTCGGCCGACCCTGCCCCGCCTGGAAGTATGCCGCATCGAAGAAGTCCTGCAGGAGACCTTGACGTTCATGCGCCCTGAAATCGAGAACCGTGACATCCTGGTGGAAGTCAAGTGTCCGGATCCCGTGCCAATCGTCTCCGTGGACCGCAACCAGATCAAGCAGGTGTTTTTCAACGTCATCAAAAATGCCCTGCAGGCCATGACCAAGGGCGGGCTCCTGACCATAACCCTGTTTAACAATGACCGCTACCTGGGTCTCTCCTTCAAAGATACCGGCAAGGGCATATCGGCCGACGACCTCAGCCGCCTGTTCGAACCGTTCCGGTCAGACAAACTGCAGGGCACCGGCCTTGGCCTGATCATCGTTCAGCGGATCATGCAGGAACATGGCGGCAAAATCGAAGTGCACAGTCAGCCCGGCGCCGGCATGACGTTCACCCTTTTTCTGCCGCTGGACGAGCGGCGCATCCGGTTGCTGAAGGCGCCGCGCAAGCCGCGTGCGCGCGCTGCTCGTCCGAAATCGAAGGGAGCCTCATGACCCGCCGTCCGACCATCCTGATTGTCGAAGACGAAAAAAACACGCGCGAAGGTTTGGACCGCGCCTTGCGTCGGAATTACCAGACGCTCCTGGCGGATAGTGGCGAACGCGCCCTGCAGACGCTGGATGAAACGCCTGCCGATATAATTCTAAGCGATTTGCGTCTGCCGGGCATGGACGGTTTGACGCTCATCAAGCGGGCCCTGGCGCACGATTCCCAGCCCATCTGCATTCTCCTGACGGCTTACGGCAGTATTGAATCCGCCGTCGAGGCCATGAAGGCCGGCGCTTACGATTTCCTGACCAAGCCCGTTAATCTGGACCAGTTGGAGCTGGTCCTTAAGCGCGCCCTGCGATCGCGCCAGTTAGAATCGGAAAACAAAACCTTGCGTACGCAATTGGACACCAAATTCGGGCTGAAAGCCATCATCGGCCAAACACCGGTTATGGAGGAGCTTTACAAGGTCATCCAGCAGGTGGCGCCCTCGCGCGCCACGGTGCTGATCCAGGGCGAAAGCGGAACCGGCAAGGAACTGGTGGCCAACGCCATCCACGGCCTCAGCCCGCGCGCCCGGGGACCTTTTATCGCGGTTCATTGTGCAGCTCTCCCGCCTACCTTGCTCGAAAGCGAGCTGTTCGGGCACGAAAAAGGCGCGTTTACCGGCGCTGTGGAACGCCGGCGCGGCCGTTTCGAACTGGCCGAAGGCGGCACCCTGTTCCTCGATGAAATATCCGAAATTGATCCGTCAACCCAAGTCAAACTGTTGCGCGTGCTCGAGGAGCGCAAGTTCGAGCGCGTTGGCGGCCAGGAAACCCTCGAGGCGGATATCCGCCTCATCACGGCGACCAACCGCGACCTACGCCAGCTGGCCCAGGCCAATAAATTCCGCCAGGATCTTTTTTTCCGGCTCAACGTGGTTACCATTACGGCGCCGCCGCTGAGGGACCGGGTCAACGATATTCCGCTCCTGGCGCGGCGTTTCATGGGCGAGTTCGCGCGCGAAAATAATAAGCCGATCGATGATATCACCTCCGAGGCGCTCAATGCGCTCATGGCCTATGCCTGGCCGGGCAATGTCCGCGAACTGCGCAACGCCATTGAGCGCATGATTGTCATGGCGCACGGCGCCAAGCTCACCGTGCACGATCTGCCCGGCATTATCCGTCCGGCGGCCGCCGGACAAGGCGCGCCCAGTCTCGGGATCAAGCCCAATGCCTCGACCCGCGACGCGAACCGGCAGATGATCGTCACGATCCTGGATGCCGCCGGCGGCAACCGCACCAAGGCGGCCCGGCAACTGGGCATCAGCCGCCGCACCCTGCACCGCAAGCTGCACGAATTCGGTCTGCCCGCGCGAAGAACCGGACCAAAGACGCGGACGGATAGTGCGGTAACATGAACATAGGTTCGGATGTGTCCCAAATGCACTTTTTGTCTGTCATCCGGCTATGCGTTGACGCACGACCATGACAACCTTCTCGGCCGTGGTAATGGCGTTGTATGCTTCCTTCTCGGAAGGCATCACGCTATCGCCAGGATAACGGAATTCCCAAGCGAAGATCGAGAGATTGCGCGCAGGCACAAGTGTTTCCTTCAGAGAGGCGTCTATATCTTCGCAAGCCATTGCCAGTTCGTCTAAATCATGGGTCTTGCGGAAAGATGTGTCGTGAGCCGTAAGAAAAGCCTTCATGGCCTTCTCTACCGCCTGCTGACAATGGAATAAAGCGTCTTCGATAAGCGGTGGCGCGGCATCCATATCGATCCGCGCCCCGCGCATGTCGTTCTCAGCCTTCTGAATCCAGGCGCCTACTTCGCGTTGTTTCCTGTCGGCCATACAGCAATTTTCCTTCACGAACCACGGTCGCCGGCAGTGATGAAACCACCGCGAGGCCCTCGTCAAATTCCTTGTGCGTGAACACCAACACGTCTTTGGCAACCCGCAATCCCCATAAGGATTGATATGCTTGTTGCTCGCGTTTGTAACGCGGCAGCGGTGAATCGTGGATAACGACCAAGAAATCATAATCGCTGTCATTGTTGGCTTCGCCGCGCGCCCGCGAGCCGAAGAGATAAATCCGTTCCGCCGCCATGCTCTTGCGTAAACGGCGCACCGATTCTTCGATAACTGCCTCTGCTTTTTCCGGATGTCTTTTGTCAATCACAACGATTTCTCCCTGCCCCTTTGCCATAACTGTACATAACAAAAATAGGCAACAATACGTTCTTTGTCAAACCCTATTTATGCGGAAATTGCGAGATCTTCGGACCGCGGGTTATTGGAAAAAGGGGCGCGTTAAAAAACCTTTGTCTTTTTCCTTGCATCCAAAGGCACATTCGGATATATTGTATTTATTAAATTGGGTGATGACTATAGAATGTAAGAACTTAACCAGTTTCCGCCGAAGGCGGATCCGCCTAAGGCTGGAAGTGTTGCGCTTGCTAATCAAGGTGTGTTTCTAAAAATCTACAGGAGGAACCGGGCATGAACCATGCAGTTCTAAAAGCAATCGTGTTTGCCGGCCTTTTTGCAACGCAAGTGAATATAATTTCAGCGCAGGCGAGTTCGTTATCCACCAATGCTGACTGGACCTGGATGAAGGGCGCGAACATCACCAACCAACTGGGTACCTACGGCACGCAGGGTGTGGCGGACCCGGCCAACATGCCCGGCGCACGTGATGGTGCGGTCTCGTGGACGGACGCAGACGGCGCGTTGTGGCTCTTTGGCGGAAAGGGTTACGCCGCCTCGGGAGGTCAGGGCTACCTCAACGACCTGTGGAAATACGATCCGGTCACAACTTACTGGATCTGGATGAAAGGCGCAATAGTGACCAACCAGCATGGAACCTATGGAACAATAGGTGTGGCAGGCCCGGCCAACACGCCCGGCGCGCGCCAGTACACGGTTTCGTGGATAGACGCCGCAGGCGCGCTGTGGCTCTTTGGCGGAGAGGGCTACGACGCATCGGGAGTTGGTGGTCTTGGCTACCGGCTCAACGACCTGTGGAAATACGATCCAACCACAACGAACTGGACCTGGATGAAGGGCGCGAATTCAAACAACCAGTCCGGGACTTACGGCACACAGGGTTCGGCAAACCCGGCCAACACACCCGGTGCGCGCCTTGGCATGGTCTCGTGGATAGACGCCGCGGGCGCGCTGTGGCTCTTTGGCGGCTACGGATACCTTGCCTCGGAAGATCAGGGCTACCTCAACGATCTGTGGAAGTTCAACCCGGTCACAACGAACTGGACCTGGATAAAGGGCGCGAACATTGGCGACCAGCCCGGGACTTACGGCATACAGGGCACGGCAGACCCGGCCAATACGCCCGGCGCGCGTTTTAGCGCAGTCTCGTGGATGGACGCCGCGGGCGCACTGTGGCTCTTCGGCGGCTACAACAGTGTGGGTATGAGTTTGCGCCGCTTCAACGACTTGTGGAAATACGACCCGGTCACAACGAACTGGACTTGGATGAAAGGCGCGAACATTACCAACCAGCCCGGGACTTACGGCACACAGGGCGTGGCAGACATGGCCAATACACCCGGCGCGCGCAGTAGCGCGGTCTCGTGGACGGACGCCACGGGCGCGCTGTGGCTCTTTGGCGGAGGAGGCTACGACGCATCTGGAGATAGTAGCTTGCTCAACGACCTGTGGAAATACGACCCGGCCACAACTTGTTGGACTTGGATAAAGGGCACGAACATCATCAACCAGCACGGGACCTACGGCACGCAGGGCGTGGCAGACCCGGCCAACACGCCCGGCGCGCGCCAGTACACGGTTTCGTGGATAGACGCCGCGGGCGTGCTGTGGCTCTTTGGCGGAGATGGCTACGACGCATCTGGAGATATGGGTCATCTCAACGACCTGTGGAAATACGCTCCAACGGACAATCATCCCATTAATCCCATTAACGATTATGACGGCGACGGCAAGTCCGACATGGCCGTGTACCAAGACGGCCTTTGGTACATCTACTCGTTTGCGAAAAGCAGCACACTGCTCTACGGTGGCCGCTGGGGCGGGCCGGACTCCACGCCGATATCAGGGGACTATGATGGCGACGGCAAGGCCGATATGACCGTGTACCAAAACGGTCTTTGGTACATCTACTCGTTTGCGAAAAGCAGTACGCTTCTCTATGCTGGCCGCTGGGGCGGGCCGGATTCCACCCCGATGTCAGGGGACTATGACGGTGACGGCAAGTCCGACCTGGCCGTGTACCAGGACGGCCTTTGGTACATCTACTCGTTTGCGAAAAGCAGCACGCTTCTCTATGCTGGCCGCTGGGGCGGGTCGGATTCCACCCCGATCTCAGGGGACTATGACGGTGACGGCAAGTCCGATATGGCCGTATACCAGGACGGACTTTGGTACATCTACTCGTTTGCGAAAAGCAGTACCCTTCTCTACGCTGGCCGCTGGGGCGGGCCTGATTCCATCCCGATCTCAGGGGACTATGATGGTGACGGCAAGTCCGACCTGACCGTGTATCAAGACGGTCTTTGGTACATCTACTCGTTTGCGAAAAGCAGCACGCTGCTCTACGGTGGCCGCTGGGGCGGGCCGGACTCCATCCCGGTGCAGTAACGACTGGGTATGAGCGTCATTTCGGGAGCGGCTACGCCCAAAAAGTGGAGCCACCCCTGTATTTTGGGTCGGATCTAAAGTGGCTGTTGAAAAAGTCACTATCGCCTGTGAAGGTCATCCCGAGCGCAGTCGAGGGATCTCAAAAATGGCCCAAATCTGCGATTTGGAGATTCTTCGCTCCGCTCCCGCCGTCGCCAAGAGGCTATGGCGGGCAGGCTGAATGACCGGCTAAGTAGTTTTTCAACAGCCGCTAGAGACTGCCATAAGCACTTGAGCATTCCGGCTCTCAGATTGTCCCGACATCAAAACCGCCGTCGTTGCAGGATGTGGATCAGGCTATCTTGCGTGGCATGCAAAAATTCAGAAGGCAAGCTATCTGCTACAAAGTCAGCTTCCAATCCCTCAGCTTTGGCAGAACAGCGGCGTGGGTCAGGTCAAACCAGATGGGTGTCAGCGAGACAAACCCGTCATTCAGCGCCTGGATATCGGTCCCGGCGGTGTCGCCGGTAATCTTTAGTTCACCGTCCATCCAGTAGTAAGTATCCCCGCGCGGGGTGGTCCGCTTGTGAAAAATTTCGGCGAAGCGTGAGCGCCCCATGCGTGTCACCGCCAGGCCCTTGACCTGGTCCAGCGGCCGGTTGGGCACGTTGACGTTTAGCAGGGTGTCCACGGGCAGGCCCTCCTGCGCCCGGCCTTCCCCCTTCGTCCGGCAGTGCCGGACTCCGGAGGACACGTCGGAGGGCAGGCCGCGGGCAATAAGTTCCTGCGTCAGCCGGCGCGCGACGTGCGCGGCCGTTTCCCAGAGCGGGTCCTCGAAGGTTGCCAGCGAAATCGCCATGCTGGGGATCCCGAGAATCGCGCCCTCCGTGGCGGCCGAAACCGTGCCGGAATAAATCACGCTGATGCCTACGTTCGGCCCCAGGTTGATGCCGCTGATAATCAGGTCCGGAGGTCGTTCCAGCAGCACCGTGACGGCCAGCTTGATGCAGTCGGCCGGGGTGCCCACCACGGCATAGCCCTCGAAATGCGTATTGCGCCGCACACGCTTGATTTTGATCGGATCCGACAGCGTGATGGCATGGCCCACGGCGCTCTGCTCGGCATCGGGCGCGACCACGGTAACCTCGCCGATGTCCCGCACGGCCTCGTAGAGCGCCATGATCCCGGGCGCGTAAATACCGTCATCATTGCAAATCAGAATGTGTGGTTTCATGGTGTATTAGAAATAGACGGAACATCATAAGTTCCTACGCATGTTGTCATCCTGAGCGAAGCGAAGGATCTCCGACTTGTTGACCATCCATGAGATTCCTCGCTGCGCTCGGAATGACACGCTCTATGGATACGCAATTGTTTATGACGCTGTGTAGATCGGCAGAATAGCACGGCTTAGGATTTAGGCCAGCGGTTTTTTATTTTTGGTTCTGGATATCGGCGGGGAAGAATGGTATTTCTTCCCTGCACAGTCATGGAACGAGACCGCACGGGAACGTTATCAACGTGGAGAGAGTGATATGTGGGAATATACGGATAAAGTGCTGGATCACTTCCGCAATCCACGGAACGTGGGAACCATTAAGGACCCGGATGGCGTGGGTGAAGTCGGCTCCATGGCCTGCGGCGACGCGTTGAAACTGGTCTTCAAACTGGATCAGCGGGGGCGCATTGCGGACGTTAAGTTCCAAACCTTCGGCTGTGCCAGCGCCATTGCCTCTTCCTCGGCCCTGACCGAGATGATCAAGGGGCTCACGCTGGAGGAAGCCGAAAAAGTCACCAACCAGGACATCGCCAATTTCCTGGGCGGCTTGCCGGAGCAGAAAATGCACTGCTCGGTCATGGGCCGCGAAGCGCTGGAGGTGGCCATCGCCAACTACCGTACCGGCAAAACTTCTAAAAAAATCCTGGAAGGCAAAGTCGTTTGTCATTGCTTTGGCGTGACCGAGGACGAGATCGTGCGTGTGGTTCGCGAAAACCGGCTGACGACCGTCGAACAAGTGACCAACTACTGCAAGGCGGGCGGCGGGTGCGGCAAGTGCCGGGGCGAGATCGAGGCCATCATTACCCGCATCCGTGGCGAAGAGCCGGCTGTGCCCGTGGCGCCGCATCCGGCGCCGCGCCTGACCACGCTCCAGAAGATCAAGCTTATCGAGGAAACTATGGAAAAGGAAATCCGGCCCGCGCTCAAAAAGGATGGCGGCGACATTGAGCTGATCGACGTGGTGGATAACCGGGTAGTGGTGGCCTTGCGCGGGATGTGCGCCAACTGCCAGGTGGCGCGGTTTACCTTGAAGGATGTGGTGGAAGCCAAGTTGCGGGAGTTCGTGGCGCCGGACCTGGTGGTTGAGGAGACCCACCCATGAAGATAAATGCAGAATGCAGAATGAAGAATGAAGAAAAGGCCCGATTTGATTGTCAAAGAGGCCACCAATGAGAACCGTGTATCTGGACAACAATGCCACCACCCAGCCGGCCCCGGAAGTAATCGAGGCCATTCTGCCTTTTTTAACAGAGCTGTGGGGCAATCCCTCCAGCATGCATGTGTTCGGTGGCCAGGTGCGCCGCCACGTGGAGTTGGCGCGCGCGCAGGTGGCCGCGCTGATCGGCGCGGATCCCTCGGAAATCCTGTTCACGAGTTGTGGCACCGAAAGCGATAACATGGCCATTCGCGGCGCGGTCGAAGCCGCCTCGCCCCCGGTCAATGTCATTACCTCCCGCGTGGAGCATCCCGCTGTCCTGGAACCGTGCCGCATGCTGAAGGAGCGCGGGGTTCCCGTAATCGAACTGGAGGTGGATGGCAAGGGCCAGATCCGCCTTGACGATTTGCGGCTGGCCCTGAGCCGGGGCCGCGCCGTGGTCAGCCTGATGTGGGCCAACAACGAGACCGGCGTGATCTTTCCAATGGCGGAAGCCACGGAGCTGGTCAAAGCCTCCGGGGGGATTATGCACACCGATGCCGTCCAGGCGGCGGGCAAACTGCCGATTGATGTGCGGCGTTTGCCGGTGGATATGCTTTCGCTTTCCGGCCACAAGTTGCATGCGCCCAAGGGCGTTGGGGTGCTGTTCATCCGCCGGGGTACGCGCATCCATCCTTTGCTCCTGGGCGGGCACCAGGAAGGCGGCAAACGCGGCGGCACCGAAAACGTGCCGTATATTATCGGCCTGGGCCGAGCCTGTGAACTGGCTGCCCGGGCGCTGGGCGACGAGATGACGCGCGTGGCGGCCTTGCGCGATCGTCTGCAGGCGGGCATCCTGTCCACATGTCCGGACGTGCGCGTGAACGGCGATGAAACGCATCGTCTGCCTAACACGCTCAACATCAGCTTCCAGTATATCGAGGGCGAATCCATTCTATATCACCTGAGCGATTGCGGGATCGCGGCCTCGTCCGGCTCGGCCTGCACGTCGGGTTCGCTGGAGCCCTCGCACGTGATCCGGGCCATGGGCGTGCCGTTCATGGCGGCCCACGGGTCGATCCGGTTCAGCCTCAGCCGTTACAATACGGCCTCTGACATCGAATATGTTCTGGAAAGCCTGCCGCCCATCATTAAAAAACTGCGGGCCATTTCCCCGTTCGCCGCGCCGTGACAACAAAGCATGGTCGCTGGTGAACCCCAAATCCTCGCTTAAGCGCTTTGCACAAGACTTAGTCTTTGGTGCGGACGTTTGCGACACCGGCTCAGCCGGAGGCTGAGCCCTACCCGCAGACATTGACGGACGGTGGAGGACGTCAGATAGGGCGGGGCGTCCCCGCCGCGCCGTGGAATCAAGGCATCCCACGATCAACCGCTAAAAATGTCTTGTCTTAGGCGATGATTTTGGTGAACCATCCGTCATTGACCATTGATCGTCCCCCCGTTATAATGCGCGTTTATGAATACAATGCTTTTTCTCCTGCCAATGTTTCCCCAGGCGGACCTGGTTGACGCTTTTATGCGGGCTAACACGGCCGGCAAAGCGCTGGTGGTCCTGCTCTTTATCGGGTCGGTGGTGGCCTGGTCCATCATGGTGACCAAGTTCAAGGAATACCGCCGGGCCAACCGCGAATCCAAACGCTTTTTAGCGGTTTACCAAAGCGAGCCGCAACCCCTGGCCCTGATCATGAAACGCCAGAGTTTTCCCGGCTGCCCGCTGTACATTATGTACCGCGCGGCTTGTCGGACTCTGCATGGCCTGATCGAGGCGCGCGGCATTAACCCGGCCGAGTGGTTCGGGGGCAAGCCGGATGCCTCCACGCCAAAACTGAATGATGCGGACATGAAAATCGTGCGCAATATCATTGACCAAACGGTGGATGAGCAGATCATTCAGCTGGAGAAAAATGTCGTGGTCCTCGCCACGGCCGTAACAGCCGCGCCGTTCCTCGGACTGATGGGCACGGTGTGGGGGGTTATGGATGCCTTCGGCGGGTTGGCCATCCAGGGTACGGCGACCCTCTCCGCCGTGGCCCCGGGCATTTCCGGTTCGCTGATCGCGACGCTTGCCGGCCTGATCGTGGCGCTCCCGTCGCTGATCGGCTACAACATGTTGACCAGCCGCATCCGCATTCTGAGCACGATGATGGAACATTTTGCCGAGGAACTGATGGCGGACCTTGAACGTCACAGCCTCAGGAAATAGGCGAGGAGCCCCTTTGTGGCCAGACGAACCAGGACAGCACTTCATCCGGTCGGCGAAATCAACTTGGTCCCCATGCTCGATTTCGCGTTCCTGCTCCTGACCGTATTCCTGATCACCTATCCCCTGATGGAGCAAGGGGTGCACGTTAACCTGCCCCACGGCAAAGCTTCGGAACTGAAGCCGGACCGCTCCCGGACCGTCAGTGTGCGTTTGGACGGCGCCATCTTCCTGGACAACCGGCCGGTCACGGAAAGCCAGATGACAGCGGAAATGAGCCGTCTGGGGAAAACGGATCCTGCCATCACGGTGTTTGTGCGCGCGGATAAGGACCTGAAATACAGCCGGGTCATGGATGTCATGCGCATTCTGCACGACGCCGGTCTCAGCAAGATGGCGCTGGTATCCCAGGCGGAATAGCGGCATGAGTTACCACTCAGGTGTCCGGAAGTTAGAGTTTAACAGATGATTTACAGGATTGTCATTCCCGCGCAAGCGGGAATCCAGTTCTTTTACTTCATTTTCTCTGATTCTGGATTCCCGATCAGTCCCCGCTTTGCGGGGACATGTCGGGAATGACAGTTATGCCAAGCGCGAGCGTGGCAAGAATGAAGTCTTTAAACTCCTGGGCAGTCGCCATGAAGAATGCTTACCTGCGTAACATGATAATCAGCGTGGCGGTGCATGTGGCCTGCGTGTACGTCCTGATTGCGTTTTCGCTCTGCTCCTGTCACTCCCGGCGCCCGCCCAAGGACCTGGCGTTCTTCGTGGATTTCCAGCCGGGACCGCCGCCCCCGCCGGCATCCGCGCCGGATAACGTAAAAGCCGAACCTGCGCCGCCGGAACCGGTGGATGTCCCCGAACCAATCCCGGAACCTCCCAAGACGGAATTGCCCAAGCCGAAAACGACTCCGACCGAAACCTCAAAGAAACCAAAAATTGAAGTCAGTACCAACCTGGTTCGGCGCGTGGCCCCTGCCGGAGCGACGGCTGTCCCCAGCGCCAAGCGACCGGTTAAACAATTATCCGCGGCCCAGATTCGCCGCATGCTGGGAACTGCCGTGGCGAGTGTTGGCGCCCCAACCGGGGTGCCGGCCCCCGCCGGAGTGCCAGCCGCTGTATACGGCACCGGCTCGGGCTCCGGCGAAGCGACGCCCTACGGCTGGTATCTGGCCCAGGTGCGCGCGGTCATGTACAATGCCTGGCAACAGCCCAGCGCGTTAGCGGGTAAGCGCGGATTGGTGACGTCGATCCTGATTCGCGTCCGGCAGGACGGCCAGATTATCCAGAAAAAGATGGTAGATACATCCGGCAACGGCCTCATGGATACGTCCGTCATGACGGCTGTGGAGTCGGTGAAAGCCTTGCCGGAACTGCCGTTTGGCTTCGGCGGCGCTTACAAGGACATCACGATTGATTTTGAGCTGGAAGATACGGGGCCGTAAGACAAAATAAGCAAATGCCCAACATCCAACATCGAACATCCAGCGTCGAATAAAGAAGACTGCAAGCTGAAAGCGGAGGAAGGCAAGCAAAGGACTCAAGCAAACGCCTAATCCCTCAGCCGACGGACCCAATCTCTGAAGGCAGCCTGTCAGAGCTCGGTCATGGATGTCGCTGATATTGATTTATTTTCATTCGATGTTCGGCGTTCGATGTTTGCTTTAGTTGCGGCCATCCCTTACCCCTTATCATTACCGGTCGCCGTTTTTGGGTAGAGTTTTTGCGTGCATTTCGGGCACAGGCCGTGAGTGAACACGGCGGAAGAATGCTGTTGGATGTAAGATTCCACCTGGTGCCAGTAGCCCTTGTCATCCCGAATATGCTTGCAGGAGGCGCAAATCGGTAATAAGCCGCTCAGTGTTTTTACGTCAGCCAGTGTCTCCCGGAGTTGGCCGATCAATGCGTCTTTCTCCAGGAGCGTCCGCTTGCGTTCGATCGAGTACCGGATCGAGCGCGCCAGCATGGTGTAATCCACCAGGCTCTTCACCAGGTAATCCTGGGCGCCTTCCTGGACGATCCGGATGGCCATCTCCTTATCATCCATTCCGGTCAGCACAATGACGGGTATCGTCGAGACATGCTCAAGGAGCATGGCAAACGTGTTATGACCCGAGCTATCCGGCAGGGTCAAGTCGAGGAGTACAATGTCTACGCCGCCGCATGCCAGCGCTTTCAGGCCTTGGGCCAGGTTGCTCACATGCATGATTTCCATCGCGTTCTCGGGTTCTTCCCGCAGGATTTCCATGATGAGCTGGGCATCGGCCGGATCATCCTCGATCAAAAGCACCGTGCAAGTTTTTGTTTTCATGTTCGTTGCCCTCCTTGAGGTTGAGAAATTTCGATGTAACACATGTTCTGGATTCCCGTTTTCACGGGAATGACAGAATGGCGCGTGTATATGTCATTCCCGACCTGACCCGGCCTTCGTAGCCAGAAGGCTTTACTTCGGCGGAGTAGGCTCGGGAATCCAGTATTTTTTTATGCTGCCTATAGCCACCTGCTTCATCCGTCTTGCGACGGGGTTTTAGGCGTTTGAACCACCATCAGGAACAAACCTAATCGTTTCAGCATTTCCGTGAAGCGCTCATATTCCATGGGCTTCGTGATGTAACAGTTGCAGCCGAGGGTGTAACAGTTCTCGATCTCCCGCGGATCATCCGTCGTGGTCAGCATGATGATGGGCAGATTGTGCCACTGCTTATCGGTCTTGATGCGCCGCAGGACTTCCAGCCCGTCCATTCCGGGCATCACGATATCCAGGAGCAGGAGAAAACCATGGCCGTCATACGGGGAAGTCCCCCGCCCTTCGGCCATCAAGTAGTCCCAGAGTTTCTGGCCGTCGCGGAAACGTATGATTTCATTGGACACGCCGGCGCTCCGCAGCTGTTCCAAAATAAGTTCGGCATGGCCTTCATCATCCTCGGCAATCAGGATCGTGACGTTGGTATGCTCGGCGGTCATGGTTCCGTCTCCTTTCCGGCCGCCGGCAAAGCCAGAAAAAACCGACTGCCTTTGCCGATTTCCGATTCCATCCATACCGTGCCGCTATGCCGCTCCACAATCCGTTGAACGGCTGGTAAGCCGATGCCCTCCCCCGCGCCGTTTCCTTTCGGGCCAAGCTGGTAAAATAAGTTCCATATTTTCTGCTGATGCTCCGGCGCCACGCCCAGCCCATTATCCTCGACGCAATACACCATGCGTGCGTCTTCGCGGTGGCCCCGGATCCGCACGCACAGGGGTCGAACACTGTCACGGTACTTAATGGCATTGTCCAGCAGGTTCGAAAAGACCTGGTTGATCAATGCCGCATCGGCCCGGCAGTCCGGCAGGGCGTCCACCGTTACTTCCGCGGCGGCTGTCCGAATCTGGAACGCCATGGCTTCCAAAACGGTTTGCAACAAGACGTTCATATCCAGTGGTTGCAACACCAGTGGTGCGCGGCCTAACTGTGACAACCGCAGAAGCCCGCTGATCAGGCCGTTCATTTTTTCCACGCCGGCATTGATAAACCGCAATGATTTTTTGGCTTTTTCACGGGACGTAATGAAGGCCTGACGTGTCTCGTCCGACAGGGCCGCGTCCGTCAGAATGCGAACGATCTCGTCGCAGGCCTTGTTCAAGAGCTGATTGAATCCCTGGATGTTGACCAGCGGCGAGCGCAGGTCATGCGATGCGATGCGGATCAGCGTTTCCAGTTCCTGGTTGGCGCGCGCCAGTTCGATGGTGCGCTTTTGAACGCGCTCTTCCAGGCTTTCATTCAGTTTGCGGATTTCCTCTTCCGCCTGCTTGCGCTCGGTGATATCACGGCCTTCGGGGATCAAGAAGATCACTTTGCCGGCTTCGTCTTTCACCGGCTTGAGGGAAAAATCTATGTAATGTAAAATCCCGTCTTTTGCGGTATGTGTCGCTTCAAAACGAACGAACTCGCCCTGTGCAACCTTTTTTACAGCTTGGCGCACTTTGTCCTGCAATTCGGGTGAATGTTCCCACCAGGGAGTCTCCCAGAAGGGCTTGCCCAAAACCCTGGATGCCTCGATACCGCTAAATTCCAAGGCTGACCTGTTTGCCTCTATCAAAGTTCCGTCTGTTGTCATTAGGCCAATAAATTGGAAAGTCTGATCAAAAATGGCGCGCGCCTTTTGTTCGCTTGCCTTTAGCGACAACTCCGCCTGCTTGCGCTCGGTGATGTTTTCGTGCGTCACCACGATATGCGCGTGTCCATTGGCAATAAAGCGCGTGACGCGTCCCAGAAACCAGCGCGGCCCAGCCGGTGAGTTGCGGGCATACTCCATGGCGAATAGGTCGCTGCGTCCCGCCAGAACTTGGCGCAGGCCGGCCGCAAATTTTGCCGCTTCACCGGATTCCGGGCCAATCACCCCGTTGCATACCGTGATGTAATTGGCGCCCTGGGTAACAATCTGCGGTTGCGCCTGGTTGGATGCGACAAACTTGCGCCAGGCAGCGTTAGTCGTGATGATGGCGCCGTTTTTATCGAGGACACAGATATACGCCGTCAGCGCGTCAAGGGTTGCCTGCGCAAAGCGCATTGAGGCTTGAAGCGCTTCCGCTTTCTTCGCCTGTTCTGACTTTCCTGGGATGCCAGGACCCTTGGGCAAAAGCGGCTTGCTCCTCCGCTGCTCTTTGGCCCGGCGGCTGAGTTTGGCGGCCTTTAATGATTTATTTGCGCCCTTTTTCATGACAGACCAGTCCTTTGTCCATCAGGCCATGGCGATTCCTCGCCGGGAAATATGCCCGCTCGCAATGCTTTGCATGGCCGTATAGGTGGGCGAGCAGTGCTGTAGCGTTGCAGGTGTGTGACATGATGCAACAACTGCCCGCATCACCCATTCAACGTCCACTTGGAGTGTAAATATACTATTGCCAAAACAGCGTGTTGTCAATGTTTTTTTGTAAATGTGTTTTTGTGAATGGTTGGCGGACAAATCCACGGCTGCGTCATTCTCGGCCAATCCACGCCCCCGCGCGGGGGGCGACATTGTGTGGACGCCGCCGTGAAAGCTCCTAATATCGCCGGTTTAGGCGTTCCCGTAAAAGTTGGCGCGCAGGTTGCTTTTGGCGGACAAGAAAATGTAACAAACAGGGATTCACCACTGAGACACGGAGGCACGGAGCGAGATTCGTCTCCTTGATCTCCTTCCATCTCCACACAGAGTGTTGCGTGCATTTGGCGTCCGGCGACTGCCGGACGCCAAATGCACGCAACGATTGGTCGAAAGAGAACACGTGAGGAGAAGTCTCTCTGTGCCTCCGTGTCTGCTCCGTGGTGAAGTTTTTTTGGGTTGCGGGTATCCCGACTTGGCAGGAAGAAGACAAAGAAAAGCGATTTTTCAAATCGGCGGAATAAGATCACTTTCAAAACGGTGTTGACAACATTGGTCGGGACATAGCCCGCGACGACAAACCAGTTTCAATCCACGCCCCCGTGCGGGGGGCGACGCATATCCGGCTTGCCGACTGACGTGATCCTCGACGTTTCAATCCACGCCCCCGCGCGGGGGGCGACGGAGAGTGCGTGGACTACAATTACTGGAGGCACGTTTCAATCCACGCCCCCGTGCGGGGGGCGACACAGTAACGGTGTCACGATGCTGAAATACACTTGGTTTCAATCCACGCCCCCGTGCGGGGGGCGACGATTGTGTTAGTGGATCGGCCAAGCGCGCCATTGTTTCAATCCACGCCCCCGCGCGGGGGGCGACTAATTTGTCGTCGTCCAATCCCACCAATAATGCGTTTCAATCCACGCCCCCGCGCGGGGGGCGACCCGCGCCTAACTGCCGCCAGGGATGTTCAGTCAAGTTTCAATCCACGCCCCCGCGCGGGGGGCGACCAGGACTGGTTTCTATAACCACACCGGCTGATGCGTTTCAATCCACGCCCCCGCGCGGGGGGCGACTTGACAAAACAGTTGGAACGTATTACATTAAGGGTTTCAATCCACGCCCCCGCGCGGGGGGCGACGCACCAATCCGACTGAGGAAACCTTGAAAGACCTGTTTCAATCCACGCCCCCGCGCGGGGGGCGACACAAAACTGGAGTGGTTAGCCATGGAATTGAATGTTTCAATCCACGCCCCCGCGCGGGGGGCGACACACATGAAATTCAGGTTCCGTAGGATAACCAGGTTTCAATCCACGCCCCCGCGCGGGGGGCGACATGAATTTGCTGCTGTTGTTACTGCGCCGGACACGTTTCAATCCACGCCCCCGCGCGGGGGGCGACAAGCTGATACGGAAGATATTTACAGTCCAGAATGTTTCAATCCACGCCCCCGCGCGGGGGGCGACATCCATTTACGCCGCTTCGTGCTGATTAGCGTTGTTTCAATCCACGCCCCCGCGCGGGGGGCGACCCGTTTCATTGGCAATTGCTCCTGTTGTAGCCTTGTTTCAATCCACGCCCCCGCGCGGGGGGCGACATCCATTTACGCCGCTTCGTGCTGATTAGCGTTGTTTCAATCCACGCCCCCGCGCGGGGGGCGACTTCATAGGCGCGCATGATGACGTCTTTCGTCAAAGGTTTCAATCCACGCCCCCGCGCGGGGGGCGACGATCGGAGCCGGACCGGCGCCAGGCGCCAGTTCGGTTTCAATCCACGCCCCCGCGCGGGGGGCGACATAAATTGCGAAGACAGAAGCTAATGGCATCGGTGTTTCAATCCACGCCCCCGCGCGGGGGGCGACGTGTCCGGCGCAGTCACCCAGGCGGCACAATCATGTTTCAATCCACGCCCCCGCGCGGGGGGCGACCCGATTGCATAAAACGATTATAGCCTGACATTGTTTCAATCCACGCCCCCGCGCGGGGGGCGACAGACAAAACATGCGACTCGGATCATCCATAATTGTTTCAATCCACGCCCCCGCGCGGGGGGCGACTCGCTACCCTCGGCGATCGCCAGGGACAGGTAATGTTTCAATCCACGCCCCCGCGCGGGGGGCGACAAGACAAAACATGCGACTCGGATCATCCATAATTGTTTCAATCCACGCCCCCGCGCGGGGGGCGACATGTACTTTGCCCGGGACGGACCATTCATCTGGGTTTCAATCCACGCCCCCGCGCGGGGGGCGACATCGCTACCCTCGGCGATCGCCAGGGACAGGTAATGTTTCAATCCACGCCCCCGCGCGGGGGGCGACCTGGAATTGCAGTGGTTGACGACGTACCATTTATGTTTCAATCCACGCCCCCGCGCGGGGGGCGACAAAGACAA
>Ga0247841_10006976_pt1 | contig 17057 bp, 6 predicted proteins | sample LaCruzMarch2015__2_FD_192410 | JGI IMG/M metagenome (GOLD analysis project Ga0247841, IMG submission 192410) | Freshwater microbial communities from meromictic Lake La Cruz, Castile-La Mancha, Spain - LaCruzMarch2015_18m | ecosystem: Environmental > Aquatic > Freshwater > Lake | place: Spain... | reverse complement strand
GGAATCCTTCGATGACTTACTGTCAGCTTTCCAGACCCAACTCAACTACTTTATCGACATTAAAATTAAGGGGAATCTCACTATTGAAAAATTATTTGCCGATTATATGCCGGCGCCTTTCCTGTCAGTACTGATCGACGACTGTATCGTTAACGGCAAAGATTACAATGCCGGCGGAGCGCGCTACAATACTTCCTACATCCAGGGTGTCGGGCTGGGGAGCGTGACAGATATGCTGACGGCACTGAAGTATTGGGTTTTTAGTCCCCTTCCTGACTCCCTCCCCCAATGTGGGGGAGGGAGGGGGTGGGGGCTGAAGCTGGCGGAGATGCAAAAAGCTCTTGCAGCTGATTTTGTTGGTTATGAAGACCTGCGTTACAAGCTAATTTACGAAACACCGAAATATGGCAACGATGACGATTATGCCGATGAACTGGCAGTCAAAGTTTTTGATATGTTCTTTGATGCGGTGGATGGGAGGCCAAATGCAAGGGGTGGTAAACATCACATCATGATGCTGCCCACCACTAGCCATGTGTATTTTGGGAGCGTAACCGGGGCCACACCGGATGGACGCAAAGCATGGCAGCCACTTTCAGAGGGCATCTCACCTGTTCAGGGTGCTGACATCAAAGGCCCCACGGCTGTCCTGAAATCCGCATCCAAAATCGATCATCTTCGCACCGGCGGTACTTTGCTAAACCAGAAATTCACACCGCAACTGCTTGACAACGAAAAAGGCATTACAAGTGTCGTTCAGCTTATCCGTGGCTACTTCCGACTGAATGGCCACCATATCCAGTTCAATGTTGTTACAGCAGAAACTTTGCGCGATGCCCAAAAACATCCTGAAAAATACCGCGACCTGATCGTTCGGGTTGCGGGGTATAGCGATTATTTCAACGATCTGGGCGAGGCGCTTCAGAATGAGATCATCAAGCGAACAGAATATAATCAGTGTTAAGGTTTAAGTGTTTAGGTTTAAGTTCGGGAATATTAATATATTTGATTTTTAGACAATAAATAAGTCCATAACTAAAACCTTAAACCCCAACACTTAAAACTACCAGTGTCTCAAAGATCCACCATACGCTCCGACCTGCTTCTGTTATTCGCCGCTGTCATCTGGGGCTTTGCCTTCGTTGCCCAGAGAATGGGTATGGAGCATATCGGTCCATTTCTTTTCAACGCGATACGATTTGCGATGGGAGCGGGGGTGCTGCTTGTGGTAGTGAAGTTGAGGGATTCATGGAGGCAATCGTCCACCGACCATCGACCATCGACCACCGACCATCGACCATCGACCATCGACCATCGACCATCGACAATCTACGGCCTCCTCCTCGGCCTGATCCTCTTCGCCGGCGCTACTTTTCAGCAGGCTGGCATAGTTTATACAACTGCCGGCAATGCCGGGTTTATTACTGGTCTTTATGTGATCCTTGTACCGTTTTTTGGTATGTTTATCGGGCAGAAAGCAGGTGTCAACCTCTGGGGAGGAGCCATCCTTGCCACCTTCGGCTTGTATTTTCTTTCTGTAACGGAGAATTTTAGCATTTCCAAAGGCGACTTGCTGGTACTTATCGGTGCAATATTCTGGGCTGTCCATGTGTTGTATACCGGCTGGTTATCGCCACGAACCTCTGTTTTGCGCCTGGCTATTACACAGTATGTGGTTTGTGCTGTTATGAGCATGATGGCGGCTTTTCTTTTTGAGTCGAACACCTTACAGGGTATTTATAAAGCTTCCATACCGCTTCTTTACGGAGGATTATTGTCAGTTGGCGTGGCTTTTACCCTGCAGATCATCGGACAGAAGAAAGCACCACCGGCGCATACTGCCATCATCCTTAGCCTGGAAGCTGTTTTCGCCGTCATCGGCGGAGTGATGATACTATCCGAAACCATGACAGACCGGAAATGGATCGGCTGCTCGATGATGCTCGCAGGGATGCTGTTGGCACAGGTAAAAAGTAGGCAGTAGGCAATAGGCAGTAGGCAGTAGTCAATACGTAACTTGAAACTAGAAACCAGAAACCAGAAATTTGTAATCCGTGGTGATAATAAAAATAACGCATAGAAAATGGTTGTTTTAGAAATTTGTGCCGGTTCACTGACCTCAGCAATTGCAGCCGAAAATGGAGGAGCACACCGCGTAGAACTTTGCGATAATCTTGCAGAAGGTGGAACTACACCTTCCCCCGGAATTATCAGTCAGGTTATTAAACTGCTCAGAATTCCCGTATTTGTGCTCATCCGGCCAAGAACAGGCGACTTTCTCTACACAGGAGAAGAGTTTGAAGCCATGAAGGAAGATGTTCGTTTTTGCAAAGAGCATAGAGCGGAGGGCATAGTGCTTGGCATACTTAAAGCTGATAGCACAGTGGATATGGAACGAACCGCTGAATTGATACGCCTTGCCCACCCGATGCAGGTAACCTTTCATCGTGCCTTTGATATGACCCGTGACCCATTTCAGGCGATGGAAGATCTGATCAATCTGGGAATAAAACGGATCCTTACTTCCGGACAGGCTGCAAATGCATCCGGCGGTGCGGATATGATCGCTGAATTGATCACGGGAGCAGCCGGGAGGATCATCATTATGCCGGGAGGAGGGATTAATGAGAAGAATATTATAGAATTACAGAATAAAACAAAGGCCGTTGAGTTCCATGCTTCTCTCCGTAGCCAGGTGAAAAGCCGGATGCAATTCAGGAACGAAAGGACTTCTATGGGAAAAGCGGGAGAAGATGAATACAGCTGGATGGAAACCGATCCTGAAAGAGTCAGGAATTTCATTGACATATTAAATTCAATTTGATTGTCATTTCTCTGCGAAACTCTGCGTATCCTCTGCGAAACTCTGCGAAACTTCTTATTTTTGAAAACGGATTTCATCTTCCAAAAAATACAAACCATACCCATGAAGAAAAGCTTTTTTCTAGTTTTATCATTCATCATTTTATTGAATATCAAAGCACAACAAATAAACGACTGGGAAAATCCTGAAGTAGTTGGCATCAATAAAAATGATCCGCACTGTACCCTCATCCCTTTCCCTGATGAACGTATGGCACTGGAAAATAACCGCGTTATGTCGCCTTACTTTCAAATGCTGAACGGCTATTGGAAATTTAATTGGGTGGAACGGCCGGATGACCGTCCAGAGGATTTTTATCTGCCTGACTATGAAGATGCAAGATGGAAAACTATACCGGTCCCTTCCAATTGGGAATTCCAGGGCTACGGAGTACCCATCTACGTTAATATTCCTTATGAATGGACACGAAAACCAAATCCGCCCGAAATACCCCATGATTACAACCCGGTAGGTTCTTATCGCCACCGGTTTAATGTCCCTGAAACGTGGATCGATAAACAGGTTTTCATTCATTTTGGAGCGGTGAAATCAGCTTTTTACCTCTGGATAAACGGCAAACAGGTTGGCTACAGCCAGGACAGTAAAACCCCTGCGGAGTTCAATATCACCAGTTATATCAAACAGGGTAATAACCTGCTCGCTTTGGAGGTCTATCGCTGGTCTGACGGGTCTTATCTCGAGTGCCAGGATTTCTGGCGCATCAGCGGCATCGAACGTGATATTTATCTCTATGCACAGCCAACCGTGCATATCCGCGACTATTTTGCCCGTACCGGGTTGACCAATAATTATACAGACGGGGATTTTAAACTTGAAATAGATGTGTTGAACAGCGCTGAAAAAAAGACTAAAACCTTCAATTTGAAGGCAAAGTTGCTCTCTTCAAGCGGAAAATCTGTCATTGCCACTTTTTCCGAAGAATTTGTCCTTGACAAACAGGAGAGCAGGCGAATTTACTTTGAGCAAATCATCCCGAATGCTAAAAAATGGACAGCCGAAACCCCTGATCTCTACACGCTAATTCTGTCAGTTTACGATGATAAAGGTATCTGTGAAGCGTCTGTAAGCTGCAAGGTTGGTTTTCGGACATCGGAAATAAAAAACGGACAATTGCTGGTAAATGGTGTTCCCATCCTGATCAAAGGCGTCAACAGGCATGAGCATGATCCGGTGACGGCGCATGTCATATCGGAAAAATCCATGCTGGAGGATATCCGCCTCATGAAACAGTTCAACATTAACACCGTCAGGACCTGCCATTACCCTGATGATCCCAGGTGGTATGAACTATGCGACCAGTATGGCCTTTATGTAATCGACGAAGCCAATATTGAATCGCATGGCATGGGCTATGATCCTGACCGTACACTCGGGAACGATCCCCGGTTTATGACGGCTCACCTTGCAAGGGTGGAAGCCATGCTTGAGCGCGACAAAAACCATCCCTGCGTGATCTTCTGGTCGATGGGAAATGAAGCCGGCGACGGGGTGAATTTCGATACCTGTTATAACTGGATAAAGCAGCGCGATCCCTCCCGGCCGGTTCATTATGAGCGGGCTGAGTTAAGAAGGAACACGGATATTTACTGCCCTATGTATCCCGATGTGGAATACCTCGCCGAATATGCTTCCAAACCGCAGGAAAGGCCGTTTATCATGTGCGAATATGCACACGGGATGGGCAACAGCACGGGCAACCTGCAGGAATACTGGGATGTCATCGAAAGTCATCCGCAGCTACAGGGAGGATCGATCTGGGACTGGGTTGACCAGGGATTCGAACAAAAAGACGCGCAGGGTAGGATCTATTACGCTTATGGCGGCGATTTTGGGCCGGAAGGAACTCCCAGCGACAGCAATTTCTGCATCAACGGACTGGTGTTGCCCGACAGGACGCCACATCCCGGTCTTTATGAGGTAAAAAAAGTCTATCAATATATCGGGATTAAACTGGTTGATACGGCAAAAGGAATCATATCGGTGAAGAATAAATATGATTTTATTTCGACAAATAACCTGGATATTCACTGGAAACTGGTTGGCGATGACCATGAAATCGCATCCGGGGTCATTGAACAGCCGGATATTGCTCCTAAAACCGAAAAAACCTTCGATCTTGGATTTCCTTCTATCGAACCCATCCCTGGCGTGGAATATTTCCTGAATTTCAGTGTTACAACCCGCGAAGACTCAGATATGATCCCGAAAGGACACGAAGTGGCCGGTGAACAAATTCAGTTGCCCTGGAAAACCGAAGTTAATCCTTATAAGGATAAAGCTTTCCTGGAGCTTGTCTGGAGCAAAGACCACAAAATGCTGACCATTTCGGGTGTCGGTTTCTACGTCAGGTTCGATACGCTTACCGGAACCATGAACTCTCTTGAATTTAACGGGAAACAATATTTATTGCAGGGGCCTGTTCCAAACTTCTGGCGTGCCCCCATCGATAATGATTTCGGGAACCACGCTCAGAAAAGGTGTGCTATCTGGAAAGAGGCCAGCAACCTTAGAGTGGTAAAATCCTTCAGAGTTGCGAAACCGGCAAAGGGCGAAATTCATGTTACTGTAGATTTCCTCCTTGGAAAATCCCGGATACCTTACCGTACAACTTATATTCTTTTTGGCTCGGGCGACATCATTATTTCCGGTGCAATCGATCCGGGAGTAGCTGAACTTCCCGAATTGCCCCGTTTTGGTATGAATTTCAGGATACCTGCCGGGTTCAGCCATGTGAAATGGTATGGGCGTGGTCCCTTCGAAAATTACTGGGACCGGCATACAGCTGCCTTTGTCGGAGTATATGAAAGCGATGTGAATGACCTCTATTTTCCTTATGTTCGTCCACAAGAAAATGGCACCCGTACCGATATCAGGTGGATGGCTTTGACGGATGTGAATGGAGATGGGCTTCTAATAGCCGGTATGCCGCTGATATCAGCTTCTGCTTTGCCTTTTACCACCAACCAGCTGGATTACACTGAAAATGAGTTCCGCCATACAGTCGACCTTGTACCGAATGATTTCATCGACCTTAATATTGATTACCGGCAAACGGGTGTCGGAGGAAATGATAGTTGGGGAGCGAAGCCGCTTCCTGGTTATACTTTATATTCAAGTAATTACAATTATAGTTTCCGTATCAGGCCCATAAATAAAAATATTGACCCGATGAAAATCAGTAATGTTGTATTTTCGCCGTTGAAATGATAACATTCTGGTTCAAGCGTGTTAAAGAATTAATTATTTCCATGCACCAACGGGTGAATCAGTTGGTTCAGATGTTTATAGAAAATATTTGAACCGACGGATTTACCCGTCGGAAGAAATAAGTTAAACCTGCAATGATGAAAAATATTTTGCTGATAATCCTGGGGACTGCTTTTATATTTGGTTGCACGGATCGCAAACCTTCCGCGAAGCATCCCGATATGATTCCTGTACCTTATAAAGTTGAAATGAAAGGCGGGAATTTTAAAATCAATAGAAAAACCAGGATTTTGACGAGTTTGGCAGACGATAATGTGAAGATGGTTGCAGAAGCATTGCAGTTAAAACTGTCTGCATTTACTGGTAAGTCTCATCCGGTAAGCCAGTCCGGAGGAAAGCAACCGGGCAATTCCATCCTGCTGAAGATTGATGAATCCTTATCCGGCGAGGTAGGTAAAGAAGGCTACAAGCTATCAGTAAAATCATCAAAGATCGAGATCAGCGCGCCTGAACCGGCCGGACTTTTCTATGGTGTGCAAACCATTTACCAGCTTCTTCCTCCCGGAATTTTCAGCCACCCTGACAGTCTTGACGGCAAAGACCTGGACCTGAAGATTCCCTGCCTGGAAATTACTGATAAACCTGCGTTTTCATGGCGCGGCATGCACCTGGATGTTTCACGTCACTTTTTCCCGAAGGAATTCATTAAAAAATATATCGACCTCATCGCCCTTCACAAGATGAATGTTTTTCACTGGCATCTTACCGACGATAATGGCTGGAGAATTGAGATAGACGGTTATCCTGAACTGACGGAAGTTGCCGCCTGGCGGGCAGACCGTGAAGGGATACCCTGGAAGGATTGTAAGCCGCAACGCCCGGGAGAACCTGCCTCTTATGGTGGTTTTTATTCAAAGGAAGATGTCAGGGAAATCGTTGAATATGCCAGGCAAAGATTCGTGACGATCATTCCCGAAATTGAAATGCCGGGGCATACATCGGAGGTATTTGCCGCTTACCCGGAATTTTCGTGCACGGGTAAAAGAATTACTGTGCAGACAGGTTCGTACTGGCCTAATAATGATATTCTATGCGCCGGGAAAGAGGAAACCTTCCGTTTTCTCGAAAATGTCCTGGATGAAGTAATTGAGCTTTTCCCTTCACAGTATATCCATATCGGCGGCGATGAAGCTGATAAAACTGCCTGGAGATCATGCCCCGATTGCCAGTCACGGATCAGGAAAGAAGGCATTTCAGGTGTTGATGAACTCCAGAGTTATTTTGTGAAAAGGATCGAAAAATTTATAAATGCCAGGGGTAAGCGGATAATAGGATGGGATGAGATCATGGAAGGAGGACTTGCTCCTGATGCGACCGTTATGTCGTGGCGTGGATTTGAAGGCGGGATCGAAGCGGCTCAGCAGGGGCACCAGGTGGTTATGTGCCCGGGTTCGCATTGTTATTTTGATTATTACCAGGCGGATCCTGATTTTCAACCACAAGCCATCGGTGGATTAATAACATTGAAAAAGGTATATTCCTTCAGGCCGGTTCCTTCCGGGTTGAAGAGGGAAAACCGTAAGCTGATCCTGGGCGGTCAGGGGAATCTGTGGACAGAATATATTTCCACATCTTCCCAGGCCGAATATATGGCTTTACCAAGGATGACCGCATTGGCAGAAGTGCTCTGGAGCCCGGAAAATAAGCTTGACTGGAATGACTTCAGAAATCGGTTGCAAACTCAGTTTTCAAGGTTCAACGGGATGGATTTCATTTATTCCGGGGGTTCAGGAAAAGTTCATGCGACTGCATTATTTAATGTAGATAATAAACCTTATTCCCTGAAACTCGAAACAGAAGCATCAGAGACCTCCATCTATTATACCCTGAATGGCAATAAGCCTGACAAGAACTCTTTTATTTACATGAAACCCATAAATATCGACCATAATGTTACTTTAAAAGCAGTTGCATTTAAAAATGAAAAACAATTGGAAAAGCCAGCAGAATATGAGATAGTATATCATCGGATCATTGGTAAAAAAATTATTTACCGGGAAGGGTTCAGTGAGCGGTATCCGGGCAGCGGAACACAAACATTGATCGATGGTTTAAAGGGTTCATTGACCTACAATGATGGCTATTGGCAAGGCTTTAATGGCAATAACATGGATGTAGTTATTGACTTTGGCGAGGATTTTACATTTACATCCATTTCCTCAACATTCTTACTTGATCAGAAACGATGGATATTTATTCCTGAAACGGTGAATTATTATTTATCAGAGGATGGGGAGAGATTTCAGAAAATTACCAGTGTGACACATAAGATTCCATTGGATAGTGAAAGAGCCCTGATCAATGATTTTAATATAAAACTTAACAAGCCTTTGAAAGTTAGGTATCTGCGTGTAGAAGCCGTCAACATTGGAGTCTGCCCGGATTGGCATCCCGGAAAAGGACAGAAAGCATGGATATTTATCGATGAAATTGTAGTAAAGTAAAAAGGCAACATTATTATAACTTAATATCATGAGAATAATTTTCATCATTTCACTTCTGGTCATTTTAACTTTTCCAGGTATTTCACAGCCCGATTCTTCAATTTACTTCGCTGCTTCACGCCTTGATTATTATACAAATGAAGAAGCGGGTGAGGTTATGGTTTTTGTACCTGAAAGTTTAAAAGGTCATAAGATCACCGCAGACCTTGTCTTTGAATATGAGTCCCTGAACAAAGGATATCCTGTTCCATCATCCGGTATTTCAACTGTTCCTTTTCCTATGAAGAGGCTAAGGGAAGGGCAAAATGAAATAACGGTTTCTTTTTATGAAGATGATAAATGGATCGATTCACGGAAGGTTTGGATCACCGTCAGGCCGCACCGTGAAAATGCAGTTAAGATCGACCGGGCAACCGGCGGGCTTTCTGTGTCGGGGATGCCACTGGTACCTTTCGGATTTTACACTTATTTTCCTGTCCAGCCCACTCTCCCGGAGGAGGAAGCCGTCAAAGGCTTTAACCTGATCTCTCCTTACCAGAGAATTGACAGAAGTACCCTGAAAGAAAGAAATGCCTATATGAATCGTTGTGCAGACCTGGGCATCAGGGTGAATTACAATCTTTGCAGCGTGACCGGTGGGGGAGGTGTCGGAGGTTCACGCTCGGAGGGCATTTCCGGACAGGAGAAACGGGAAATGCTGCGCAGGGAGATCGAAATGTTTCGCGACCACCCTGCACTGCTGGCCTGGTATATCGCCGATGAGCCTGACGGACGAAACCTTTCGCCGGATTCATTACTGGGTGTTTACAAGCTGATCAAAGAACTTGATCCTTACCATCCGGTGAGCATGGTAATCAGCTCACCCAGGAATGCTGCTGAATTCCGCGATGTCATGGATATCGTTATGACAAATCCAAATCCCATTCCCCAGGGAAAACTTAAAGAGGTGAAAGATTACACTGATATTATAAAAGACGTATTTTGGTTGCAAAAACCTGTCTGGATCGTTCCACAGGATTTCGGAGGCAACGAATGGTGGCAAAGGGAGCCTACTCAAAATGAAGTCAGAGCTATGACCTATATGGCCATTATTCATGGTGCAACTGGTATACAGTACTTTATCCGGAGCGGTCCGAACAGCTTTCCGAAATCTACGGCCATGTGGGATGAATGTGGCGCCATGGCGCTGGAGATCGCGGAATTGACCCCTGACATCCTCTCGCCCCATCCAGCACCGGTTCTGATTCCGGATTCCCCTGAAATCCATGCTAAAGCCTGGAACAGGGCGGGGATAGTGACTATTGCCGTGGTGAACGAAAAGAATGAACCTGGTTTTTTTAAATTGAAGATGAAAGACATTGATATCACGATTCAGGCCGATGTGATGTTTGAAAACCGCAAGGTAAATATTGTGGAAGGTGTCCTGGAAGATATGATAGATGGCTATGGCACGAGGGTTTATCGATTCGATGCCAGGTACAAACCAGATATGTCGAAGGGCTTTGTACAGGGAAACCTTACTGTCGATCCTGGTTTTGAAGATATTACCAATGTCGGTGTCCCTGCAGCCTGTTATGCCTATAACGGTGAGGATAGGGGCAGTACTTATATGATCGATTCCCGCAGATTTTACCAGGGTGAACATTCCCTGCGGCTGAACAATCCATCGGAGAAGCCTGGCAACAGGCTGTCATTTTATGGACTCGATCTGGCTAAAGATAAAAGCTACACAATCAGCATAATGGCAAGAACAGGCGCAACTACTAACCGTCCCGTTGGAAAAAAAGGCGGATCTGTGAGGTTCAAATTGGCGATGGGTTCAGCAGAACAGACATTTAATTGCACCACGGCCTGGCAGAAGTTTGAGATCAATGCTGTTTGTACCTCCGATCCGGTTACAGAGAACACTAAACTTTCGCCTCAACTGGAGATGGCAGGCAAAGGCACGGCCTGGTTCGATGTATTGCAGGTTTATCCTGATATGGAGATGGCAGAGAAAAAAGGGGAAGGAGGGAAGAAAAGTATTATAGAATTGACCTCAATCCATCCTGAAGTGAAAATATTTTATACTATTGATGGGAGCGAGCCTTCGGTGGAATCCCTGCCGTATTTGATTCCGGTTGAAATCAACAACGGCATTCTCCTTAAAGCAGCGGCTTATAAAGATGGAAAGCGGGTTGGGTATATTGAACATTAACCCGTTGTCATAATAATATGTGAATTATGTAAATTTTTTAATAAATTATATAACGCTTAATATATTTAAGAAATTGATATTTGTCATGATGTTATGAAAATTTAATTTAATTGGACTAATTCCACGCTTATTGGTGCGGAAGTATGATAACTGACGGGTTAACCCGTCAGTTAATCAGATACCTCGCTGCTTGCGGCGGAGAGTTTCATTTATAAACTAATTTATATTTTTCTCCTACCTTAAAAAAAACATGAATCAAATTTTGAAACCAAACTACCAGACTATGAAAAAAATTTACAACAGCAGGATTAAAACACTGCTCTCAGCAATCTCAGTAATCATTTTTTTGTTTAATCCATTATTTTTAAATGCACAGAACTGCACGGTAAATGCAGGAATTGACCAAACTATTTGTGCCGATGCAACCCTCACCCTTGTGGGGCAAGCCAGCGGATTATTTCCGGGAGGTACAGCCGTTACTACCTGGTCTCAAATCAGCGGACCATCGGTGGTGATCACCTCGCCCGGGTCGCTCACTACAACAGTAACCGGGATCAGTGGCGGCAATATTTACCGATTCAGGCTATCAAGTCCCTGTCAGGATGGTCAGCTGGCTTTTGATAATGTAAATGTAAACGTCAACAATACTCCAGTGGCAAATGCCGGTCCTGATCAAAGCCCGAAATGCAATGCAAGTCCTGCCGGACAACTTGCCGGAAATGCTCTTCTACCTGGTGAAACAGGCGCCTGGACACAAGTCCCGGGTGGCCCGTCAGGCGTGACAGTTGTGACACCTATATCTCCGACTTCCAATTTTAATTTCATGACCGCAGGCCAATCGGGTCTTGTCAGGTTCGTATGGACAAAAACAAATACTGCCAGTGGCTGTATTTCCAGAGATACCGTTATGGTGCCTAAGCCGGGTGGTGCTTCACCCGTGACCGCTTCCGCTCCAAGTCCTACTGCTTGCTATAATACTACTACGTCTGTTACTTTGGCCGGGTCGTACGGCGGAAATGGCACAGGCGGACAAAGTGGTTTGTGGACGGTAGTGAGCGGACCGAATAGTCCGACGATCACAACACCGACATCTAATACCTCAACAGTAACAAACCTTATTCAGGGAACATACGTACTCAGATGGACGGTTACAGGTCCGTGCGTTAATGGTTCAGCAACAGCAACCTTCACTGTACCGGCACCGGTAGGAGCGACGACAGCCGCATCCGCTTCCATACAGGGATCCCCTGCCATGCCAATATGTGATGGAAGAACAACATTTGTTTTAACTGGTAATACTACCTTGTTGACCGGTGAAACCGGAACATGGACACAAGTAACGTCATTGCCTGCAACCATTGTCAGCCCAAACAGCCCGACTACTGAGGTAAATGGTTTGAATGGAGTTGGACCTTATACATTCAGGTATACTATTGCAAATGGGTCGACAGGATGTTCAAGTACCAGTAATGTAAATATCTCTTACGGAATACCCCCATCAATAACATTAACGACGACAAGCCCCTATATTCTTGACTGCGGATTGTCTACGGCTACCATTAATTATACCCATACGGGTACAGGTACACCCCAATATAGTATTCTTACCGGACCGACAACCCCTACTTATCCAACAATTCCGACAGCATATGCAAATGCCGGAGGGCCACCGGCAAGTTTGCCTGGTTTTTCGGTTCCCGGAACTTATACAATTCGGTTCAGAAAGGTAGAAGGAGCCGGCTCACAATGTACAACAGATTACCAGGACATTACTTTAATCGTTTCTAAAACAGCAACCGGTTCTAATTCGGGTTCTTTACAAGTTTTGGCATGCAACGTGGTACAAACCCAACTTGCAGGAAATTTGCCAACAGTAGGGATCGGGAACTGGTCGCAGGTGAGTGGCCCTAATACGGCTAACCTCGCGAATCCGGCATTACATAATACCATGGTCACAAATCTTATCAGCGGTTCCTATACTTTCCGCTGGTTAATTTCAGCAGGTCCCGCTTGTTCAACGCAACAATCCGATGTAACCGTGAGGGTTGCCGATGCTCTGCCGACTACAGCTAATGCAGGTCCCGACCAGTTGTTGGTTTGTTTCGGTACACCGATTACATTAGCAGGCAATATACCGGAATTAAACGAGACTGGGACATGGAGTGTGGTACCCAGCACAGGTATAACCTTCTCAGATACCCATTCTCCAAATGCAATTGTAAATGGTCTTATAGCTTCAACGACCTATACCTTTACCTGGACCATTACCAATGCTTGCGGCACCTCGGCCGACCAGTGTATAATAACGACTACTTCCACTCAGGGTCCTATTGCCTCCATTGCCGGACCGGACCAGTGCAAAACCTCAGGAACAACTTTCATAACATTAGCCGGGAATACGCCCTCTCCTTCCGGTGCAACTGGTCAATGGACGAAATATTCCGGAGGATCAGCCACCATTACAGATCCTGCTTCACCGTCCTCTACTGTCACGGGAATGACAGATGATACCTATAGATTTATATGGACCTTATCATACGGAACTTGTGCCGTTTCGCAGGATACTGTCACAATCACTATTTCAACCAATGCCTCCACGGCAAACGCCGGAAGTGACCAGAATGTTTGTGGAAGTTCGGTTACATTGGCAGCAGTTACCCCGACTCCGGCAACTGCATCCGGCATGTGGTCGCAGGTTACCGGTGCAGGCGGAGCAATCATCACAACTCCTTCTGCCTACAATTCTACAGTAACCGGTTTGACTGAAGGAGTTTACACTTTCCGGTGGACGGTAAGCAATGGAGCATGCTCAGGAAGTACGGATGATGTTGTAATCAATGTTTCCACACCCCCGACAACTGCACTTGCCGGACCTGACCAATCAAAATGCGGTTTAACTACTGCTACCATGGCAGCAAATACGGTTATCAATGGAACAGGTTATTGGTCATTGGACAGCGGGCCAAATACTCCGGTAATAACCACTCCGTCATCTCCGACCACAACAGTAACTGGATTGATAACAGGAACTTATACATTCAGATGGAATATATATAGTGGTCCTTTCTGCCCGGTTTCATCCGATGATGTTATTATTGATGTGGTTCCCAATGCAAATGCTGGTGCTAACATCACCCGCTGCGATGCTACTTTTGTCACCCTTACCGGAAATATATCGACCACAGGCACATGGACCCAGGTGGGTACAACGCCAAATATTGCAACTATTACTACTACATCCTCAAACACGGCTAATGCCTCTGGATTAATTGTAGGAGTTTATACCTTCAGATATACTATTCCGACAACCTCAGGGTGTTCATCAACTTTTGATGATATGACAGTGACCATTTCCGGTTTACCTTCTACTGCTGATGCTGGAATTGACCAGAACTTATGCAATGTTACCGGCTGGACAATGGCCGCCAATACCCCAGTTACCGGAACAGGTACCTGGACAAAAATTGCTGGTACGGACACCCCTGTTTTTACTCCTGCGAATTCACCCACGGCAGTGGTCACGGGTGCAACAGCACAGACCTATATTTACGAATGGAGAATAACAAATGGTACTTGTATTAGTGCCGACCGTGTAACTATAAACATCTCCAACATTGCACCATCAGCAAATGCAGGACCCGACCAAACCCATGTTTGTGGTACGGTTGCGACTATGGCGGCAACTCCACCTGCAGATCCAAGTTATGGTATTGGGAACTGGACTCAAATTGGGATTACGCCAAATATTGCAACAATTACATCTCTCATCTCCTATAATACTACTATTACAGGACTGATCCCCGGAACCTATGTTTTCAGATGGACTATTACGAGCGGAAGTTGCACTGCAATCTTTGATGAGGTTTCCATAACTGTTTTTGAAAATCCTACAACAGCTGATGCCGGGCCTGACCAGAGCTTATGTAATGTTGCATCCGCAACTCTTGCAGGAAATGCAATTACAGTAGGATCAGGATTATGGACAGTAGTTACCGGTCCTGATGGCAGTTCATTTTCCGATGCATCGAGCCCGACAAGCACTTTAAACGGTATGGTACCCGGTACCTATCTTTTACAATGGACTTCAACAACAGTGGATAATTGCTCAACCTCAGATCAGGTTCAGATTATAAATTATGCATTACCAACAACAGCAGCAGCCGGTGATGATCAGAGCATTTGTCTTTTTGTTCCGGTTATTATGACCGGTAATACTGCAACCTCTGGTACTGGAACATGGTCGCAGATTATCGGTCCAAATACTGCAATATTTACCTCACCCAATTCACCAACATCTCCAGTGACTGGAGTAATTGTAGGTACTTATATTTTTCAGTGGACTATTACCAGTGATAATTGTACTCCCAGCAGTGACCAGGTCCAGGTTGTGATCAATGAGCTGCCAAGTCTGGCCGACGCCGGACCTGACCAAACCGATGCAGCAACCTGCGGATTGACAACCGTAACACTTGCAGCGAATACTCCCACGGTTGGTACCGGTCAATGGTCAATATTAAGTGGTACTGGCGGATCTTTTGGTGATATTTATAGCCCGACTTCAACTTTTTCCGGAACGGCCGGTTCGACCTACACACTGCGCTGGACTATATCTTATTCAACCTGTACATCATATACAGATGATGTTGTAGTTACATTCAATCAATTACCAACGGCATCCAATGCCGGAGCGGATCAAACCGGGATAGAGATGTGCGGACTTACCTCGACATTTTTATCAGCAAATACCCCAACGGTTGGAACAGGAGCCTGGACGATTGTCAGTGGCACCGGTGGATCGATAACATCACCAGCCAGTCCTACCTCTGCCTTCACAGGAGTAGCCGGAAATACTTACACATTACGCTGGACCATCACAAATCCTCCCTGTACGGCTTCTATAGACAATGTTGTAGTAACTTTCCAGAGAAACCCAACAACTTCCAATGCAGGACCTAGCCAGACAGGTCCATCCATGTGCGGTATAACCACAACGACATTGGCTGCCAATAACCCCAGCATAGGAACGGGACTATGGAGTATCGTGAGCGGAGCCGGCGGGTCATTCGGAAATCCCTCCAGCAGAACCTCCTCTTTCAGCGGTGTTGCAGGAACGACCTATGTATTGAGGTGGACTATCAGCAATGCTCCTTGTCCTCCATCTACTTCTGATGTGACCGTTTCCTTCTATGTGATTCCTAGTATAACCGGAACTACTCCCGGATCACGGTGTGATGCAGGAACCGTGACGCTTGGAGCAACAGCTTCATCCGGAATAATTAACTGGTATACCGAACCGACCGGGGGAACTTCGCAGGGAACCGGAATCAGCTATACAACACCGGACATTTCATCAACAACCACCTACTATGTGAGTGCGACAGAAAATGGTTGTACGACAGCCACAAGGACTCCGGTAGTTGCTACTGTTTATACGACGCCTACTATTTTAGTCTTACCCTCAAGTCAAACAATCTGTTCAGGAGGAAATGTGGCGATCAATGCCACAAATCCCAATTCCATTCCTGGCGCTGTTTTTACCTGGACCCGAACTGACAATCCACAATTAAGTGGCATGCCACTAAGCGGAAACGGTGTTCCCGTGACCGGATCATTGGTGAGCAGCAATCTTGGTGCTCCACAATCGACAGTTTTCACCATCACAGTTTCTGCAAATGGATGCAGTAGTCAGTCAACCTCCACGGTTACTATCTTTGACGACACACCACCGACCATTACCTGCCCCGGCGGCCTGACAGCTCAGTGTATTGCCCCAGTAGCTTATGCAGACTATGCAGCTTTTGTCACGGCCGGCGGTTCTGCATCGGATGACTGCGGAATCGACGAAGATTCCTTTACCCATGTCGGTGATGTGTCCGACGGGGAAAGCTGTCCGGAAGTCATCACCCGTACATACAGGATAGCGGATAGCAGTGGCAATGAGGCTACTTGCACCCAGACTATTACTATCGACGATACCGAGGCTCCATCACTCACCTGCCCTGGCGGCCTGACAGCCCAGTGTACCGCCCCGGCGGCTTATACCGATTATGGAGCCTTTGTGACTGCCGGCGGTTCGGCTACGGACAACTGCGGCATCGACGAGGTGTCCTTTACCCATGTCGGTGATGTATCGGATGGTGAAAGCTGTCCGGAGGTTATCACCCGCACATACAGGATCGCTGATGACTGTGGCAACGAGACCACCTGCACCCAGACTATTACTATCGACGATACCGAGGCTCCGTCGCTCACCTGCCCTGGCGGC
>Ga0247841_10006975_pt1 | contig 17057 bp, 10 predicted proteins | sample LaCruzMarch2015__2_FD_192410 | JGI IMG/M metagenome (GOLD analysis project Ga0247841, IMG submission 192410) | Freshwater microbial communities from meromictic Lake La Cruz, Castile-La Mancha, Spain - LaCruzMarch2015_18m | ecosystem: Environmental > Aquatic > Freshwater > Lake | place: Spain... | reverse complement strand
TTTTGTTTTTCATTTTAATGTTTTTATTTAAAGTTGTAATCCGATTCCGAAATAAATTACACGCCTGTTGTTTGAATAGACTTCGTCTTTCCGGCTGTAATCGAAATTATATTCATACTGATAGACGTTGTGCGTATTAAGTACATTGTTAAGCGCAAAGAAAGCAACTGCGAACCTCCCGAACATTGAAAAAACATATTGCAGATTGATGTCTATTCTCTGGAATGTCGGCAGTCTTCCGCTGTTCGTAATGTCATAAAGCGGGATATAAACATTCTGCATCGGGTCATACGTACTGCCGATAACGGGAGTATATGGCTTTCCGGTTGAAATTTTATACGTCGCCCCGGCAGTAAGTTTATCGCTGATATTATACGAGCCGACGACTGACAAGGTATGTGTGATATCGTAATTAGCCGAAGTTTCCTGTGCGGTGCCGTATTGCTTTCGCTTCGAATCGGAATATGCATAAGAAATCCACCCGTTGAACTTGGGGCGGAAACGCATTTTCAGAAAGACATCTACCCCTTTAGCAATGCCCGTCCCTTCCGATACAGAAAGATAATTTACGGGGTCATAAGCAAGCAAATTTGAATAATCCTTATAATATGATTCGATTCGAAGTATATAGTTGTTATCGCGGTTGTATTCATACCCAAGTATATAATGAATTGCCTGCTCGGGTTTTATGTTAGTAGTATTTCCGCGCAGGAAATACGGAAGAGCGGGATTCTGATGGTAAATTCCCGCCGCTCCTTTCAGGAAACTATTTCCCGAGATTCTGTAAACAAGGGAAATTCTCGGGTCAACGGACATCTTTTCAGAAAGTGTGAAATAATCACTGCGCAATCCCGCAACAACAAGGAAGTCCGCATGAACTTTCGCTTTTGTTTCAATATAGGCTCCGATTCTCCCCGTATTCTTATTATCGCTCAGTGTAAATGCCGGAGCATTCATACCAACGTTGTAAGAGAATATCGGAAATGTGCCGTCAATTTTATATCCGTTGTATTCATACTCCGCGCCGGCGGCAAAATCAAAAACTGAACTGACAGGCGTACTGAAGTCTGCGCGGAATTTCGAATATACATCTTCGGTCTTGCTGTCCAGAATGCCATAAGCATCATTCCTTTTTAAATCGCTGAAAGATAGGCTCATATTCAGCAAACTGACGGCAGTGGGAGCGAATGAATATTTCAGGTTTGTAAAAAAATTGTGCGATTTGCCTGTATAATATCCGTTATAAGTCGGACTGATACTGCGTATTCCGAGATTGTCGTAGCTGTAATTTGCATAAAGTTTAAGAAGACCTGTTTTTGAGGTTTTATACATAAGCGTTCCGCCGATATTGGACGCCGTTGGAATGGGTGAGTAATCAGTAGTGAGATTGTTAATTTCAAGAAAAGGTTTAATGTAAAACTGCCCTGCGGAAAATGACGCTCCGAATTTCCCGTCTTTTGAAGCGTGTACTCCGGAAATATTTGCGTTTGCCAGTCCTACAACTGCGAATAAACCGCTTGTCCTCGGCATATCATAAGTTTGAAGGTCGAGCACTGCCGAAAGTACATTGCCGTAACGCGCAGAAAATCCCCCGCTTGAGAAATTAATCCCTTTCATTCCCCAGGGATTTACGGTGGAGAACGAAGACGTATTATAGCTGTCGTCAAATACGAAAGGGCTGTAGAGAGATGCGCCGTCGAGAAATGTCAGCACTTCGTCCGGGTCACCTCCGCGCACTGCTATGCGGCTTCCTTCGTCAACCTGATTAGAACCGGGAAATGTTGTTATGGCACGGTATAGGTCGGCATTCGCGCCCGGTATGCGCGCAATCTCAAGCGGCGTTAGCGTTACACGCGAGTTCTCACCCGAAGTGAACGAACTTGCAGTTACGGTAATTTCGTCTGTTTTATAATCCGTTTTTGAAAGTATAATATCCAGTGTTTGCGTTGAACCGGGTTTAATATCAACTTTTATTTTCTTTTCGCCGTAATCAACTGCAGTTATGATTAGTGTATGCTGACCGGTCTTTTGAGTCTCAAATTCGAAGTATCCTTTTTCATCGGAAGTGGCTCCGTCAATAGTGCCTTCAATGACGATATTTGCACCCTCGATGAATCTCCGCTGGTTACCGAGAATGAAACCTTTTATTATGGTTTTACTGGTATCAGGGTTTTCCGTTCCTGCCAGCACAGATAAAGAAGGGAAAAAGCTCAGAAATATAAGAAAAACAACAGTATATTTTATCATTAAGGTTTAATTTTTAGAATGTACTACAATATAAATTCTTTCTTCCTGACAAAATAAGCGAAAATGAAATTTTAAAGAAAGTGAATAATTAAATTTCACTTCTCGTAAAATAAGAATATCTTTGATAAAAACAAGAAATTGATGGTAATACAAAAAGAAATAACTCTGCCGCATAAACCGAGAGGAATCCACCTTGTTACGAATGAAATACTCGGTAATTTTCCCGAACTGAAAAATATTAAAAAAGGCATTGCCAATATTTTCATACAGCATACATCGGCATCTATAACGATTAACGAGAATGCCGACCCAACGGTAAGGCGCGATATGGAAAAGTTTTTTAATAACACAGTACCCGAGGAAATAAATTTTTACGAACATATTTGTGAGGGTCCGGATGATATGACGGCTCACATAAAATCATCGATTGTAGGGAGCAGTGTGACTATACCCGTTACGGACGGAAAGTTCAATCTGGGTGTCTGGCAGGGAATTTATCTTTGCGAGCACAGGAACCGCGGAGGCAATAGAGTAGTAATAATAACAGTGTATGGAGAGTGAGTAAATTTATACGCCAAAAAACAAAGGCGCGACGAAAAATAAAAAACATAATTATGTATAAATTATTAAGGGCGTTAATTCCGCTGGCAGTGGTGATGTTTTTTCTTCAGGGGAAAGCTGAGGCGCAGGTTGTGTATATAACCAAATACAAGAGCGAAGCTGATAAGGTGATATATGTTTCACGGTACAAGAGCGATGCTAATCTTGTGGTTTACGACACTAAATATAAAAGCGAGGCAATGCCGATGAGCGGAATCTGGTATTATACAAAGTACAAATCGGAAGCCGACTGGGTGATTTACTTCACGGATTATAAAAGCGAAGCGGACATTGTTGTTTATTATACAAAGTATAAATCGGAAGCCGGGTGGAATAACTGAGCTTTCTGATGTTCCAAGCTTGTTTATCTTTTCGGACCATGTATAACCAAATTGTGTAATCTCCGGCAAGCCGGAATAAATGCAGTTATCCAAAAACACAAAATTTTTTATAGGGTCATCGTATCTTTTATACCGACGTTATCCAGAATGCTCCATTTAGAATAATACTTTCCGGAATCAGGCATAGAGGGATCGAGCGGTGCATAAGACTTTGAAATATTAGATTCAATATATTTTCGAATTAACAATAAAATATCCAGGTGAAATAAAATAAATCCAAGTCTTTTTAAGACAACCTGGGAATCAAATTTCTCAAGATATCCGAGCATTTTATCCTGGTCTAACTTATCTTTTGTCTTGTATATAGCTTTCACAATTTCAGGGATACCCGAACCATACTGAGGTTTATAAAGACAATCAATAATAGTCTTTTCAACATCACTGCACTGAACCTTTTCAAAGTTATTAATCCAGAAATTATCATATCCGAAGAAATGCTTTTCGTTAAAATAAATAAATGCGAACTTTACGTTTTTAATAATTTTATTTCCCGGAATAACTTGTTTTGCAGTTATTATCTGCTCAATCAAAGACGGCTGAGTAATCAAACCATGTATATCAAGTGCACTATAAAGCCCAATATAGTATTTTTTACTTTTAGCTAATTCCTTCGCCGTCAGGTGCCAATTGGGGAAGTATTCATCCACATTTCTTTCAAAAGGAATCAAATTATAAAGCCCGTCAGAAATTCTCATAACCAAACCACGTCTAATCATTGACCTTATCAGTTCCGTGACAGATCCGCGCGAATTTTCGGTCAGGATTTTTGATGCATCGGAAATAGTGAAAAATTCTTTGTTCTGATTAATCAGGCCTGATAATAATTTATATGATTTTGATGATATATTTTTATGTATTATATCCATTGTAACAGCTTATACCTTGATAATATATTATAAGACATATTATTTAATATATTTTATATCTAAAATAACAGTTTATACCTTTGTAATATAATATGAATAATATATTATGTCAAGTCCATGTACAGATATATTTAAACTATAGCGTTATCACCAGAGATAGTAATTGCGCTGGTAAAGATTCTGATAATAATCTATATCGAGAGAGAAATTAAATGCGGAAATGGTTGACTTGCCGAGGAAGTTATTATCCGGATCGGGGATGGTGAAATGGATGATGTCGTCGGTTTTGTAAATGGATTTCTGACCATTAACGACGTATTCATATTTTATGATTTCAGTTTGCTGTTGATTATATACCGGATTAACCATATTTGACGGCAGAAAATACAGACCTATCGGGGCTTTTCGGACACCGCGCTGAATAAAGACGTATGAATTACCGTACAAATCGAGACTTGAAGATATTTTATGAAGAATTTCCTTAAAGGTTTGATTTTGCTTATTGGGTTTAACGATTAAATCGAGAAACGGATGCTTTGGGATTTCGGTTTTTGTTTCGGCATCATATAAATATACTTTTGCTTTGGCGATGTTTTCAGCACGTGCGTTGATACACCTGTCTGCAACAGGCAGAGGCGTATGCATAGCTTTTGTATTTAGCATTGGTACCGGAGGAAGAGCCGAAACTGAGATTGCCTGAGAAGGATTTTTTCCGGGAAAACAGTTTTAGAAAGTCTTTTATGTAAGTGCTGAAATTTTTCATCGGGATAAAAATAAACCGAAAAAAAATAATAAAAAGATATATTGCTAAAAATGTATAGGAGGTTAGGACTGGAATAAAGCCAGGTGATTAAAAGTTTGGGTTTGGTCTATAAATCACTGTATTGTATGTTTTCCAAATTTGTTTTAGCTTTGGCTTTTAGCAACGGCGTCAAATAGTTGTTTTTGGGATGCCCTTAAAATAAAAGTCTGATAATAGTCAGACCTATACACACAATTTTAGATGTATAGGTCTCATTTTATCAAACCTATATACAAGTTACCAGCAATATTATGAGAGACTCAAACTTAATATCAGAAGAATATAAAACAAGATTAGAAGAAGTTCTTAATCAATCTTGGAAAATTTTTAAATCTCAGTTTGTTTGTAGTAGACATGAGATAAACACTGAAGCACCATTTCAACATCATTTTGCTCAAATAATTAAAAATGTTGGAGATCTTTATTCTATTGAAAGTAATGATTTATTCAAAGTTGACCTTGAATCGAAAATTGGAAACGTTAAAGGTAAATCAAAGTATTATGACATTTCTTGCCAATTTGTAGACAGAATTAAATGTGTAATTGAATTAAAATTTAAACTTAAAAGGCAGGGTGCACAAGACTGGGCAAGAATTGATTCTTATGTGGACATTGAAGCATTAGAATTCGTCGTTCCTCAATATTTTAATTTTGGTAAATTTTATTTTATAACTGACGATACAGCTTATATAAACAAATCAACAAGAGGGGGCAGTGGGACAACTTTTGCATGCATGACAGCTTTAAATCAGAACCAAATAAATTATTGAATACTCCCAATAATAAAGGAAGGGATAAAGTATTCGTAAGATTAAAGAAGGAGTACCATTTTGAATGGGAAAAGAAATATAAATGGTATTTCTTAGAATTGACAATAAAATAAATACGGCTGGTAACACAGGCTTTCTGCAAGCGGGCATTCGGTTTATAGGATAGTGCAGTTCTTTTATCTATCTTTGGTGTGTTAGGACAGAAAACTGATACGATTCGCCCCGCCAGCAGAAGGCCCGGGAACGTTAGCAGACTTTTTTGTAGACACTTTAGAAGTGAAACTAAAACACTATATGGAAAGTTCAAAAGAAGAAAATAATATTAATTCAACTGACATTACAAAAATTGTTTGTAATGAAATTAATACAAAATCATTAGACTTGGGGATAGACTATTCAGAACTTGCCTTGGACGCGTTTTTAAAAGATAGTGTTCTTAAAGAAATTCCATTTGTTAAGTCAGTAGTTTCATTTTACAACATTGGACATTCAGTTATTGCCCGACACAAGACAAAAAAAATTCTAACTTTTTTTAAAGAATTTCACAGTTGTGAAATTGAGCTTGACAAGTTTGAGAAATTTAAAAATAAATTTAATGGTGATGCAGATTATCAAAATCAAGTTGTAGAAACCATTTTATTACTTAATGAGAGATTTTTGCAAATAGAAAAATCAAAAATATTGGCAAAATTAATAATTTCTCACATTGAAGAAAAAATATCTTGGAATGAGCTAACTGATTTATCAGTTGTATTAGACAATATTCACCCAAAAGGGTTTTTATTTTTAGAAAAAATGTCCAAGGAGAACAATTGGGCAAATCACGGAAGAGACCAAGAAGGTGAAGCTTTAATGATTGCTTGCGGTATAGGCCATAGACACGGAACACTATTTATGATTAACGATTTAGGGAAGAAATTTTACATATACGGTTTAAGAACTTGAGTATAACCATAATAAAAAGGCTGCTAACATCGGTTTTATGCAAGTGGGGCTAACAGAATAAATTGAACATTTATAAGGGCATCTCTAAAAACCACTTTTTGATGCCTTTGTTAAAAAGCGAAGCAACTACAAATTCAAGAAATTCAAATGTCAATTTCCATCTGATGCGTTACAAACAATACACTGTTTCCCTTTAACCATCGTCAAAACACACGAGAGGTTTTTTCTCATACGAATATCCTTAAAAAAACGAACTTTCTTCTATCGAAGCAGTAATGTCGCTTAGTTAATATCCGTTTTCCGATACTAACTGACTTTTTGCTACACGGCTACAGAGTTTTACCGCGATTAAGACTTAGCGGGATCGCAACTTCCCGCTTCACCTAATTAGAATTCAATCCGTTATTTGTTTGTACGGACCCGAGTTTAAGCTCTGCTTGGCACTCATTTGACCATTAACATTTTGATGATGTGTTTATAAGTGCCGGCTTCGAGTCTTGCGAAGTAAACTCCGCTTGCATATTCTTTTCCGTTCCATACGGCTTCATATTTACCAGCCGGCATGGTTTCGTTTATCAGCGTGGTTACTTCTTTTCCTGTTATGTCATACACTATCAGCTTCACGAATGAATTCGCAGGAATGTCATACTGAATTGAAGTTGACGGATTGAACGGATTCGGAAAGTTTTCATATAACTTGAATTCCGTCGGGATTTCCGATGAGACGGTGAAATTTCCCGTTGTTACAGGATTCGTAGTGCCAAACGACGTTCCGCTGACAAGAAACACAGTGCTGTCGGTAATTAATGTAGGACTCGCATCAGGCGGTAAGCGGAATTGCATCGTGGTATTGGTAACAGGCGCCGTGGCTGTCCACCGTACAGTTCCTAATGTATATGTACCGGGATTAAATCTGTAAAATCCGCTTGTATTAAACGTAAGTATGTTTGCCGATAATACAGTACCGCTCAGGAAGGACGTTGTTGTCATTGCCTGATAGCCGTTTGCGTTACTGATGTTTGGATTAGCGTTTACCATAGGATTGTCGGCTTTCACCGTCAGTACGCCCGCCGGTACAGTTGTAAAGTTAATTCTTATGTTACATGCACCCGGTCTCCAGAATTGTCCCGCCGGTATGGTAGCGCTAAGGTCAAACATAAAGAATCCGCCCACAAGTCTCGGGTTCACAAGCGTGAAATTGACCTTTGATTGGCTATAGCCCTCGTTGAGGAATATCACTGCTAAAAGCAGAATTAAAAATAGTTTTTTCATTTTTTGTTTTTTATTTAAATCCTGAAATAATCCTGATGCTGAAACAATCCCGAAACAAGTTCGGGACAGGGCAGCATGACAAGGATAGGGTTCAGAACAAGGTTTTTTTGAATGTTTCTTTTTTATCTGATTCACCGTTGAGTTTAAAACATTTTTGGATTTCTTCTATTACTTTTTCTTTCCTGATATTGCCGGGCAACTGGACATCAAGTGTCGGGACTGCCTTGCCGAGACCGAAGTTTGCGATGAGTATCGGAACATCCAATGCGTCAACCGACTCATCGCCGTTGAAATCGCAGCTTAAATATCCGGAATTGCCAAATTGTCCTATAAAAATAAATACATCAAGTGCGTCAACAGAGCCGTCACGGTTAGCGTCACCGCCATAGAGTACCCAAACACTGCCGACCTGTTTCATATTGTCGCCGAATGCTTTGTTTGCAGATGTTGTAAAATCGTAATTTACTGCAACATTCGTTACGAAAGACTGCGGGAGTTTGCTCCATGTTTCGAGATGGTTTCTGTGATTTATTACGATGTAATAACTGGCGTTTGGAGCTTTTGTGAAATTTAGCAAGGATGTTCCTGAGTTAGTAAAAACAATTTTAGCGCTGTCAACAAACGCATAAGGAGAAGTTGAGTTTGCAAGATATACCATAGTCGTATCAGATACTTGCGTTGAACCGTTCCAGAAGCCTTCAAGATATACTTTCAGATTTAGTGTAAGGTTTTGCAGTGTACGGAAGTTCCATACTGCTGAATAAGGTCCTGTACCGCCTGCGTTGGTTGCGTTCACTCTCCAGTAATACTGGGTCAGACCGGTTAGTTTGTTAGCCGGGATATTTACCTGTGAGGGAACGACACCGCTTGTATCCCAAAGTATTGTATTGAATAATTGGTCCGTTGAGACCTGAATCCGGTATGATGCGGAATACTGAACATCATTCCAATCGAGCAGAGGTGCAAGCGAAACACCAGTTGAATTATTAGCAGGCAATAAAAGCACAGGCGCAACAGGTATTGAAACAATTGTTGTAAATTTCCAAAAACTGCTGAATGCCGCCCATCCGATTTGGTTCTTTGCTTTTACTCGCCAGTAATAATTTGTAAAGTTTAAAAGTGATGTAACTGATTTTGTAGTATCCGTTAATAATGAATCACGTGTAACACCCGAAGTGAACAATGAATCTGTTGCAAGTTCGAACCAATAATTTGATACTGCGTTTGGATTATCGGTTTCTTCACCCTTATTTGAATTACCATTACTGCTTAGTAAATTAAAGACCTGGTCAACTGCCTTAAACCATTTGAAAGTGAGGTTAACAGGTTGACCTGTTGCATTGTTAGCGGGAGACGAGAGCGAAACCTGTGTTGGAATACCAATTGTTTTGAATTTCCATACACTTGAATACACACCATTACCTGTGAAATTCTTTGCGCGGACTCTCCACCAATAATTGGTTAAAGGATTTAATCCGCTTACGGATTTTACAGAATCTGTTAACGTCGAATCATTAATTATTAATGCCGTAAAATTTGAATCTGAAGCCAACTGAATATGATAATTAGTGCCATACTGAACTTTACGCCAGATAAGATTTAATGACAATTGATTTCCAGTTGAATTATTCAGCGGACTTACCTGTGCCGGAGCATTTGGTAAAGGAATAATTGTCGTAAAATTCCAGAATGAGCTGAAATCACCCCAGCCGATTTCGTTTTTAGCTTTTACTCTCCAATAGTATCTCTTGTCATTTAACAAATCGCCGACCGTTTTGAGTGTATCCGCAAGAGATGTATCCCTTACGGCAATATTATTAAATAGCGAATCTGCAGCAATCTCAAACCAGTATTTATTGACATATAATAAATCGTCTGTCGAATTCTTATTTGATTTAACTTTTACTTTAAAAGTCTGGTCATAGGCTTTAGTCCAGTTAAACGTCAAAGAAACAGGTTGATTAACAGAATTATTAATAGGATTTAAGAGATATACCTGAGTGGGTACTCCAAGTGTCTTGAATTTCCAAACAGTTGAAAATGAACTTACACCACCGATGTTAAGTGACTTGACCCTCCACCAGTAATTAGTCAGCCCTGAAAGACCGCTTACCGCTTTTATTGAATCGGTTAACAGTGAATCATTAATAACAAGATTATTAAACAATGAATCCGTTGAAAGCTGATAATTATAGCCTGTTGCATATTGCGGTTTTGTCCAGTTAAAATTTAAACTTAACTGCAACCCTGTTGAATTGTTATCAGGACTAACGAGTACCGGCGCAACGGGAGCAGGAACAATCGTTGTGAATTTCCAGATACTGCTGAATGCACCCCATCCGACTTCATTCAGTGCCTTTACCCTCCACCAGTAGTTTGTAATATTATTCAGACCGCTTGCTGATTTCAATGTGTCAGAAACCGTTGAATCCCTCAATATTACATTACTAAATAGTGAATCCGCCGAAAGTTCAAACCAATAATTACTGACAAATCTTGGTGTTTTACTTGTCTGGTCAATAGCCTTTGTCCATATAAATGAAAGACTGACGGGTATATTAACGGCATTATTTACAGGATAGGATAATGAAACCTGAGTAGGTGTACCTATTGTTCTGAACTTAAAAGGAGAAGTAAAACTGCTTGAGCCGGCAATATTTCTGGATTTAACCCGCCACCAGTAATTAGTAAGCACAGTCAAAACCGAAATATTTTTAACCGTATCTGTCAAAGTTGAATCATTCACTATAAGGTTTTGGAATAATGAATCTGAAGCAAACTGAAGATAAAAATTCGGAGAATACGCTGGTCTATTCCAGATTAAATTTAATGATAATTGATTACCAACTGAATTATCAGAGGGCGAAATTAACACAGGAGCAACAGGTAATGGAACGATTGTAGTAAATCTATTAAACTGCGAAAAATTTCCCCATCCGATTTCATTTTTTGCTTTAATATGCCAGTAATATTTTGTGTCATTTAGAAGACCACTGATGGTTTTTAAAGTATCGGAGAGAGTTGAATCCCTTGATGTAATATTACTAAATAATGAATCCGTGGAGAGTTCAAACCAGTATTTATTAACTGTGAGCGGATCATTAATAAGCTGGTCGGTAGCTTTCCACCATTGAAAAGTAACATTCACGGGCATATTAATAGTATCGTTCGGAGGATAAACAAGAGCTGATTGTGTAGGGTAACCGATAGTTTTAAATTTCCAGGGATTTGTAAACATACTTATGCCGCTGTAATTTTTAATTCTGATTCTCCAGTAATAAAAAGACAGAGGTGTGAGGTTTGAAATATATTTTAATGTATCAGTCATCGTTGAATCATTTACGATTTTATTCGCGAATAACGAATCAGTTGCAAGCTGTAAATGATATTTAGAGGCAAAAGGGGAACGTCTCCAAAGGAGATTAAGATTAACCTGATTCCCGACACTTCCGTCTAAAGGACTTACAAGATTCGGTGGATAAGGATTCACACGAATAAATCCGTTATTGTAACCGGAGGAAATATCTATATTTGCGGAATCGCTGATAATAACATTTTTCAAAGCAACGTTATATATTCCCGTATCGGCATTCATTGCAACCTTGAACTTTACAACCTCGCCTGTCGTGCCTGAAAAAGGCAACTGGTTAGCAGAATAAGCAATCACTCTGATGTCACCGTTGGGCAGGACATTTGCAAATACCTGATGACCGTCAGCCCTTGAACCAAGCAAAATTGTATTGCCCTGAAAAAGTGCTTGCGGCGGGAGGGTAACATCAAACTGAAATGCCACAAAGGGTTCCGTGTTATTGATACCAAAAGGTATGTAAGAAGTATCTCTTGAGTTGAAATCCGGAGAAAGAACCAATAATCTGTTTGGTTTATATACAAAGGCGCTTAAATTTACATTCGAAGGATTATGCATAATATCATTATGATTGATAGTCAGCGTTCCTGTATTAATACCTCTTACTGTACTACTAAAACGTAATGTTAAACTGGAAGAATTGCCGGGTAATATTCTAAGCGGTAAAGTTGTTTCATTTACAAAATTCCCGCTGGTACAAGCAGCAGAAGAAATAATCAAAGTGTCATTTCCCGTGTTCTGAATAGTCAGCTGTTTTCTTGCGGTATCCAGATATGACACACTGTCAAAACTCAAAGCAGAAGAGACAATAATAACAGGTGTTTTGATTAATACCGAGCCGGCAAAAGCATCCGAAAGAACATTGACGCCGTTTGTATCAGACAAAACTCCATTTGAAACAGGCAGGCTGTAACTACCCGGACTTCCTGTAACATTTAAAGTAAACCGGGCAACAGTGCTGTCATTACTGCTATATGTATTATTTGAAGGAGAAAACGAAATAATTTTAAGCACATTGCCGGGCAAAACTGACGCTGAAATCTGATGGTCTTTTTTTCGAATTGAATCGAGTATAACAGAGCCGGCAACGTAATTAAAAGTTGAGGGAAGCTGGACGGAAAATTCAAATGCAGTAATCGGGTCGTAATTTTTCATCCTTACCTTAATATTTGTATTCGTTCCGGCATTTGCCGTATTACTGCTTAAATAAATTTCGTTAATTGAATACACATTACCCGTCACACTTGAAACATGAAGAGTATCGTCAGGGTCGTTGCTTTTAAACATCAGATTACCGGTTTTTATTCCTCTTACAGTAGAAAGTAATCTTACAGTTCTATAAACTCCGTTTCCCGGCGTGAGCGTAAATCCCGTAGTATCAGTAAAAATGATTTCAGTGCTTGTTGTATATATTTTAGATACAATAAGATTAATTGTACCGGTATTGGAAATATAAACCTGACTATTCAGGGGAACCCCCATAGGAGTTCTGCCCATATTGAGATTGTTAGGATTAATATTAATATTCGGAGCGTTTAGTGTGAATCTTCCGTTAAAATATCCCGTAAGTATGTTTACATTATTAGAATCTACGATAAGCGGAGAATAAATCGTAACAGGATTTGTGCCGGGGAGTGAACCTGCCTTTCCTTTAAATGTAAGCACTGCGCCAATCGAATCATTAAACTGATTGTTTGACATGGAAAAAGCAAGAACTCTCAATCTATCGGGAGCAATGAGGGAAGTAGATATCGAATGACCGTTTGCTCTTGAAGTAAGAGCGGCAGAGTTATTAATGTATGTCAGGTTTGAAGGAAACTGTATATCCAGTTGAAATGCAACAAATTTCTGGCTATTTCTAATTTTCACGGAAAAGGTTGCTGTATCGTTTGGATTAGCCGCCAGCGTATCAATCCACATAGTATTTTGCTGTGCATTGGCTATTCCTGATAATATAAGGAAAGAAATAATCGCGATTGCTGTTTTATATTTAAATGAGTTTATCATAATTTATAATTTATTATTAGCATATTTGTATTTAAGCAAGTGCTATTTATTTCAAAAATATCATCTTCATTACATTTGAATAAGTACCGGATTCGAGGCGGTAGAAATATATCCCTGATGAAAATACGTTTGCATCAAATTTTGATTCATAATATCCCGCTTTTAGGAATTCGTTAATTAATGTTTTAATTTCTCTGCCGAGCAAATCATAAATAATTAATTTCACTAATCCGTCTTTTGGAATTTGATATTTAATCGTAGTAACAGGGTTGAAAGGGTTCGGATAGTTTTGGCTTAAGTTATAACTTTCAGGAATTAATCCGATTTCGTTATTTATTGCACCTGTCAGCATACTGTTACCAAATTCGTCCGAGATTAATATATCATTTAATTGGATATTTTGTGAATTACCCGTGAATTCTCCAAGCTGGTAAATGCCGGATGTTAAAATATTCTGACCGACGGTATAAATCACAAAATTCTTTGATGTATCAGATTTTGAGCTACTGCCAATCTGGTAATTATTTAAGCAATTATACGGATTGAAAATTGACTGACCGGCGTCATTGCCTTTTAACCTGAACTGAAGAGCAGACATATTTGAAGTTGTATTCAGAATAAGTTTATTACCTGAGAGATGAAGTGAAGCAGTACCGAGGTTATCAGTTTGATTGTTGCTTGCGAAGTAATGGTCTCCCGGGTGGAGTATAATATTTACGACACCTACGACATCAAGGACATTTATTAAATTGTCAGTGTTCACATCAGCCGCCTGAAAATTAAATGGGGAAGGTGCATTACCAAGAATGTAATTTACTATTGAAGTAACATCTATTACATTCACCAAACTATCGAGATTAGCATCTCCGCGAATAGGAGCAAATTCAGGTAAATAACGGCGATATATTCCATTTACGTCGGTTCCGGCAATAAGATAGCCACCCGAAGAGGATAATGATTTAACAGTCTGGCTACTTAATCCTACTTGTGACCAGTTATTTCCTGAATTATTTGAAAAATATACACCGTTCGGCGTTCCTGCAAATATTGAACTGCCATAAGTTGTAAGTGAGTTTACAGATTTATTATTTAATGATGTTTGTATCCAAAGAACACCGTTGTTTGTAGTATAATATACTCCTTGGATATTTGTACCGGCGTAAAGTATATTACCCGATGCACTAAAAGCATAAATATTTATATAAGGTAAAGCAGTCTGGCTCCAGTTAACACCGTTATCGGTTGAAATATAAACACCTCCGAAATTCGTTCCAGCATATATATTAGAATCGAGAACATACAGAGCATTAACTTCAAGATTATTCAGAGAAGACTGACTCCAGTTTGTGCCATCATTCGTTGAGTAATATATTCCAATATTTGAAGTACCAGCAATGATATTTAAATTTTTTCTTGCGAGTGAATTTACCGTTTTGTTGTTTAAAGGTGTTTGTGTCCAGTTTACACCGTCATTAGTTGTATAATAAACACCGCTATCCTGTGTCCCTGTAAAGATATAATTATTGTATGATAACACAGATTTTACTCTTTTCATGTTAATGTTTTTTGGTACCCAATTTAGACCTGCGTCAGTTGATGAAAAGAATCCTGCATCTGTTCCCGCATAAATATTATTACCCGATGACAGTAATGTGTAAATATACTTTATTGGAAATGGGGAAGACCATGTTGTGCCATTATTAGTTGAGATATAAACGCCACCACTGTAACTACCGGTAACTCCTACTCCCGCAAAAATATTATTTCCGAGCATAGCAAAGGAACTAACTGATTTATTATTCAATGGTGTTTGTGACCAATTTGTGCCGTTATTGCTGGAGATATAAACGCCGCTATCAGATGTACCAGCAAAAATATTATTTCCATTTACTGCCAAGGAACGAACATGAACATTTTGATTATAAAAAGAGGTTTGAGTCCAGCTTGTACCGTAATTGGAGGAGAAATAGATACCAAAGCCATAATTTGTCCCCGCAAAGATATTATTCCCGCTGGCAGCAAGCGAACTGATATTTTTATTATTAAATGCAGTTTGAGTCCAGCTTGTGCCATAATTAGTTGAAATATAAACCCCAATACCATCTGTCCCCGCAAAAATATTACTTCCGCTTACCGCAAAGGAAAGAACCGTTCTATTATTCAAAGCAGTTTGAGTCCAGTATGTACCGTTATTTGTGGAGAGATAGACGCCGTTACCGGCTGTCCCCGCAAAAACATTATTTCCAAGTGTTGCAAGGGAATAACGATTTCCATAATTATAATTAGTTTGAAACCAGTCCGTGCCGTTATCTGTTGAAAGGTAGATATAATTGAATGCCCCTGCAAAAATATTATTTCCACTAATTGCGAGAGAAGTAATCCCTGAATTTTCCAAACCTGTAAGAGTCCAACTTGCACCGTTATTAGTCGAGATATAGACACCGCCAGAATAGTTACTATTCGATATCCCCGCGTAAATATTATTTCCAAGTGTTGCAAGTGACAAAACAGCTTTCCCGTTCAAACCAGCATTTGCCACCTGCACCCATTGGGCAGAGCAATTATTAATGTTGAATGTAAAATGATAAATTGAAAGTGCGAAAAGAAATGTAATTAATTTTTTCATAATGTTAGAATATCAGTTATAAATAATTTTTTATTTTAAACATGCAAGAAAAATTCTTCAAAATTGCTTATCATTTTCACCTGATTTATTTCAAAAATATCATCTTCATTACATTCGAATAGATTCCGGATTCGAGACGGTAGAAATAGATTCCTGAAGAAAATATGTTTGCATCAAATTTTGCTTCGTAATATCCCGCTTTTTGAAATTCGTTAATTAATGTTTTTATCTCCCTGCCGAGCAAATCGTAAATTATCAGCTTCACTAATCCGTCTTTTGGTATCTGGTATTTGATAGTAGTAACAGGGTTAAACGGATTCGGGTAATTTTGGCTCAAGTTATAACTTTCCGGGATCAATCCGGATTCGTTATTTATTGCACCTGTCAGCATATTGTTACCAAAGTCGTCGGAGATTAATATATCTTTTAATTGAATATTTTGTGAATTGCCTGTGAATTCACCAAGCTGGTAAGTGCCTGATGTTAAAACATTCTGACTGACAGTGTAAATCACAAAATTCTTTGATGTATCAGACCTTGAACTGCTGGCGATCTGGTAATTATTAAGGCAATTATACGGAGTGAAATTTGTCTGACCAGCATTATTGCCTTTTAATCTGAACTGGAGGGCAGACATATTTGATGTTGTATTCAGAATAAGTTTATTACCTGAGAGATAGAGCGATGCGACACCGGGATTGTCAGTTTGATTTTTATTGGTGAAGTAATTATCTCCCGGATGCAAAATAATATTTATAACACCTACAACATCAAGCACGTTTATTAAATTATCGGTATTCACATCAGCCGCCTGAAAATTAAACGGCGAAGGAGCATTACCCAAAATATAGTTTACAATTGATGTGACATCTATAACATTCACCAAACTATCGAGATTAGCATCGCCGCGAATTGGTGCAAATTCAGGCAGGTATCTGCGATATATGCCATTAACGTCGGTTCCTGCAACAAGATATCCACCCGAATAAGAAATTGCTTTAACATTTTGGTTACCTAAACCTGTATTTACCTGTGACCAGTTATTACCGGAATTGTTTGAAAAATATACACCGTTTCCGGTTGTTCCTGCAAATATTGAGTTGCCATAAGTAGTAAGAGCGTTGATAGTTTTGTTGTTTAATGCAGTCTGAGTC
>Ga0247841_10006972_pt1 | contig 17060 bp, 11 predicted proteins | sample LaCruzMarch2015__2_FD_192410 | JGI IMG/M metagenome (GOLD analysis project Ga0247841, IMG submission 192410) | Freshwater microbial communities from meromictic Lake La Cruz, Castile-La Mancha, Spain - LaCruzMarch2015_18m | ecosystem: Environmental > Aquatic > Freshwater > Lake | place: Spain... | reverse complement strand
ATAACCAATATTAAACTGAAGCCATGTTATTCCCTTTGTTGGAATACCACATTCATAAGGTTCCGATTTAGCAAAATTTGTTGATGTTGGTGGTATGAAACTGGAAAATATCACTGCTCCACCAACCAGCACAACTGCTACAATAAAAAATAAAATTAGTGCACCGCTACTCATATTTACATATATATATTTGAATAAAGAAGAGGCAAAAATAACTTTTTCTCAAAACAAAAAAAGAAATTTAATATTCGGCTGGTAATTCATTTAATTGTTTCAGAGTAAACACAGGTCCATCCTTACATACGAAAACTTTTCCGACGTTGCAGCGGCCGCATTTTCCGAACCCGCATTTCATACGGTTTTCTAAAGTGGTAAAAATATTTTCATCTTCAAAACCAAGGCGTTTCAATACAGGGAATGAATATTTTATCATAACCGGGGGTCCGCAAACAACTGCAATGGTGTTTTCGCAGGATGGAGACAATTTGTCGAGAATAGTTGGTACAAATCCAACCTGTCCATTCCAGTCGGGGGTTTCACCACCCGGATCGACGGTAAGCACCAGATTAACATCCGGTCGTTCATTCCACTCTTTAAGTTCATGTTTATAAACCAGTGCATCAACTGATCTTGCACCATATAAAATGGTAATATCTTTAAAGTTATCACGGGTATCGAGACATGTCCAGATAACGCTTCGCATGGGAGGCAGAGCAATACCACCTGCCACGAACAAAATATTTCTACCTTTCCAATCATCAACAGGAAAAACATTTCCATAAGGACCCCTGAATCCGATTGTATCACCCACCTCAAGGTTCGATAATGCTGTTGTAACTCTTCCCATCTGGCGGAATGTACATTCAATATATCCTTTACGTGTTGAAGGAGATGCTACACAAAATGTCGATTCCCCTTCTCCTAAAACTGAATATTCCCCGAACTGGCCGGTATGAAAACTAAACCTGCTTCCCTCCTCTTCATTTTTGAATTTTAACCGGAAAGTTTTCACAAAAGGAGCTTCCTCGGTTACTTTCTCAATTGTCATGAGGTATGGAAGATATAAATTCTGATGGTTCATGCTTGTACCTCCGAAATATTAATCAAATGTTCCATAATGTTCATATCAACAGGGCATGCACGGGAGCAGCGTCCACATCCAACACAACCCAAGACGTCAAGCCTTTCCGGCATATAAGAAAATTTGTGCATTAATCTTTGTCTCCATCGTTGGCTTTGAACTTCTCTGGGATTATGGCCTGAGGTATGAAGTGTAAATAGTGAAAAGCCACAGGAATCCCAGCAACGAAGACGGATTCCGTTCTTTCCCTTACTTTCATCCTGAATGTCGAAACAAGCGCATGCCGGGCAAACGAAAGCACAAGCCCCGCAACCTAAACAACGTAATGATTGTTCAATCCAGATATCATTTTCAAACAATGATTTTATCTTTCCTGCAATTTCACCGGCTTTAAACCTTGAAGGAACTAAAGCAAGATATTTTTCTTTTTCAACAGCCGGAGCATTTGCAAATAATTCAGGTGCAAGATTCATTACTGTAATTCCTTTTTCAGTAATGATTTCGGCAAGATAGTCTCCTGATTCGAGACGGGTTAATTGAATATCACTTCCTTTGGTATTTCCGGGGTGACCGTCTACTGATGTACAAAAACAATAATCATCACATTTGCTGCAGCTTATACTGATCAGGGTAGTTTTATTCAAACGGTCGGTATACTGAGTATCATGGTAATCCCATGTAAAAATTGCCGACAATGATGTAAATCCATCGGCATCGCATGGCCTTACCCCCAGCAAAACCAATTCAGGGAATTCGGTGTTTCCTGAATCGGATTGGGTTATTCCGTTTTTTGTAACTTCATAACTGAACAGTTTCTCAAATTTCGGAAAAGCTGCAGATTTTGCAGATTGATTGGTGAGAATATAATCCTCAGCCATTTGCTCCAATCCGGAAATAAATCCAAATTCAACCAGATTTTCTTTCTTAACAGGTGCAATTATTTTTCTGCCGTTAGCATTTAGCTTCTCAATCAGTTTTTGCAAAGAAGCTTTTGAAATAGATTTTTTTTGGATTTCCATGGCTTATCTGATAAATGATTCTTTATCCTCTAATTTCCAGGTTGATAACACATAATTTTGACTTGCGGAAGTTCCTGCAGTATATTTGAATTCATTGTTAATCTCTTCAATAAGCTGGTATGTCAGCAGGTTCAAAGGTATGTTCACCGGACAGGCTTTTGCACAATCGCCACAATTAATACATCTTCCGGCAAGATGCATTGCCCTCATAAGGTGCCATTCAAGATTGCCATGTTGATGAGGTGCAACGGGTATCCATTGAGGATTATTTACTTCAGCAGCACAACGCGGGCAATAACACATCGGGCACGATTGTCTGCATGCATAACATTTGAAGCACTTTGAAAACTCTTTATTCCAATACTCCCACCTATCTTCGAGGGTCATTGCATTGATTTTTTTCAGCAGTTGTTTCTCTTCTGCAGTCAGATCGTGCTTAAATAATGAAACATGCTTTTCAATCTCGGCAAATGTACTAAGTTCAACTACCTTCTTTTCGGGGGTTAATGCTATTGCAATTACCTCCTGGTCTTTTATCTGGTTTTCTGCACCAAGCTGGAGCATGCTTCTTAAAACCGGAAGAGAAGCGACTACTGCTTCTTTGCCAAAATGTTTTACTTCATGTTTATAAAGATATAGTGCCAGATTTTGTACACAACTTTCGTCTAATACAAGTTTTTCAGCATCTTCAGGCTTTCTTATAAAAACTGCTCTTGTTGTGTTATTCGTACTCTTACCGTATCCAATAACAACTTTTACTTTTCCGCTTTCAAGCAGCTCTTTTGCTTTTTGCCTAATTTCCAACATGTTCAGCCTCCTTTTCTTTTAACCGGGCAATTGAATGATAGTTAGTATAAGGTCCTAACTTTTTAATAATATCGACAGTTGAGTTTACAATATCAGCCCATTTGGCACCTTCAGCAGCAGAAACCCAAGAAAAGGTAATACGGCGAAGGTCAACACCTGTGAAATCCAACAGGTGCCTGAAAACCATCCATCTGCGGCGTGCATGGAAATTCCCCGTGGAATAGTGACAGTCATTCGGGTGGCAACCAGAAACTATTATCCCATCGGCTCCATTCTCAAATGCCTTCATGAGCAGCATAAAATCAATCCTACCAGTACATGGAAAACGTATTATCTTTACGTTGGAAGCATATTTAATACGGCTGGTGCCGGTCAGGTCGGCTCCTGCATATGTACACCAGTTGCATACAAATGCAACTATTTTTGGTTTAAATTCCGACATATCTTAAGTTCGTTAATATTCATTCAACAAAGCCATCACCTCAGTGTGTACCTGGGAGTTAGTATAGCCGAAAATATCAATTGATTTCGACTTGCAAAGTGCAACACATGTCCCGCACCCCTGGCACAATCCCGGGTTGATCTTAGATAGTTCCTTAATAAGATTACCATTACGGTCGTTAATCTGTTCACGTTCAATAGCATTATAAGGACAAACTGACTGGCATAGGAAGCAACCTGTGCAGGTAGAAAATAATGGAGGAGCGCAACGGTTCACTTCTGCAATCAAAGGTTCACGGGTCAGTTCATCATTTGAGAATAACGCTGCAACTTTGCTTGCTGCTCCTGATGCCATAGCAACAGAATCAGGAATGTCTTTCGGTGCCTGGCATGCTCCTGCAAGAAATATCCCGGCTGTATTTGTTTCAACCGGTCTAAGTTTCGGGTGTGCTTCAGCAAAAAACTTATAAGCATCGTATGATATGTGAAATTTCTGGGCTAGTTCCTCGGCTCCTTCATTAGCAACTCCGGCTGTTGCCAGAACAACCATATCGGCTTCAATTTCAACCGGCCGGGCATTCATAAGTGTATCAGCACCTTTAACAATCAGTTTACCGTTCTTTTCATAAATCCTTGATACTCTTCCCCTGATATACTGTGCATGATCTTCTTCAATAGCTCTCCTGACGAATTCCTCATACATTTTACCGCCTGCACGTATATCCATATAAAATACATAAGGTGTACCATGATGGACTTTATGTTTATATAACATTGCATGTTTAGCGGTATACATGCAGCAAATTTTTGAACAATATTCAAGTCCTTTGGCGGGATCACGGGAACCGGCGCAGGCAATAAATACAACCTTCTCAGGAACTTTACCGTCCGATGGTCTTTTGATCTCACCAAGTGTCGGGCCTGAGGCTGATGCCAGTCTTTCAAACTGTAATCCGTCAATAACATCTTTGTATTTACCATATCCATATTCAGGGAAGAAATCGGTTTTCAGAATGTTAAACCCCGTTGCCATAACAATTGCTCCGATTTCAACCTCAATTATTTCATCCTGCTGGTCGAAACGAATAGCCTTTGTAGGACAAACTATTTCGCAAACCTTGCATTTACCTTTCTGGAAATATGTGCAATTAGGCTTATCAATAACCGGTTTATTTGGTACAGCCTGAGGAAAAGGCACATATATGGCAGGCCTGAATCCAAGACCCTGTTCAAATTCACTCAGTATTTTCTTTTGCGGACATTTGGTCGTACAAAGACCACAGCCGGTACAGAGTTTTTCATCAACGCATTTTGCTTTTTTCCTGATCTTGACTTTAAAGTTACCGATAAAGCCTTCCACAGCTTCAATTTCAGAATACGAATAAAGAGTAATATTCGAATGTTGAGCTACCTCAACCATTCTTGGGGTAAGAATGCACTGAGAGCAATCGAGTGTAGGAAAAGTTTCAGATAATTGTGACATATGCCCGCCTATTGACGGTTCACGTTCTACCATGATGACTTTATGACCTGTATTGGCTATATCGAGCGATGCCTGAATGCCTGCCACTCCTCCACCTATGACAAGAGCTGTTTTTGTAACAGGTACCCTGATAGGCAGTAAAGGTGTATTCTTCTTTACTTTCTCAACCAGAGTTCGTACCAGGTCGATAGCTTTTTCAGTAGTTACTTCCTCTTTAGGGTGTACCCAAGAGCAATGCTCACGCAGATTAGACATTTCACACAGATATGGATTCAGACCTGCTTCAGAACAAGCTTTTCTAAAAGTCGGTTCATGCATCCGTGGTGAGCAGGCTGCAACCACAACCCCGGTAAGGTTTTTCTCCTTAATAGCTTCCTTTATCATGGTCTGACCGGGATCAGAACACATATATTTATAATCAACGCTGTGGACTACGCCGGGTAATTCGGCAGTAACACCGGCAACCTTATGACAATCAACAGTAGCGCTGATATTTTCACCACAGTGGCATATAAAAACTCCTATACGTGCCATTTTATGCCTCCAATTCTTGTGTTTGTAATACTTTCTTTGCTGGTTTCACAGGTTCGGGATCTGCTGGTTTTTCTTTAAGTACAACGGGAACGTAATGTCTCTGTAAACCAAGTTCTTTTTCGCTTAGTCCGATAGCCAGCCCAAGCGCCTGTGTAATATAAATAACCGGAACGTCAAGATTCTTTCTCAGGTACTTATTAGATTCAGGACGTCTCATATCCAGGTTAAGGTGACACATGGGACATGCCACAACAATAACCTGTGCTCCTCTGTCGGTTGCATCTTCAACTATTTTACCTGATAATTTTGCTACGAGGTCTGTTCTGGAAATCGAAAGACCGGCACCACAGCATTCAACCTTAAAAGCCCAGTCAATAGGTGTGCCGCCTATTTTTCTGATTACATTATCCATAGTCATTGGATTTTCGGGGCGGTCGAATTTCAGGATATTGTGCGGTCTTACAAGCAAACAGCCATAATAGCAGGCAGTAAGATGGTTAAATGGTCTGATGACTTTTGCTTCGATTTTGTCGAGGATATATTTTTCGATAAACTGGATAATATTGAGTATACCCGAGTCAGCTTTAATTTCCATCCCGATAATTGAAGCAATTTTATTTTTTAGCTCCTCATTTTCGTTGAGTTCGTGCTTAGTTACTGTCAACCTGTTATAACAAGCTGCACACGGGACAACAATATCGCTGAGCCCTTCCCTTTCAGCAAGGGCAAGAATTCTTGCAGGCAATGCCAGTGAGAGTTCTTTGTTAAGATTATGGGCAGCAGTAGCACCACAACAGTTCCAATCCGGAACCTCAATCAGCTCAATACCGAATGCTCCGGCAACAGCAGCCATTGATTCCTTATATTCCCTCGATCCTCCTTTCATAGAACAACCGGGGTAAAAACCTATTTTCATTGTTTACCTTCCTTCTTTTTTAATGTTTTGGAGAAAATGCCGGCAATATTTTTTGTGTCTTTTATCATTTCAGGAAACAGTCCGAGCTTTCCCCTTGCTATCATTGCCGGTACAAGGCCAATATCCTGAGCCAGGACTAATGAACGAAGCTTATAGTCGGCAGTAAGACCAAGCTCGTACATCCTGCCGGTTTTATCAATCATATCAAGGAATGCCCTGTGGAAAGCTATGATATTTTTTGCCTTTGGATGAGCTACTTTAAGATTAAGTGCTTTTTCACGAAGGTAGTCCATTACTTTGGGAATATCTATTTCCATTGGACATCTGGCTATGCAAGTCTCACAGGTTACACAAACCCAAATGGAATATGAACTGAGTAACTTTTTTTCATCCGCCGGATTACCGGTCTGCAACATACGCATTACCAGGCTTGGAGGATATTCCATTTCCTCCGACATCGGACAACCTGCCGAACACTTTCCGCATTGATAGCACCGCATCGATTCAACGCCTGTATGTATCAACACCTCTCCTGAAAGTGTCTTATCTTCTGTGTGATGAATATTTCCTGACATATTTGATTTCTCTCTTTGTTAATTTTTAATTTTTTAAACCAAAAATTACTGGCGGCAAATTTTCAAATTCTATAATGATGAACCAAACTTTTTAACAAGAAAATCATTAATTCTTTTGTTAAACATAATTTCAGCATTCAGGATATTAACCTGAATTACTAATCAGACCGATAGACTGAAGGCTTTAAAGTAGTCCAATGAATTTAATTTTGTCTTTTCACAAAAATCCACGAAGAATGAACGAAGTTCCACGAAGCAAATTGATTTGAAATAGAATTTGATTTTACGATAATTGAATTTCATTTTTCTAAATACCTGACATCCTAAATGCCTACAAATTAATAGCCTACAGTTTAAATAACCTGAATGTTTACAAATCTGATTTGAAGAAAGAAAAATTTGGGTTAGTAAAAGTTATTTTTAAAAAAGATGAATATCTTTGATAATAAAAAAATTATTATAAGTACATTTACGGTTAAAAATAATCATAAGAATCCATAGTATGAAAAAATTATGTTTATTTCTATTCCTTGTGTTGACGATAACAATCAGCTATTCACAAAGTACAAACCAGGTCATTAATCTTTCCGGTGGATGGGGTATGTTTTCTACATATATACAGCCTGCAGTACCCAACATCAGTAATGTGTTGATGCCGGTTGCATCTCAGACTATTATTGTAAAAGATGGTGGCGGGTATGTATATTGGCCACAATATAATCTGAACACTATTGGCAATGTTCAGACAGGCAGGGGTTATAAAATAAAAATGGTATCAACCCAGAATCTTACGATAACCGGAACACAGGTAATACCTGAAAATTATCCGCTTGTTGTAGATATTGGATGGAGTATAATTGGTTACTTACGCATATTTCCGACAAATATTGATAGTGCTTTTTCAGGCATTATCAATAATCTCATTATGGTAAAAGATGATCTTGGAAATATATACTGGCCTTTACAAGGGATTAACCAGATTGAAATTATCAATCCTGGTAAAGGATACGATATTAAAATACTGAATGCGGATACCATAAACTATGCAGCCAATATATTTGTTTGCGGAACCGATGCAGTTACAGATTTTGACGGCAATTCATACAACACCGTACAAATCGGCGACCAGTGCTGGATGAAGGAAAACCTTGCTACAACACATTATGCTGATGGCACAGCTTTGGTGGATGGAGCAAGTGCCTACAACATTTCGCAAAATTACACGAAGTACTGGTTTGTTTATAATAATAACCTTTCTAATAAAGCTACATACGGACTTCTCTATACCTGGACAGCAGTGATGAACGGAACAGCAAGCAGCAACGCCAACCCCAGCGGAGTGCAGGGAGTTTGTCCGACAGGCTGGCATGTGCCCGGCGATGTTGAGTTGAAACAACTGGAAATATTTCTCGGTATGAGCCAGTCACAGGCAGATGCATCCGGTTGGAGAGGAACAACTGAAGGAGGTAAATTCAAAGAAACCGGAACCGCACATTGGACAAGTCCTAATACCGGAGCTGACAATTCCAGTGGTTATACAGCGTTGCCTGGTGGTAACCGCGATTACAATGGTCCTTTCGGCAATCTCGGATACAGTGGCTATTTGTGGTCAACTACCGAGAGCGATGCTAATAGTGCATGGGGCCGCGTCCTGGGTTACAACAGCACGCAGGTGTTCCGGTCAGGCCAATACTACGGCGGATATGCAAAGACGAACGGTTTTTCTGTTCGTTGCGTCAGGGATTATTGATATCTGACAATTTGATAATTATGTATTTGCATAGGGCATGTTCATTTCGAGTCGATTTTTTTTCATTTCGAATTTAATACAAAATTTATGAAAAATTTACGTTATTTCATCATTGTATTGTCAATAAGCAGTTTGATCCTTATCCAGTCAGGTTGTGATGAGGAGGATTCGGGAGCTGTGTTACCCAATATCTCGCTGAAGACAGGTGGTGCTTATATATCAACAAACACAGCTACAACCTATGGAGACAGCCTGCTATTCGGAATTAATGCGAATTCAAACGGTACTGACAACCTTGTTAAATTCCAGATCCTCTTCAACGGGCAGATAGTAATCGATTCAACCTTTAATGCCACACTTTTTACCGGCGATTACTTTATATGCAAATCGCTGAATGATAAAGATTCTGTTCGCTTTGAGGTGACCGATATTGCCGGAAATATAAATAATATTTTAATAATAATCACCGGTGAGTTTGGTGCATTAAACGCATTCAACAACATTATTCTCGGAGCGCAGAACAATGCTTCTGTAGAGAGTTTCCTTTCTTTTTCCAACAATAATGTCACAAAATATTTCCAGGCAGATGCTTTTAATAACCAGGCTGATATTGATATGTTCTGTTTTTATGAGGACACCGTGGAACACCAGAATTTTATGACACTGGCGGCACCTGGTTCTTTTATTACAGGTATTTTCATCGGTGCTACATCTCCCGAAAATTACACTGTAGTCAACACCACATGGTTTGTAAAAACAAGCCTTTCCGTTGCGGATTATGATGCTGTTCAAAATGATGCAATGGTACTTGCTTCTTTTGATGATCAGAGTAAATTACAAAAAGCCGATACACTTACTGCCGGCGATGTATACGCCTTTCTTATCGAATCAGGAAAATACGGACTTTTCAAGGTGGTAAATGTTACCGGCGTTGAAGATGGCACACTTGAGATCGCAGTAAAAATGCAGCCCTGATATTCACCGCCCCATTTATCAGGGTAATGAGTACCTGAAGCAAATCCAGGATAGCTATGCTTATGGCAGGAAAAATTCCTGTCATTAAAAGTTACGGTATATAGTTTAAAAAATGCTGTAAAAACGTATCTTCGTGGTCATTATTAATCATTGCATATGGGAGGAAGCACTTTTGGCAGGATTTTCCGCCTGACATCCTTTGGTGAGTCACACAGTAAAGCAATCGGGGGTGTAATTGATGGTTGCCCGGCAGGAATTAAGGTCGATTATGATCTTATTAATAAGGAATTATTAAGGCGGATGCCCGGGCAGTCAGCAATAACAACACAGAGAAAAGAAACAGATGAGGTTGAATTTCTGTCGGGTATCTTCGATGGTAAGACCTTAGGCACACCAATAGGTTTCATTATTCTTAACCATGATTTCATACCTGGTGATTATGAAAATATCAAGCGACTGTTCAGGCCATCACACGCTGATTATTCATATTACTTAAAGTACGGTATAAGGGACTACCGTGGCGGAGGAAGATCCTCGGCACGAGAAACAGCATCGAGGATTGTTGCAGGATCATTTGCAAGGATGGTACTGCATCAAACAGGATTACAGATTATTGCATATGTTTCACAGGTTGGAAATCTCATGTTGAATAAAAACTATGAAGAACTTGATCTCAGTAATATAGATAAAAGTATTTGCCGTTGCCCGGATGCTGAAACCTCGGAAAAGATGCAATTACTGATTGAAAAACTAAAATCAGAAGGCAACTCAACAGGCGGTGTTGTAAGCTGTGTAATCCGTAATACTCCTGCCGGAATGGGTGAGCCAGTATTCGACAAACTACATGCGGAAATGGCAAAAGCAATGCTTTCAATAAATGGTGCCAAAGGTTTCGAATATGGTTCAGGTTTCAGATGCGCTTCAATGACCGGTTCTGAGCATAATGATATATTTTATTCAGAAGATGATATAGTTAAGACAAGAACAAATCATTCCGGGGGAATACAAGGCGGGATTTCAAACGGAGCTGATATTTATTTCAATGTTGCATTCAAACCGGTTTCGACAATTTATCAAAAACAATCAACAATTGATGAACAAATGAATCCTGTTGAATATACTCCCAAAGGGCGACATGATACATGTATAGCACCACGTGCAGTGCCAATTGTTGAAGCGATGGCAGCAATGGTGCTGGCTGATTTTTACCTCATTGCAAAGACTAATAGAATAAGAGATTAGTGAAAATAATTTCTATTTAACCAACAGCATCCTGTTTATAATCATGTTAATCAATAAACTAGTTCGTCATTTCATGTGCCAGCTTATTGGACAATTTTAAATGTACATGTTGTTTTACTTTGAATTAATCAGCAAGGTGCTTAAATACTTCCAGAACGAACGGTGAAAGTTAATTGTTTCTTTATTCACCAGATCAGTGGCTATCAGAGGTTTGTCTCCTTTCTTAAATATTCTCCTGGTATTGTCGATTAAAAACCGGTTTTCCGGGTGAAACTGGACAGCTATTACATTTGGATACTTTTCGTGTTCTATGACTTCAATAACTTTTCCATCCTCCGATAGTGCCGTTACTTTCAATTCTTTTCCCAACTTGTTTATGCACTGATGGTGGCTGCTCATCACCTGAATACCTGAAGCCGAAGATGCATCTGCATATTTATCAAGGAAACTGCCTGGCATAATATCCAGGGGATGAAAAGTATATGAGCTCAGATCATACATATCCCACAATTTACTCCAATAGTTGCAATGATGATTTGATGAAGTGATTTCCTGCATATCCTCACAAAACTGAAGGTTGTACAATTGGGATGGTATATCCTGTATTAAAGAGCCTCCAAGGGCTACATTAAGACTTTGCATTCCAAGACAGATACATAAAACCATATAATCCGGCTTTTCATCAAGGAATGGTTTTTCACTTCCTGCAAGATGATAAAGAAAAGAAAGCTCGTATAATCTTTCAAACGATTCAACATCAGTATAAAGGCAGGTCTTTTCATTGTATAAGGAAGGCGGAACATCAGGGCCTCCCGTAAATATTATTCCATCGGATTTACTGAATAATTCATGAAACTTTGATGTACAGCAATTTTCAATAAACAGACTGTCAGTACTGATATTTAAATTTTCAGCAGTTAACTCCATGTAATCCATATTCTTTTCTTCAATGAACCTTTTACTGTCTTCAAAATTATATCTCTGATTACGGTTATACAGACCAATTATCCTCAGGTCAGGAATATCAATACATTTTTGATCAACAAGGCATTTTATATCTTTCAGTTTAGAAATGGTAGGATCAATGAGAATCAGTACTTTTTCGTGTTGTTTGATTTGGCTGCAACCGAAAACCGTTACAGCTAATATGAATACCAGGATTTTTAGTTTTTTCATAATTAATATTTTAATGTAATTGGTATATCAGGTTTGTAAATATAATAATAATACAAACAAACCATTTCAATAAGATTACACCAACATATGTAAAACAAAAAAGCCCCGCAAACGGGGCTTTTTCATATTCATCAAGATTGTTATTTCACAATGTTCATAGTCTTTACAGATGTGAATTCAGGTGTGCTCAGGCGATAGAAATATTCACCTGCGCGATATTTTTCAGCATTGAACTGAATATTATATTCACCTGCGTTCATGTCTTTAGAGAACAGTACTTCAACTTTCTCTCCAAGAACGTTAAATATTTCCATGGTCACATGGGTGTCAAACGGAAGGTCAAAACGGATCGAAGTCTGAATTTCAAATGGATTAGGTGAGTTCTGGAGTAATGAGAATATAGAATTATCAGATGTGCTCAAAGTCAGTTTATCAACAATGCTCACACCATCATTTGTAAAGTACTCATTACCTGCCTGCCAATTAGTTACTTCAAGAATAGTTTCAGTTCCTGATGCACGATTCCAGAGTTTGATAACAAACGCCATGTCATTATAAATTCCTTTAAGTTCGGATAAGTATTCATTATATCCCCAGATAGTAACGGCCATATTCCCTCCATCAAATACAGAAGAACCTACCAGATTTCCCGAAATATCAAATACACCTATTTCATCACCGGCTGAAGGAATTTCATTCCATGCGGAGAGAGGAATACCAAGTGTCATATTATTTCCTGTTATTGATATACCATTTACATAATGTTCATTTGAAATAATGTATGGATCGGCTTTGGCAAAGTTCACAGAATTTGCGGGATAATACAGGGTTGCTGCCATGGTCATCTTTGTTTTATAACCCTGACCAACTACCATATTACCGATAGTGTTTATGTAATAATTCGGCCACCAGACCTGTCCTGCGTTATTTTTAACAATGTATATTTTATTTGCAGGTACATTGCTGAACATACTCACAATTGGAGCATTGGCAGTACGTATATAACCAATAATTGCCCATGAAACAGGTAGATTTACCGGTGTTGTTTCCGGAATAGCCTGAATACCGCATACATCAGCAGTTGTTGCATTCCACATAAGGAACTGATATCCTCTGCCTATTGTCATATTTCCAATATTATTCAGGTTATAAAACGGCCACCACGGATTTCCATTTTCATCTTTAACCAGTTTAATGTCTGATTGAATAAGTCCGAAGACAACGGAAATGTTGGGGTTAGGCATAGGTATGATATAAGTAGATACCATATTGCTTCCTGAATTAAGAGATAATGTCTGACAAGGATAAATTATTGTATCTGATACAATAATCAAATCAGAACCGACACAACCGTCAAAACTTGTTACGGTAACAGAATAAGTACCACCAACATTAATAATAATTGTTTGTTCGTTTGTACCATCTGACCAATTATAATCAGCATATCCTGCACCTGCATCAAGTGTTGCTGTATTACCAATAATCAGCATAAAGTCAGAGCCTAAATCAACCACCGGAGCCGGCATTTCGGTAATTATCACTGTAACATTATCAATACAACCATTTGCATCAGTTACCGGGAAAATATTAGTGCCGGCAAAAACTGTAAATTCACCTGTTCCTGTATAAGGTTCTGTACCTCCAACTGCATAAATGGTAACAACAGAACTTCCGCCCTGACAAACAAAAGTATCACCCATTGAACCTGCAACCAATAAATCAGGTTGAGTGATTACTATTGTAACCTCAAAAGTACAAAGGTTAGCATCAGTAATCAGATATGTATGTGTTCCGGCAATTTCATAAAAATCACCGGTTCCGTCATAAGGTTCTGTTCCACCAGTTGCCCATACATGAACCCATGTGCCATCGCCATTACAGGGAATAGTACCTGCATCGGCATATGCAACAAGAGGTTCCGGTTCCGGAATATTAACATCTACCGAAGCCTCACAGTTATTAGCATCAATTACTATAAATGTATGCAACCCTGCTCCTACTCCGGAAAAAATTCCGGTGCCATTATATGGAGCAGTTCCGCCTATTACTTCAACAGTAACATCAGTTGTACCACCAAAGCAAGGTATAGGTGCATATGAAGCTGCAACGAATAGCTGTTCTGGTTCACTAATAGTAATCTCAAGGACAACTTCACACTGATTTGCATCATAAACCGGGAAAGTATATATTCCTGCAGAGTAGTAGTCGCCAAAGACACCATTATAAGGTGGAGTTCCGCCTGTTGCAGTGACTTCAACATATGATAATCCACCGTTGCACAGTACCGGAGAAGCATTAATAAATGCCTCTAATTGATCTGGTTCAGCTAAAGAAACTGTAATTTCTGCATAACATCCGTTAGCATCAGTAATAACAAAAGTATGGTCACCGGCATATTCATAATAGTAACCGGTTCCCGAATATGGCCCGATTCCACCGGTCGCCCATACATCAATCAATGCATCGCCTCCATTACATAAAATCATTCCTGCATCAGCATGTGCGATTAATAGTTCAGGTTCAGTAACAAAGGTATCAAGTTCCTGGCTGCAACCATAGGCATCGTATATTATAAAAGTATTCCATCCTGCTCCAACTGTATAATCGCCTGTTCCGGTGTATGGTTCAATTCCGCCGGTTGCAGAAATGGTAACATCCGTATTTCCGCCATTACATGCAATAGGACTAAAGGAAGCTGTAACAACTAACGGATCAGGTTCAGTTAAGGTTATTGATACAGATGCTTCACATTGATTTGCATCATATAGGGTGAAAGTATAGCTTCCGGCCTGGTAATTATCAGAAAATTCTCCTGAGTAAGGAGGTGTTCCACCAGTAGCAGTAACCTCAATTCCTGTTAAACCGCCATTACAAATTATAGTTCCGGAAGTAATATTTGCTTCCAAAACATCCGGTTGGATAATGGTAATTGAAATCTCTGCTGTACATCCGTAAGCATCAAAAACAGTATAAGTATAAGATCCGGCTGTTACATAATACTCACCTGTGTTTAAATAAGGTTCTGTACCGCCTGTTGCCCATACATTAACTAATGCCGTTCCTCCATTACAAAGTATTGTTCCTGATTCAGCATAAGCAACCAAAAGTTCCGGTTCAGGAATAAAGACCTCCACCATTTCCTCGCAACCATTAAAATCATAAATCCAGAATGTATTCCATCCGGTTAAAACTGTAAATACACCTGTTCCATCATACGGTTCAGTTCCACCGGTAGCAGAAATTAAAACATCAGAATATCCACCATTGCATCCAATAGTTGTGAAATCAGCAGTTACAACTAATGGTTCAGGTTCAGTAATAGTTATTGATACAGTTACTTCACACTGATTTGCATCATAAATAGTAAAGTCGTATGCACCGGCAGGGTACTCACCAATTATTTCAGTATAAGGTGGTGTTCCGCCTGTAGATATCACTTCAAGTAGTGATAATTCGCCATTGCATAATATCGGGTTTGCATTTACATAAGCTTCCAGAACATCGGGTTGAGCTATTGTAATTGTAACTTCTGCTGCACATCCATAAGCGTCTGTAACAACATAAGTGTAAGTTCCGGCAGTTACAACATCAAGGATGTTACCAGTGTAGGGTTCTGTTCCTCCTGTTGCCCAAACACTTACCCATGTATCACCGCCATAACATAAAATTTCTCCTGCTTCAGCATAAGCCACAAGTGGGTCGGGTTCTTCAACAACAGCAGACAGCACAATTTGCTGTGCGGCCTGGTTAGCAGAACCGGGAAGAAGGGCAGTAAGTGAAGTAAGTGCGCTCATTTGATTTGTATTATATTGTCCAGGAGCTAAAAGTGGTGAATATGTAGCTGTTGCATCAAATTCCATTCCGTCAGATGCGCGCCATATTTTCCATTTAAATTCTTCAAGATATGCAAAGCCATTATTCATGCCTGTTTCTGTTCCCCATGCGGTAACAGAAGTAACATCACCTGTCCACATTGTTCCGGGAGTCAGGTTGATACCTGTACCGGTTCCTGATCCACAAGCAAGGTCGCCTTCAGCATTATTATAAAATACACCGATATAGTCGCCTGGTTGAATTGGATATCCGTCAATTGTAATAGGTGTTGTGGATTCAACAAGAATAATATGGCTGTTACTTGTATTAGTGAACGTCCACATCGGAGCATCTGAAGTACCAGAATCAGTAATAGTAACTGAATATGTTCCTGAACAGAGGTCGTAAATATCTTCTGAAGTTTCACCGTTCGACCATACATAATAATATGGAGGTATTCCACCCCATGTGATAACATCAATCAAACCATCACAAACAGAGCTGCAATTCAGATTAGTTGCTTCGATTGTACCCGTTAAGAAATTAGATTCTACAGGTTCGGTAAGTGTAACTGATAATACTGCAACACAACCGTTGTAATCAGTAGCTGTTACCGAATAGGTTCCTGCTGCTATATTTGCAATATCTTCAACAACAGCTCCATTGGACCATAAATAAATATAAGGATCAGTGCCTCCGTTAACTGTAATGTCAATCCATCCATCGGTAGCGCCATTAGCACTGACATTGTAACCGTAATATTCAGAAACTGTAAAATCAATAGTCAGCATCTCAGGTTGTGAAATACTAAACATACCCTGCAGGAAACATTGATTTGCATCCATTACCAGGTAAGGATAATCACCTGCAGGTAAATCAGCAGTGTACTCATTTCCCGGGAGTGGGAGTGTATAACCAAAAGCATTATATGGTGCAATACCTCCGCTGACAATTGCATGAACTGAACTTGTACCTCCAAAACATAGTATCGGGGTTGTTGTGATATCAATAGTTAATGGATCCGGTTCAGTTATTGTAAAAATAACTTCAACCTGACATTGATTAGCATCTTCAACATAGAAAGTATAGCTTCCGGCAGGATAATAATCAGCAATCATTCCTGAATATGGTGCAGTTCCTCCTGTGGCTGTTACTTCAACCATTGATAATCCACCATTGCAAAGAATATCTGAATAGGTTGCAGATGCTATTAAAACATCGGGTTCTGTGATTATTATTGTGACTTCT
>Ga0247841_10006971_pt1 | contig 17064 bp, 10 predicted proteins | sample LaCruzMarch2015__2_FD_192410 | JGI IMG/M metagenome (GOLD analysis project Ga0247841, IMG submission 192410) | Freshwater microbial communities from meromictic Lake La Cruz, Castile-La Mancha, Spain - LaCruzMarch2015_18m | ecosystem: Environmental > Aquatic > Freshwater > Lake | place: Spain... | reverse complement strand
AAAGAATAAGCACCGGAAAGTTGGGGGAAGAAATTGCCGCTGAACATCTTGTCGGGGTGGGTTATGAGATCCTGGAACGCAATTTCCGCTGCCCCCTGGGAGAGATGGACATCGTGGCCCGGGATCACGAGACCCTCGTCTTTGTGGAGGTCCGCAGCCGCCGGACGGATAACTATGGTAGCCCTCTGGAGAGTGTCGGGTTTGCCAAGCAGAAAAAGATCTCCCGAGTTGCCGAGTATTATTTGAATCGTCACGGCCTACAACAGCTAAAGGCGCGCTTTGACGTCGTTGCCGTGAAACTGTCGCCATCACGCCCGGAGGTGGAACTTATCCGGGACGCCTTTGATCTGATTTCCTGACCATAATCACTTGGCAAACTGTGCGCTCAGGTGGACCATCTTCTCATAGACGATGTTGAATGCCTTGGGATCGATCTGGAGACTTCCGGAAAAGGGCGAGTCAAGTTCATAAATAAGATAAATGGTCAAAACGATCATGCAGATCATCATGAAGTCGGAGATAAATTGAACCTTGGCCTGACCGGTACTGGTAAAAAATAACGCGAATAGGGAAAGGAAGCCGCCAAGGTAGATCAGTGCCCACATCTGTGGATAGAGGCTGCCGTCAAGAAGGAGCAGGCGTTCCAGGCGGCGTTCCCCCATGTCCGTCATCATAACGATGAGATTGTTATAGGTGCTGAAATATTCGGGTGATTTTGGCCTGATGGCGTTCAGCTCAGACCACAGGCGGTCGTCAATGCTATTTATTTTCGGATGGAAAACGCCCTTCTCCATCTCCTTCCACTCCTCTTCTTTTACAATCCTTACATAGTCTTTCAATAAGTACCGGAAGTGGCCGGAGTTAGGCAGTCCCGGGGACAGACGATACATGTTAAGGGCCAATTCCGCTTCTTTGGTCACTGTTGTTTCCGCGTTTTGATAAATGCCCCACAGGGTAATCATGGAAAACCCGAGGATGAACGCGTAGAGCGTAATAAAATAAGTAAGGTTCTGAGAAATGAGCTGGCGCAGGTTAATATCCAAAGGGTGCTGCGCATTTTTATTGATATGATGAAGTAGAAACGGGATGGCAATGCATACAAGCGCCACAACAGCATAAAGTACCGTCGAACTCATGTCTTCCTGTCTCCTTTGTTCACAAATCTTTCTTCAGGACCACATACCACAGGATGCGGTAAATTGCCATATTCTCTTATAAAATCAGCGCCAGTTGGTCTGCTACGGCAAGGCCACGTCTGGTCGGTGAAATCCGCTCGTCGCTGACGACGATGAAACCGCGGGTGATGAGAGACTCGATGATTGAATGGCGTATTTCCAGCAGATTTTCATCGAATTGACGACGAAATGCAGCGAGGTCGATTCCCGCGGCGGTGCGGAGGCCCATAAAGAGCGTCTCGAGACGCAGCTCGTCCTGGTTGAGGGTTTCATCACCTGCTGCGGGGGTGGTTCCCAGGGCAAGATCATTCAGGTAACTTTCGATACTCCGGTGATTCCACCAACGCCTGCCCTCCTTAAAAGAATGCGCCCCAGGGCCAAGTCCCAGATAGGGGGTATGATCCCAATATTTCTGATTATGTCGGGACTTGCGGGAAGGACGAGCGGCATAATTTGATACCTCGTAGTGATGATAACCGGACCTTTCCAGATATGTGGAAGTTTCCAGGAAAAAGGACAGCGACGCGTCCTCGTCGGGGATTTCAAAGGAGCCGCATCGATAGCTATCGCAAAGAGGCGTCTCTTCTTCGATAGCGAGCTGATAGGCCGACAGGTGAGGCGGTGAAAGAGAAACGGCGCATTCCAATGATTCCTGCCAGGATTGCAAATCCTGCCCAGGAATGCCGTAAATCAGATCGAGCCCGAAATTGTCAAAACCAGCCCGGACAGTGTTGTCAATGGCCGCGAAGGCGTCTTCTGCCCGGTGCCTTCTACCCAGAAAGGTCAATGCCTGATCAGAAAAGGACTGTACACCCATATGGAGGCGGTTGACGCCCAGATTCTTTACGGAGCGGTACCAGGAAAAGTCGCCGTCGGCAGGATTTACTTCCATGGTTATTTCCGCATCCGGGGGGACGAGAAAGTGCTTGTGAACACCGGAAAGGATGGCCTCAATTTGTTGAATGGTTAGCAGGGAAGGGGTTCCGCCGCCGATATAGATGGTATCGAAGGTGTCAAACTCGCCCGTATACAACTCCATTTCCCGGACGATGGATGCTATGACCGCATCAACGGCAGTGATGTCTGTTGTTGAGAAAAAATGGCAATAAGGACACTTGGTCTTGCAGAAGGGGATATGGATGTAAAGGCCGGGCAGGTTCATTTTTGTCTGAATACTTGGATTTCATCAGTCCGTATCGGATTTCAAAACGGCGAGGAAGGCGCTCTGGGGGATACTGACATTGCCGATCATCTTCATGCGCTTTTTACCTTTCTTCTGCTTTTCCAGAAGCTTTCTTTTGCGGGAGATGTCGCCGCCATAACATTTGGCGGTAACATCCTTGCGGAAGGCAGAAATGGTGGTCCGGGCGATGATCTCGCCGCCGATGGCCGCTTGAAGGGCGATCTTGAACATCTGTTTCGGTATCTCCTCCTTGAGGCGCTCACAGGCCTGGAGGCCGCAGGCGCGGGCCCGATCGCGATGAACGATCTGGGAGAGGGCGTCAACTTTTTCACCGTTGACGAGGATATCGATCAGGACCAGGTTGCTGTCACGGAAATCGATAAGCTCATAATCAAATGACCCGTATCCCTGGCTGACGGATTTGAAGCGGTCATAGAAGTCGTAAATGACCTCGGATAAGGGCATTTCGTAAATCAATTCCGCCCTTCCCGGTCCCGGGTAATTGAGGCTTGAATTCATCCCCCGCTTTTCCTGACACAGCTTCATGACCGCCCCGAGGTAGCGCTCCGGCATCATCATGGCGGCCCGGATGTAAGGCTCTTCCCCCTTGTCAATACTCATCTGGGGAGGATAATGAGAGGGGTTGTCAACATATTGGACCGTGCCATCCTTGAGGGTCAGACGGAAGCGGACGCTGGGGACGGAAAGAATTAATGACTGGTCGTATTCCCGCTCCAGGCGTTCCTGGACGATGTCGAGATGGAGGAGGCCCAGGAAGCCACAGCGGAAGCCCTGCCCCAGGGCAACGGAGGCATCTTTTTCATAGACGAAGGAGGCGTCGTTGAGCTTGTATTTTTCCAGGGAGACGGCGAGGTCTTCGTAATCGTCGGAGGCAATGGGATAAATGGAGGCGAAGACGACGGGTTTGACCTCTTTGAAGCCGGGGAGGGGCTTGTCGCAGGGCCGGTTCTCCAGAGTGATCGTATCGCCGGTCCGGACATCGGAGATGGTCTTGACGCCGGCGATGATGTAGCCCACTTCCCCTGCCGACAGGACGTCACGTTTCTGGCGGGAAAGAAGAAAGTGACCTACTTCCTCGACCTTGTAGGTAGCCCCGCCGTACATGAAACGGATAATGTCACCGCTTTGCACTGCCCCATCCATGATCCGGCAATGGATGACCGTGCCCCGGAAAGGGTCATACTGGGCGTCAAAGATGAGAGCCGACAAGGGTGCTTCAGGCGTACCAGTGGGGGGCGGTATTCTTTGTACAATAGCCTCCAGAATATCCTCAATTCCTGTTCCCTCCTTGGCAGAGCATTTAAGGTGGGTATCTGTGTCCAAACCAAGTTCCGAGTCGATCTGCTCGATAACCCGCTCGACATCGGCGGAGGGGAGATCTATTTTGTTGATTACGGGGATGATTTCCAGGTCGTGTTCCATGGCCAGGTAAAGGTTGGCCAGGGTCTGGGCCTGAACCCCCTGGGCCGCGTCGATAAGGAGGAGGACCCCCTCGCAGGAAGCCAGGGAGCGGGAAACTTCATAGCTGAAGTCCACATGACCGGGGGTGTCGATAAGATTAAGGTTGTAAGTATTCCCATCCCGGGCGGTATAAGGAAGGGAGATGGCCTGACTCTTGATGGTGATCCCCCTTTCCCGTTCAATGTCCATATTATCGAGGATCTGATCCTGGAAGTTACGGGCATCGCAACCGCCGGTATGTTGGATAAGGCGATCCGCCAGGGTTGATTTCCCGTGATCGATATGGGCAATAATGCTGAAATTACGTATATAATCCATGTTTCTCAATATAAAGAGCCCTCCCAAAAAAGGGAGGGCTCAGTGTCACGCTATATGCCTTCTCAAATCTATCCCAGTTGTTTAAGGATATCTTCGGAGACTTCTTTGACTCCTGCTACACCGCTGACTCCAATGACCTTGACCCGTTCTTTGAAGTAATTAACCCCGGCCAGGGTGCCCGTCTTGGTGTCGTAATAGATGTTATGCCGCTTGTCGATGGCCCCTTCGTCCTGGTCATCGGCTCTGGCGGTAAGGGTCTCACACCCGCACACGCGACAGACCGGTTTCCCGTCTTTTTCCGCCGGCTTGATGGCGTCGATAAAGATATTGTTCGGATGGTTGTTGTCGGTAGCGCAGAGCCGCCGGCCCATGATGCGGTTCTTCGATGTCTGGCGGTCGAGGAGGATCTCGATAACGTAATCGAGGGTAATCTTCTCTTTGGTCAGGGCGTTCCACAGCGCCTCAGCCTGAACAAGGTTTCTGGGAAAACCATCCAGCAGCCATCCCTTGGCGCAATCTGCTTCCTTGAGGCGGTTGAGGATCATGGGCACAGTGATATCATCGGGAACGAGCTCACCGCGATCAATATAATCCTTTGCTTTTTTACCAAGATCCGTACCTTTCTTAATGTTATCTCTGAAGATAACGCCGGTCTCGATATGGGGGACGCCGTACTTCTTCTGGACGATTGCTCCCTGGGTACCTTTGCCGCTTCCATTGGGTCCAAAAATCAAAATATTCATGCTGACGAACTCCTTTCAGGATTCTTTGTGAAAAGCCGGCTCCTTATAATTGATTCTTCCGGTTTTAGCAACGGAAATAATCGGTCACGACTCACGGTCGTGAGAGGTTCAGTGTCCTCAAGAGGGGGAGCAACTTGTGGCGGCGCAAGGACCACAGCCGGAGCCGGACTTACCGCCGGCAAAGGCGGACATCATCTTGCGGGTCTTTTTTGATTTGCATTCCGGACAGGGTACGGCCTCCTCATTGTCGGAGGAAAAGAAAATCTTTTCAAATTCCTGACCGCATTTCATGCATTTGAATTCATAGATGGGCATTTTGTAGCGCCTCCTTGATTGTTGGAAACAATGTAAAGATACCCGGCGGAAATGTCAAGGTTCTTAAAAGGCAGGTTCTTAAAAACGTGATTCAAGGTGCCGGCAGCTATTCGCCGCTACAGTTCGTTACCGGAATAGCTTGACTTTATAGATAATCCGCGTAAATATACTCGCAAATATTCTCCGGGAGGAATAGAGAAACATACAACCCATTCTCTTCCGTCAGGATGATACGGGAGCCGGAAAAAGATCGCCCTGGCTGGCGTAAAATCGAAGTTCTGCAATTTTTGGGGTGTTAGGCTCTAAATACATGTAATAAAAGGAATATCAACGATATTTGCAATAATCCTTAATTATATTCGACACTAAGGTTTTCGCTTAATCATATCATGTGCTTAAGCCTTATTGACTGTCAATAAATTTATTTTTTGTGGTTTTTTTGAAAATATAATGTCGAAATTGATGGAGACCATTCATGAAAACACTCGCTGATCTGTGCAAGCCCAGGGCTTCGGTTTTCGACAAGGCCCGCCTGGACACGGTTTACAACCTGGATGACCTGTCGTCGATTCACCCCGATGAGTTTCTATCCGAGAACTATGTCACCGAAGGCATGCGCATCCTCCTGACGGAGGCGTTCAACCGGCTGGAAGGTAAAACCACCAGTGCCTCCGGCACGTTTCTGCTCAGTCAGTCGATGGGCGGCGGGAAGACGCACAACCTCATTACCCTGGGGCTCCTGGCAAAATACCCGAAATACCGCAAGCAGGTCATGGCCGATTTCTTCAAGCCGGGCGATCTGGGCGCGGTGACGGTCGTGGCCTTCAGCGGCCGGAAGACCAGCACTCCCTTCGGGATCTGGGGAGAGATCGCCGAGCAGCTCAACCGAAAAGCCATCTTCAACGAATTTTACAGTCCCCTTAAACCGCCCGATCCCAATAAGTGGGTGGAACTCCTTCGGGGGGAACCGGTGCTCATTCTCCTGGATGAATTGCCTCCCTATTTCGAAGCCGCCCGGGCGGTGGCCGTGGGCGACACGTACCTGGACCGATTGACGGAAATCGCCTTGGCCAATCTGCTCGTGGCCGTCAACAGCAACAAACTCCCCAGGGCCTGCGTGGTCATCACCGACCTAAGCGGCACCGCCTATGCCGGCGGGAGCGCCTCCATCACCCAGGCCTTGCAGTCCCTGAACGATCTGGAGCAGGAGGTGAACCGAAACGTCATCCGGATCGATCCGGTAAAGATCAATACCAACGAGATCTACCACATCCTGCGGACCAGGATCTTTGAAAAGACGCCCCCCATCGCTGACATCGAAGAAGTGGCCGACGCCTACGGTGTCGCCGTGGACAACGCCAAGAAGATGGGCCTTTCGGAAGTCTCCCCCGACCAGCTCAAGACGGATATCCGGAACGCCTACCCGTTCCACCCGGCGATCCGCGATCTTTACGCCCGCTTCAAGGAGAATCGCGGCTTTCAGCAGACCCGCGCCCTGATCCGGATCATGCGGCTCATCGTTTCCCATCTGTGGAGTTCGGGCGCGGCGGCAAAACACGGATTGATCGGCCCCCACGAATTCGACCTTCAGGACGCCTCAATGCTCGGCGAGATTCGGCAAATCAACGCCGGACTGGAGGTGGCCGTCGCCCGCGACATCGCCGCGGAAGGCGGAAGCGCCCTGGCTCAGCAGATCGACGGTGCCACCTCGACGGACGCCCAGGATATCGCCAAGCTGATCTTTCTTTCCTCCCTCTCCACGGCCACGAACCCCGTCCTGGGGCTTAGCCGTCCGGAAATCCTCGGCTGTCTGGGCGCCCCGGAGAGGGATGTCGTGAAGTTGCGCGGCGTCTTCGACCGCCTCCAGTCCGACGCCTGGTATCTACATGTCTCACGGGACGGGAAACTCTTCTTCAAAAACGTCGAAAACCTGAAGGCCAAGGTGGCAACGTACGCCAGAAACAAACTCCGGGAACAGCGGGAAAAGGAACTGCGCGACCGTCTCAATGACATGTTCAAGGTCGTGACGCGGGCGGCCTACCAGAAGATCCAGGCCCTGCCGGCCCTCGATCAGGTCCAGCTCCAGCCCGATGCGGCGAGCCTGATCGTCTTTCGTCCGGCGGACGATTCCTTCCGGGCCATCGAGGAGTTTTACAAGAATCAGCCCTACAAGAATCGGGTCTGCTTCCTGACCGGTGCGGCGAAGGCTTACGATACGGTTCTGGAGCGGGCCGCCGAACTCAGCGCTGTCCGCACAATCATCGGCGAGATGGATCAGGAGGGCGTTCGGGAAAGCGATCCTCAGTATCTCGAAGCGTCGGAAATCCGGTCAAAACTGGAAGGCCGGTTCTACCAGGCCTGCCGCGAGACCTTTACCATCCTCTATTATCCGGCGAAGAACGGCCTCGTGCCGGTGGATCTGGATCCCAAATACGTGGCCAACGAATACAAGGGGGAAGATCAGGTCCTGGGCGCTCTGAAGGAATGCTACAAATACACGATCGACATTGCCGCCGACGGCAATTTCCGGAACCGCGTGGAAAGCAAGCTCTGGCCGGAAAGCTCTAAGGAGGTCGCCTGGAGCGCGATCCGGCAGCGGGCCGCCTCCGACCCCTCCTGGGTCTGGCATCATCCCGACGCCCTTGACAATTTGAAGGATGAACTGGTCAAACGTGACATCTGGCGGGAGATGATGGGGTACATCACACGGGGTCCCTTTGAGAAACCAGCCACCTCCGTCCAGATCCAGGTCTTGAGCCGCGACAATGAAACCGGCCAGGCGACCCTGCGCATCCGGCCCCAGAATGGCGATACGGTTTACATGGAAACGGAGGGAGCGGCGACCATCTCCTCAAAGAAGCTGGACGAGTATGACATCAAAACCAAAGACCTGAAGCTCTCCTTCCTCTGCATCGATTCCAAGGGCGCGCACGCCACCGGGGAGTCGGTATCCTGGACCAATGCCATCTTCATCAAGCACCGCTTCTACCAGGAGGGAACGAAACGCAAATGCGAACTCAAGGCCCTGCCCGACGGGAAGATCCGCTTTACTACCGACGGCTCCGGCGTCGAGACCAGCGGCGTCCCCTATGCCAAGCCCTTTGAGATCCCGGCGGATTGCCGGGTGATCCTCGCCGTCGCCGAAGGAGACGGCGTCAAATCGCTGGCGGTCAACATTCCCGCACCGCAGGGGAAGGTCGATCCTGCCGCAACCATCGACCGCGCCCGGGCCGCTGTCTGGAAGCGCGGTTTCAAGAAGGATTCGACGGGAGAAACCTACCAGTTTCTGGAGGCCGCCAAAAAACACGGTGCGGAGCTGGGGGGAGCCCGCCTGACCATCGCCAAGGACGCCCGCTGGATCGAGTTGAACACCCCGGACGACGCCTTCCATGCCGTCGGGCGCTTTGAACATGGCGCCGACCTCCTCAAGGAGTTCATCCCGGAAGGGGTCCTCAGCATCGATATCGGCAGCCTGAAATTCGATTCGGGACAGCAGCTTCTCGATATGGTCGCCGATCTGAAGACAGAGATCAAAGAAGGGGAAGTGCGCCAGTGATGATGGTCCGCAGAAAACGCCAGTTTATCGGCTTCGGCTTCGACCCGGGGGAATCGGCGCACCATTTCGCCGTCATCTTCCCGGAAAGGGCAGAAGATCCAGTGTCCATCGAGGAGCGTTTCGAATGGAACGATGAGCTTTTGGCCGTCGCCGACACCGCCAGGCCGTTGCTCGTCAAGGTGCGCCTGGACCAATACCGCTGGGGACGGATCGCGGAAGCAGCCAGAGGTCAGTTCAACAAAAAGATCCGGTCCGGTGGCCATCGCTCCGTCTCCTGGAAAACGGACCAGCCGAATATCCTGCCCCCCCATTTCGGCAAAGAGTTGACCCTCCTGGCCTGGGCGGTGGAGGAGATGGACGAAAGCCTCATCCCCAACGTCATCGCCAACTGGACCGGTCTGGAGCCGGAGGAGCGCTGGTGGCTCTACACGACCGTTAACGCGACCTTCACCAGGGCGGATGTGGGGAAGGACCGGGGCTGGCGCAAGGCGATCAAGATCGCCTTCTCGGAAAACCCCATCCCGGAGATCCCCGGCGAGCGGTTCGTGGAAGAACCCGACACCATCCCATTGCCCTGGAAAGAAGACGTCCCGAAGGCGGAAAGCGCCGCTCCGGCCTCTGTCCCGAAAAGAAAGAAGAAAGCCGCCATCAAGAAAAGCCCCCAGTTTCCCCTCTTCGAGGAGTCATAAAGACAGGCATGAACGATCCAACCTTCATCGAAACCCAGTTTCCCGTCAGCAAGCTCTCCAAGGAAAGCTACAAGGAGCGGAAGTCCAACAACAGCCAGACCCTCACGGGCCTCGGCAAATGGTGGGGCCGCAAGCCCCTTGTCCTCGTCCGGGCGGCCCTCCTGGGGCTGCTCCTGCCCGCTTCCGCCGACCCGAAGAAGGATCGGGAGATCTTCCTGAAGCTCATGACGATGGATGAGGAAGGTCTTTGGAATCGGCTGCGGGCGAATATCCCCGCCGCGGAGGTCTATGAGTTTGCTACGGAGACGGAAAGAGAATTCTACTTCATCTGGCAAGCGAATAAATGGAAGTGGAAAAGATCGGCAAACAGGGAAGACCGCGCACACATGCAGCGAAGGGCCTTCAACCGAATGGGTTATGACAAGAAACTCACCTACTGCGTGCGACCGGAAGAGATCGCTGGTCCCTCGGAAGCGGCCTGGCAGGCCATCAATTCCCACCTTGGAACAGAGGCGCACAGCATCCCGGAGCTGGTCAATGAACTGGGCAAGAGAAGCTTTGGCCACCCACCCTGTGTCGGGGATGCCTTCTGCGGCGGGGGAAGTGTCCCCTTCGAAGCCGCAGTCATGGGCTGCGACGTCTATGGAACGGACCTCAGCCCCGTAAGCGCCCTTCTGACTTGGGCGGCTATCCACCTGATCGGCGGCGGCGCGGAGATGGCGAAAAAGATCCAAGAGGCTCAGAAGCAAGTCTATGAAGCCGCAGGACGTCGGATCGAGGTTTGGGGGATCGAGCGGAACGACGAGGGCTGGTGGGACGAAAGCACGGAGGAGTACATCGGCAAGGGTTGGAAGGCCGACTATTACCTCTACTGCATCGAGGCGACGGACCCCGTGACGGGCTGGCGGGTTCCCTTGGCCCCCTCTTGGATTATCGGCCAGAAGACGAAGACCATCGTTCGCTTGATCCCAGACAAATCCACAAAGTCCTTCTGGAGCGAGATCGTCCAGGACGCAAGCCCGGAAGAGATGGAAAAGGTCAGGGGAGAATACACCTGGGACAACGGCATCCGCTGTCCTGTAGACAGAGATGGGAACCTGATCCCGGCGGAGATGCGGACCGTCACCCCCATCGACGCACTTCGAGGCCGGGTGGGACTGCGGCTCTGGGAAAACGAGGACCTTATCCCGCGAGCGGATGACGCCCTCCAAGAGCGTCTCTACTGCATCCGCTGGGTGGATCCGGAAACGGGCGAAAAATGTTATCGAGCGCCAACACAGGCTGACCTCAAGCGGGAGGCCGATGTTCTGCGCCTACTGAAGGAGCGATTCCAGGACTGGCAGGTTAAAGGATTCATCCCATGCAGGAAAATCGAACCGGGTGCTAAAACGGATGAGCCAATTCGCACACGCGGTTGGACCCATTGGCACCATCTCTACAATCCCCGGCAGTTGTTGATAATCGGTCTTTTTCAGGAATTGGCAGCCCAGACTGCGAAGACCCAGCCGGTCGGTGCGGCGCTTCTTCTCGGCATCGGAAGGTTAGCAAACTGGAATTCAAGGCTTTGCATATGGGATTCAAGTTCGGCAAATGAAAAAGGAACTTTCACATACATCAATCAAGCACTCAATACCATTTATAATTATACCCAGCGAAGTCACTTTGCTCTTGAAACTAGTTGGTTTTATACAATTCCCCAAAGAAATATTTTAATTGATTCTAAGATTCTTCCATTAGATGCAAGAGAAACATCCTATTTGGTTGATATGTGGGTCACTGATCCCCCTTACGCTGATGCTGTTAACTACGAAGAACTGACAGAACTATTTTTAGCCTGGTATGAAAAACGCCTGCCCGTCCTTTTCCCCGACTGGTACGCCGACAGCAAACGCGCCCTGGCCGTCAAGGGGTCGGATGAAAACTTCCGGATTGCCATGGTGGAGTGCTATCGTCGGCTGGCAGAGAGCATGGCCGATAACGGTCTACAGCTCGTCATGTTCACCCACCAGGACGTGGACGTCTGGGCGGATTTGGCCCTTATCCTCTGGTCGGCGGGTCTTAGGGTGACAGCGGCCTGGACCATCGCTACTGAAACAGACACAGCCTATAAAACGGGGAAATATGTTCGCGGTACAGCGCTCCTTATTCTCCGCAAACGGAAGGAAACCCTCCGGGGAGACCGGTCCGACATCTACCCGGACGTCCAGGCCGAGGTCCAGCGGCAGCTCAAAACCATGTTGGAGATCGACGATAAGGAAGATCCGAACTTCGGCGACTCGGATTACCAGTTGGCGGCCTACGCGGCAGCTCTGAGGGTCGTTACAGCCTACAGCGCCATCGAAGACATCGACGTGGAGCGGGAGCTGAGGCGGGTCCGCCGGGTCGGGGAGTCGTCGCCGCTCACAGACATGATCAGGAGTGCCGTCCGAATTGCTTCCGATTTTCTTGTTCCCGATGGTTTGGACAGCGGTATTTGGAAGCGCCTCCTGCCGGAGGAACGTTTTTATATCAAGGGCGTCGAGATCGAGGCCCATGGAGAATACCGTGACGGGGTCTATCAGGAGTTTGCCCGGGGCTTCGGCATTCGCGATTACCGGGGTCTTATCGGCAGCGGCGCCGCCAACCAGACCCGCCTGAAGACGCCCGACGAACTCAAGGGGCGTGATCTTTCCGGCGAGGGCTTCGCCGGATCGATGCTGCGACAGATCCTCTTTGCCGTGTACAAGACCGCCGAGGAGGAGGATCCACGCCCGGGTCTGGATTATCTCAAGCAGGAGATCCCCGGTTACTGGGACCGCCGGCAGACGATCATCGCCTTGCTCAACTACCTTTCCCACAAGCCCTCCGTGGCAATGACGCACTGGAAAAAGGACGTCGAATCGGCCCATCTGCTCCTAGGTGCCGTGGAAGGAGACGGCGTATGATCTATCGCTACTCCTCCCGCAATGTTCATCATAGCGCGGACTAGCTAATTTATTTTACATAAGTTTTTTTCAAAAGGGCAAATAATCATGGCGATTAACATCCTCGATTTCAAAACGGACCTTCGTGTTGCATCGGATTTCATCTTATCCACCGGTCTATGCAGAAAGGCACTGGAGGCATCATTGCCTGGAGGTTCGGCAAACATTATCAGAGATATCATTCAAACGATTGATCTACTTGTTCAGAGCTGCCATCTTCCGGAATTCACGGATCATGGGATTTCGCATCTTGTCAGTTTGGTAGACAGAGCCGACCAATGGACAGTTGGTGACGATAAACTTTTAGCAGAGTTACTCAATCCCGATGAAGCGGCCATGCTAGTCCTTGCCATACTTACACATGACTTGGGAATGCTTTCACAGGACCCATTGGATATGGAGACTGTACAATCAACGAAGGGCATGTCAAATGTAGCTGGGTGGGTAAGAAAAACCCACTGTAAGCGTTTGCGACGATTATTAAAGCGAATCTTGGATGATGCAGGATATACAGAATTTGCCCAATCTAATTTTTTTAATCTTCTATGTCACGTCGCCATGGCCCATGAAGAATGGTCATGGCAAAAAGAACCGAAACACTATCCCAACATACGAAAATTGGCGGTTGATGTATCGGCTGACGGCTATAAAATTTCGGCTGATCGCGCATGCGGTATTGCCGCAGTTGTTGCTGTTTGTGACATATTAGATGAAGATTCTCTGAGATGCGACACCGAAACGCTACTGCTCCACAGACAAGGAAACGTTTTGAATAAAGCGCATTGGATACGGCATCAATTGACGAAGGAGCGAATCTATATCAAGAAAAACAAGTTTACCGTCACATTCACGTGGCTGCAATATAGGGTAGATCAAAGAGGATTGCAGATAGAGAATGATCCGAGCGGTTGCCAAAGCGGGTCAAGACGCAAAATTGCTCTCGATGCCTTGAAAAATCAATTCTCATCAGCCCTCTTATACAACGACGATCTATCCGCGCTAAAAGCAGATCTGGGTGACCCTTCATACAACGAAGAAGACAAAATGGTATCCATCCCCTGGAATTTGCCGGCGTTACGTGATTTTTGGGGTTGCGCACCGGAGCGTATTTTACAGAGTGTCTTTTCCTTTGCCAGAGAGCCGGATGACGAAATCCTTAAGAAATGGGGGAAAAATACCGGTAATGCATCATTCAGGACACTAGACCTGACAAATTACTATCGACTTATTGGACTATCAGATGAGCGGCCGGAACCTCTTTTTGATGAGGAAATCACCTTCAGGAGTATTTTCGAGGCCAACCTATGACGACGGAACTTTCACATTATGAGGCGGTTAAATATTTGCGAGATTCGGCGATCAGAGCCCATCTCGATGGACAGGGTGCCAAGGCACGGCAACTCGCAGCGATAGCTTTGAGGAAGGAAGCAAACAGGGGTGTAATTCCTGTTGTCAATCTTGAAGACCTAGCCTGGGCCTTTTTCTTGATAATCTATTGGATGCTGGAGGAAGAAGATTTCAGTATCGTTCTTGATGGCGCTTGGGCGTCGTTCAACAAGAAACAGCAGCAGGAGAAGAAAACAGGCACAATAACCACAGATAATGAGGCATGGCACGCAATAATAAGGTTCTTTATGGATGCCTTAATGCCCAATGGAAATGAATGGGAGGCAGATAGAAAGGCACTTGAAGAAATTCCTCGATCTTTTTTCAGCGGGAGAAGAGATCAATACACAAATGAAGTAATGTGCATGATTCTCCCTCTTGTTATTGACTTCGTCTATTATATTTATCCCGATAAAATTAAGGACAGCCGTTCAAAGGACTTTGTTTGGCATTCTCTTAGTTATCAATGGACATCTCATGCGGCGACTGAAAAAAATGAAGATCTGCGTAAATCATTAGACACAAGCAGGGAGAGGATAGAAAAGCAACATTCATGTCTTGTTGAACCAGGCGCATTTCCTTATCACGCCGCAAACGCTTTAGAAATACTTTGGGATGCATTCTATAAAATTGATATTGATGAAATGAAGAAAGCACTACCAGAGTTAACAAAACTGGTCCTCAAGGATGAAGGAAAATTCTATCCTGTTCAAAGTCTCATTAATCTCACTAGGTTTACCATAGGTTTGGACTCGGACCAATTCCCGGGTGTATACAGAATCCAAAGACTATACATGGAAAATCCGCAATGGCTATTCAGCAGGCTGCGACTCATGAGATTTTCCGAGGTATTGAATGATGCTTACTTTGAAATTAAACAGAAAGATTCCGCTGGAGCCAAGGCTGTCCAAATCTGGCGCTTGCCTCTCGTTTCTGAAATCATTGCTCTCCAGAACTGGGATCTGGGAAACTACCTGAATTCAATAAATATGCAAAGCAAAGCTTGGCTATTTCTAGGACTATTTGCTGTTGATCACAAAACAGGCCCGCTGTCCGATAATGATGAAAATAATATTATAACTGGCATATATCAGGCTGTTAAAGGAATGGCCTTACAAGACAAAAAAAGCAGGCGTTTTAGCGACGTCAGCAGAGCATTCTTGAATCTTGAATTGAATGAAAATTCAAGCACTAAAATTGATAGTGCCCTCGAATTAATCATAAAGTCGGTACGGCCAATTGAATTGCGTAGTGCTATAAATCTATTTAGTATTATGGGTGACGCAATACCGAGGGATAGATTGAAGAATATTTTCAAAATCTCAATAGACTCTTTTTCGCAAAAAAGTGATTTAAATTTACTGAACTGGTGGGAAGATGTTTTCAAATGGGTCAAGTTGGATCGGACAGACTGGGATATTGTTGATCCATTATTAACCAATTTATTTCATAATCATTTTTTCTGGAATGTTTCTAATGCAATGCTGAAAGAGGCTCTGATCAATGCGCCGAAGGATCATGCTGATAAATGGGCGAATATTATCGCTGAAAGCCGAAGCAAAGAGGACCTTCATAAATATGGGATGTCGATCATATACAATGCCTCTCTAAGGCGAACAGATCTAAAAGACTATGCATTACGGGTTCTTGATTTCTTAAAGGATGATCCCGCATTGGCTGATGAGATGGCCTATGATCGGGCTCTATTACTTGCGGCAAGGGAAGACAAGTACACCGTAAGTGAGGCACCCGAAGGAAAAGAGTTAAGAGCAGAATTGATTGAAAAACTTCTGCAATATAGTCAATCTTTGGCCGATAGAAAGACAAAGCCTCCAATTCAGATTGGAGGCCTGCCGTTTCAATGGAGGCCCTTTAAGCGTATAAGTTGGTCAGGACTTGGCCTGGATCAATGGAATCTCATTGATCAAACAATGAAAACTGCCATTGAAAATCCATATAGTTCCGAAGGGGATTTTATATCTTTGATCTTGATCTGGAGTATCATAGCCAGCCATCAGAGAAAAAGCACCATTGATGAAGCAGGCAGTTGGTTGATTGATTTATGCCGAAATTTCCAATCAAAGAAAGAACATATTCCTGGTACTGATGGCCCATTTTCGCGAATGTCCATTATATCCGACCTAAAGGATAGTTCTCGGTTTGTCTTGATCGTTGCATTGTCACACTTTCTTCATAAGGTTTCTCAGCTCGTTGCTGATGATATGCTTTCGTGGATTCAAGATGAGATTCCCGAGACGGAAGAAGCTAATCTCCCGACACTGTGGGAAATGCTCTTTGCCCTGTACATCACCGGGACGCATGCTCAGTCTATTTGGACACTGAATGCCTTAAAGGCCATCTATGCCAGAACAACTTCAGATTCCCAATTACTAACAAGAATATCTGAGAAGACTTATGATGTTTTGATTACGACCGATAAGAAGAAGGGCGGCAAACGTCTGGTAGATATTTTGAGACATAAGAAAGATAATGACGTTGGCCCTATCCTGAATACTTTGGACAAGGTCATGGGAAAAATTGTCCAGGCACCCCATCCTGACGGCCGCAGAGCGGTGGCCATGGTGCTCAATCTATTCACTGAAATGGGTTGGGTAAACGAGCAAAGAGGTAAATGGATAGATCGTCTTAAAAAAGACCCACGAGCACGCGTTTTTTCCGTTTTCAAGGCATTATAACTAAAATAATATTCTATCTTACGATCAAAGGAGAATGGGAGGCAACTACTAATTATGATCGGCCTATCTATATTATTGGGATGCTGACTTTCGATGGAAAATCAGCAAGTTTCAGTATTGATCAATTTCCTCGCTTTCTATGTGGTATAGGCGGTTTCCGCTACTTGACTTTTGGAACGGTGACAGCGTGTGATCCATCGCTACTCCTTCTGCCACATCGTTGAAAGATTTTGGTAAATGAGCACGGTTGCTTTTCCTAAAAGGAATGATCGAAAAATCGGAATGATAGATTTAGGTTTCATGCGGCAATAAACACGATAAAGAGGTGTAAAATTAATACGGGTAGCGTCTCTATAATTTCTCAGGTGCATGATCCTCCGGCAATGGGAGAACGCCGTGCCCGTTGGGGTTATGGCTATCAGGACAAGATTGCCACAGAGCGCATACTCAACCTTCTGAGAGAAAACCTTCGGACAGGGGGTACTGTTTTTGAGGGTGTACGCCTCGCGGACCTTGATGCTGGGCGCGTGGACGACTTTGTCCTTGTGTGGGAAAAGA
>Ga0247841_10006970_pt1 | contig 17067 bp, 28 predicted proteins | sample LaCruzMarch2015__2_FD_192410 | JGI IMG/M metagenome (GOLD analysis project Ga0247841, IMG submission 192410) | Freshwater microbial communities from meromictic Lake La Cruz, Castile-La Mancha, Spain - LaCruzMarch2015_18m | ecosystem: Environmental > Aquatic > Freshwater > Lake | place: Spain... | reverse complement strand
TATAGTCAGATAGTTTTCCATTTTCCAGTCATCAAAATACTTTACATTTATGCTAAGAATAATCCATAAAGCAACATACAAAACAAATAATATTAATGGAAATTTATTTTTGTAATTTGATTTTTCATTCCAGTAAAAAGCAAGAAGGCAGATTACAAGAGTTGAGATAAAAATATTAAGTTCACCCATTAGCCAATTCAAAGCAATTGGCGAATCTCCTGTATAAAGTTCTCCAAAACTTATGTCGAATGCAATAAAAAAGAATATTCCTGACACTAAAACAAGAATAAAAGAGGACGTACTTTTTTTGTATGCAAAGAAAAGCAGTAACGCAAAAATTATTGGAATTAAAGTGTTTAGATAATTTTTTTCATAGCTTACATTCAGAAAAAAATAACAGATAACTCCTATTGCCAAAATAAGCAATATTGCCATCCATGAATACTCTCTTTTTTCACCTTTCATTGTTATATATGGGTAGTTAGGTATTTAAAATTAACTTTAGACATCTAAAAGTTTAAAAACCATATAACACAAAAAATAAATAGTTTAAACTCCTGAATATAATATGACAAAAGAATCAAATGTTGAAGATGTTTTAGCCATTGCTGCAGGAGTAATTTTATTGATTGGAATGGTTACTAGTTTTCATTTTGGATATATTGCATTAGGAATCATCTTGTTTATTGGATTTTTTCTAACATGGTTTTTTAGAAATGATGTTTTAGCTGGAATGAATTTAGTATTACTACTTCTTTTTGGAATTGTGGAAATGATATTTTTTTATAGTGTGCTTTTTGGTATTCTTTTAATTGGGCTTGGAATTTTTGAGTTTGTTGGAAGAACTGCCTTGAGAGGGTGGTAGAAATATTCTTTTTATTAATGTTAAAATCAATCAGCTTAAGATGGTTGATTAAGCAAAATTGCAATGTTAACTTATTGTTAATGTTAATTATAAATTAGCTAACCTACTTGATAAGCATCTCTTCAGATTCATTAATGATATTGCATAGTTAAACAAACCCTTATTTTCCTACACTGTTTGTTCTTTTATATTTAAAACCTAATTTCTCAATTATGTTTATTATATTTTGCCTGCTTTCTGAATTTCCACATCCTTTCCAATCAATTAATATTTCTTTTACTGTTTCATGAGTTTTTTCTTCTGCCTCTTTTATCATTGATTCAGTGAGAGGAAGAGAATACTCGGGAATTATATGTCCTATTGCATAACTGCTGTTAAGCTGGGTTTTATTAAAATTAGGTGCATAATGGGGGCCACCAATTCCAATGCTTGGAATCCAGTTGTTGAGATTATGATGATTAGGATAATTTTGTAGGGAGAGAATAGTTTTAGCGAGAATCTTTGCAGCCTCTACATCTCCCCATTGTTTTTCAGTGCTTCCAAGTTCAATAAAACAACATGGCAAATCAATCAGAGGACCATGATGTGTGACTTCTAGTGTTATTTGGTATTCTTCTTTTAATTTTGTTTTATTTTCTTCATAGGTTTTATTTAATTCCTGGAATAAATATTTTAAAACAAATGCTGATGTTTTGCAAACTTTGTGTTCATGTCCGCCTAAATCAGCAGAACGCCAATTTCCAGGAGCATGGAGAGAAAGAGAAGGGTTTCCTTTTTCACTTCTATGGGTTGATGTGAATATTATGAAATCAATTCCTTTTAATTCTGGAAAATGTTTTTCATTCAGATTATCAGAATAAAGTGTTTCTTTAGATAATTCAATGATTGGGAATTGGGGAGCAAAGGCTAGTTTTTTGAATTCTTCTGCAATCAGCTTTCCTGCTGAATTGAGTTTTGAATAGGCTATTGCAAATCGCATGAAAAATCAAAGAAAGCAAGGGTTAATAATTTTATGGTAGTGGTGTAGAAAGCACTCTTTTTCTTCTTGTCTCATAGGCTTCATCTGTCCAGATTCTTCCTGTTGATTCTCTTACTGTTCCACCATACCTTTGAGCTTGATATTGAATAGCTCTAACTGTTTCTTGCGTAACTGGGCCTTGTTCTGGCCAATCTGTATTAATAACTTCTCTCCAATCTTTTAATACCATAATAATATTAATACTAAAAGGTTTATAATAATTTCTATAGTTTATCAATAACAAGTTGAGGGGGTAATAAGAAAGGTTTATAATACAAAAAATACTTATTTATTTACATTAAAAGAGTGCTAAAAAGGAGGTGTAAAATGAATTGTAAATGTAATAAACATGGAATTATTATGCTTGTTGCAGGATTAATATTGATTCTAAACCAAGTTTTCTTTATGTGGGACATATGGATTGTTATTGGAGCAATGGCTATAATAAAGGGCGTGATTGTAATGCTTATGCCAGGACATGAATGTTGTAATGCTGATGATGCTGCAAAAAAGCCTGCTAGAAGAAGATAAATTTGTTTTTTATTTATTTTTTGTATTTAATTAGATTATATAAATGTTTAAAAATCAACTTTTTGTTGATTATGTATGGAAGATGCAAATGAAAGAGCAAGAAAAGAATTTCAAAGAGTTCTTTTGGGAAGAGTCCCAATTAATCGTGCAATGGGTTCTTTAAGTGAAGGAGTATTAGAATTTTTAATAGATAAAGAATATATTGAAGTAACAGAAGATGGGTTGTCTATAACTTCACTTGGAAAAGAGTATGCTAATCACCAATATCAACATATTTAATTGTTATCTTTTAACTTCTTTTCCATCTTTTATTAAAGTTGATGGTTTGCCGTTTAATTCTCCAATATCAATTATGTGATGAACTGCATTTTTTATTTCTGATTTTAAATCAGATATTTTTGTAAGAAATGATTCGCCACCCAGGTTTACTGATGTGGTTATAAAAGGCAGTCCTGCTTTTTGGATTATTTTTGTAAAATCATTATCTGGAATTCTTATACCTAACATTTCATTATTTGAAACATGATTCATAAAACTATTATCTTTTTTCTTTAAAAGTATTGTGTAGGGTCCTGGAAGGTATTTTTCTAATTCAACATCCACAATGAGGTGTTTTTTTATCCAGTCAATGCTTGGGGCAATTATGGATAATGGTTTATCTTTATCCCTTTGTTTTATATTTTTTATTTTTTCAACTGCAAAGATATTGGTTGCATCACAACCTAAACCATAAATAGTATCTGTTGGATAGATGAAAATATTACCTTGCTTTATTGCTTGAATTATAGATGATTCTTTCATGATTTTAATAGTACATAAATGCTTATAAATTTAATTTTTATATTTTAATTATGGTAAATTGGGTTTATACATTATGGGAAAGACATTATGATGGCAAGGGCTTTGTTTTTGTTTCTAGTGTTCATAGAGGACCAGGTCAAGGATCTGGTCAAGAGGGAACTTTGGAAGGATTAGCACAACATCATTATGAGCATAGATTATCTGGGCCAGGACCTACGGGCAATGATTTAACTTTTGATGAGTCTGATTGGATTAAAACAATTCCTACAATAGTTAGAAAAAAAGGTCAATATGTAGATAGGCCTGCTTCATTATCTCAAATTTTAGAATTTGAAAGAGTTTTAGACAAAAAATTTAATGACAAACCTGAATAATTTTTAATAGGATTTATTATTAAAAATCTTTATATATTGGATTTATTTACTAGATGGATGATAAAAGAGATGCTTTACTTGTTTATACTTGTTGTAGGATTTTTATTTGGAAATTATATTTATTCTTTATGCAAAGAAGAAGTAGGTGCATGGAAATTCAGATTAAAATTTATAAGTATTATTAGTTTAATTTTAGTGATTATAATGATATTTATTAATTTTTTATACAAAACTCCGATTATAATTACATTGGGTTTTATTATAGTCATGAACTTGACTATCCTTAGTAGGAATAAGTAGTATATTGTAAAAGATTAAAAAGCTATTATTTTCTTTATTTGCATGGGCGAACCAAACAGACTGCTTGTTGTAGATAATGATTTCCATGCCTATGATATTCCTGGTGCTTTAAACCAAGCAATTGAAAGTCTTGCTAGAGAGGGTGTGAGATGGACTTATTATGTGCAGTTCCAAAAAAAAGCAAGAGAAGCAATTGAAAGAGGACATTATCACGCATTATTAATAGACAATGATGAAGATGTGGGTTTAAGGACTCTTGCTGAGATAGTTCCAACTCATATTCCTATTGCCTATGTTAGTGTTTTTAGTTTAGAACACTTAAAGTTTAAACATAGAGAAAATGGGCATTCTTTAAAAAGTTTTGATCCAAATAGATTTGAAGAATTTGGAATAAGAGTAATTAGAAAAAGAGAACTTTATGAGGTAAAAGTTGATATTGGTAAAGAGATGGTGACGGATTATGAACTAAGAGATGGTGAAGGTGTGACATTAGAAACATTGACTAAAAATATTTATGATTTCTTAAGAGGTATATAGGTTAACTATGATTAAAGTTGGTTTAAATGGCTATGGCAGAATTGGAAGATATTTTGCAGAACTTGCAAGCAAAAATTCTGATATTGATTTGACTATCAACCATTTAAGAGAAGATTCAAGAGTTAGAAATAATATATTGACAATTAATGGTTATGAAATCCCATGGATAACTTCTCCAAAAGATTTGAAATTTTCTGAAATTCATTGGAAAGGGCTGGATTGCATTGTTGAAGCTGCAATTGTTGCTTCTAGAGAACAGCTTGAACAACATCTGGAAAATGCTAGGTATGTTATCATGACTGGAACACCAAGAATTCCAGTATTTACATATAATGCGGGATTTCCTGAATTGTTTGATGGTTCTCAAAGAATAATTGGTTTTGGAGATGACAGAGCACAAATTGCAGGACCATTAATAAGAGTTTTAAGGGATGAATATGAATGCAGACAATTTTTTGTATCAACTGCAAGACCTACCTATTCAGCCACAGAAAGAAAAGAAAGAGTAGATAGTCTTGGCGATAATAAAAGATTTGCTCCTGATGTAGAAGTTTGTGAAGTATTGCATCTAGACCCTAATTTAGAATCCTGCAGAATGACGCTGGTTTGTCGGGTTGATGGAGATAACGAAGCAGAGATAATTGAAAAAGTTCATGAAAGGTTTCCTCAATTTAAAAGTCAAATAACTATCCCTGAAAAAAGATACACTCAAAAAATGAGTTTTTCAATTGAATATGATCCAATAAAACCCTATACTGATTTACTCTATGAATTTGTGAGAAATCACTATATTACAGGGGCATAAAGGTATAAAAAGGCATTTTTTCTCCTATTTTCATGCTATATCTCATTGGTTTAGGTTTAAATGAAAAAAGCATTTCTGTTGAAGGACTAGAAGTCCTAAAAAAATGCAAGAAAATCTATCTGGAAGGATATACTGTTGATTTTCCTTATTCTGAAAAAGAACTTGAAAAAGTTCTTGGAAAAAATGTTGAAATTCTTAAAAGGGACAGTGTTGAGAGCGATTTTCTTGTAAAAGAGGCAAAGAAACAGGATATTGCTCTACTTGTTTATGGAAGTCCTTTATTTGCCACAACACATACAAGCCTTCTTCTTGATTGTACTAAGGCACAAGTCAAGACGAAAATTGTTTATTCTGCAAGTGTTTTTGATGCGATTAGTGAAACTGGATTGCAATTATATAAATTTGGAAAAATAAGTTCTATGCCTGAATGGAAAAAGAATTATTCTCCAGATAGTTTTTTTGATTTTGTTATTCAAAACAGATCGATAAATGCACATTCACTTATATTGGTTGACATTGGACTTTCATTTGAAAATGCTTTAAATCAGTTAAGCGAGGCGATTAAAAAAAGAAAAATTGAGTTAAATAAATTGATTGTGTGTTCTGGATTAGGAACATCAAAATCTAAGATATATTATGCTAGCCTTGAAAGATTAAAAACACAAAAAGTCAATGCCCCATATTGTTTTATAATTCCAGATGAAATGCATTTCCTGGAAAAAGAAGCTGTTGAGAGATTTGGGATATAGAAACCTAAACCTTTTAAAATAATAAAATTCTTAATTAATAATGGCAATTGAAATATCTCCATTGTTTTTTGATCATTTTGGATTTGTAATCTGGATTTTCTTGGGGTTTGTTGCACTAAAAGGATTGAGAAATAAAAAAATTGAAAGATGGCCAAGATATATTTTATTATCAATAGCAATAATTGGAATTTTACTTGATGGTTTATTGCTTATTGCGTATTATCTAGAATGGGAAATAATTAATTATGCATGGATTTTTGATTATCTTGGAATACCTACATTTTTGTATCTTTTTTGGTTTGCAAGAATGGAGATAAAAGATAGAAATATAAAAAGCAAAGTAATTCCTTGGATACTTTTTATACTAAGTATTGCTGGATTTATTGCTGATGTGGCGATGATAATAATTAACACTTAGCCTTATTAAAAAATTTAAATCAAAAGTTTTATATATCAATTGATATATAATATATTATGGAAAATGAATCAATAAATCCTCTTGCAAGAAGCCCAACACTTGACACAGTTCTTATGGTTGAAAAAGCAATTGAAGATAATAGTGGAGAATTTAACAGAACTGAACTATGGAAAAATCTTCCAAAAAAAGTTATGTGGCAAACATATTTAGTTGTACTTGATTATTTACAGAGTATAAACAAAATAGCAATTGATAGAAATGGTACTCTTGCTTATATTTGGAGCCCTGAATCTGCTAAAATATTCTCTAAAAGAAAACCAATTAAACTATGAGAATTTTAAAACCCTCTAAAGTTGTTTTTGCAAATGATAAAATTGAAAAAGAGTTCTATAAATTAAATGACAATGATGAGCTTAAAAAATACATAATAAGAGCTGTCAAAGATATTGAAAACAATGCTTATTGTGGGATACAAATTCCAAAAAGACTTTTTCCAAAAGAATATATAATTAAATATAAAATAACTAATCTCTGGAAATATGATTTGCCTGATGGATGGAGATTGATATACACAATAACCACTCCTGATAAAGTGAATATATTGGGAGTTATTCTTGAATGGTTCAGTCATCCAGAATATGAAAAGAGATTTCACTATTAATATTATGAAAGAGGATTTTGGATTAACACAAGAAGAATTAAAATTATTCAAAAGTTTGAATACTCCTAATAAAATCCAGGATTTTATTAATAAAATTCCTATTAATTTTGAAGAGGATGGAAAGGATAGCTGTTACTCACCAAGGATGGTGCTAAAGAATAATAGATGCCATTGTGTTGAAGGAGCTGTGCTTGCTGCTCTTATTCTGCGTGTGAATGGTTTTCCTCCTTTGCTTGTTGATTTAACTGCATCAAAACATGATTTTGACCATGTTATTGCTGTTTTTCAGGTTAATGAGAAATGGGGAGCTATAACAAAAACAAATCATTATTCCCTCAGATACAGAGAACCGGTTTATGATTCAATTAGAGAACTTGTTATGGGTTATTTTCATGAATATTTTAATAGTGATGGAAAAAAAACCTTGAGAAGTTATTCAGAGCCTATTGACATTTCAATTTTTGATTGTGATAACTGGATGACAACAGAAGATGAGGTTTGGCAGATTCCGGAATATCTTGCAGAAGTTGAGCATATAGATATTTTAGATAAAACGCAAATTGCAAATTTGCGTGATGCTGATAAGATTGAGATAAAAGCGGGAAATATTGTTGAATATGAAAGTGAAAAGATGAAGAAGAATTTGTGAGAATAAATATTTTTATTAGCTATAGAAAATGAAGTCGGGGTGTTGTAAAGCAAGGATTGTATGCCATTTATCACTGATTGTAATTGTATTATTAATTAAACTTTAAAATAAATATCCCTTTTTATAAACTACATCATGATGATCAAAATCCACAAATAAAATATGATTTTTTTGAATATCTACTTTAAAGACTAATACAAAACTGGTATCTATATGAACTCTCTTAAAATCTTTTAAATCATGCCTAAGATTTTTATAATGCTGAATTGATACAGAATCACAATTAATTATCTGCTTAATCTTTTTATTAATTATTTCAACTCTTTTTCTATCTTTTTTGCAAAGTTTTTGAATTATAAACTTCAATTCATCTGTTAAATCAAAACTAAACATTTAAACCTCGCAGAGTTTATCAAGTTCTTCAACACTCATTTTTTTTACACCATATTTTTTCAAATGTTTGTTTGTTAATTCAACCACTTTTTTTGTATACTCTTCAGATGCTTCTAAATCCAGGATTTCATCGCCATATAATTCAATGAATTTATTTATTGCCTCTGATTTATCATTCAAACCATATTTTATTTTTATTATTCCTAATACTTTGTTTGCATACTCTCCAAGATCGACTCTTGCAGAAATCGTTGAATTTTCCATTTTTATATTATTTTAATCATGTGTATTTGATATGCATATGGAATGCATATACTATATATAAATGTATCTATTTTTAAATTATTATATCTCAGAAAATACTTCCTGTTCAGGATAAATAACAATACCTTCTCCAGTGATTTGCATTGCAACTATTTTCTTTTTATGCCCTGCTCCCCGTAACTTAAGTATTTCAATTGCGTTCTCTCTTACATTTCCATGTTTGATAGCATATAGCACAATAACTCCATCTGCTAAGAATTCTTCAACTCCTGATTGTGAGAATATCTTTGGAACTTGTTCTGTTTCAGTTATTAAAAAACTTGTTGAACCTGTTTTTTCTAAAAATCTGAACAATTGCTCAATATAAATTCTATAACTATCTTCCTTACCTGTGAAAGCACTTGCAATTGCAGTCAAACTATCAATTACAATAAAATCCGGATCACAACAATCCTTTGGAAGTAACACTGGATCAATATCAATTAATAGTTCTCCTTTTTGCTTCGCAAGTAAAGCATCAACATTTCTAGTTATATCAAAGGGATTTATTCTCTGTATCTTTAATTTATTCTTTTTAATTAATTCCCGTGGATTCCATCCAAAATCTTCCATATGTTCTATTAATTTTTCTTCATTTTCCTCTAATGTCATATACAAACATTTCTTTCCTTCATTAGCTTTATTAATTAAAGTTTGAAGGCAGAATATTGTTTTTCCACTTCCAGCACCTCCTGCGATAATAAGCGCATTGCCCTTTGGAATTCCATTTTCTAACAATTGATCAAATCCCTCTACCCCTGTAAAAACATAATCCTTAACTCCTCCTTTTTTATTCTTCAATTTGAAATCAGAAATCTTTTCAGCAGGTTTTCTTTGTTTTGAAATTAATTCTTTTTTAATTTCATCAGCAATCCCTTTAACATCTATCTTGCCTTTTTTTTCTGATTTTTTTCCTTCTTTTTTATTTTCAACTTTCTTTTTTTTCTTCACCATCTTTAATATTATTGTATTTTATCTATATAACTCCTTTTTCCTTAAAGTAATCTCTATATTTAAAATCATGTTTTTTTAAATGATTTTCTAGCCAATCTTTTAAAAAATTTAATAATTCCTGCATTATTTTTTCACCTTTGTCATATTTATCTTTAAACTTAAGAACTTTAACAATAAGTTTTTCATGCTCTTTCATATGCTCATTAGCAAATGGATAACCCCATTTTTTAAAATAATTTTCTTCTGTTGTAAAATGAATTCTTGCATATTCAATTAAATCATTCAAATCATCAGAAAGTTTCTTTTCATCTAATCCTTTTTTTAATTTTTGTTCAACCGAGTTTAGAATTACAATAAAATGCTTATGCTGCTCATCAATTTCTTTGATACCTATTGCTAAATATTTACTCCAGATTATTAATTTCATTTTATTTTTCCTTATTCTCTTTCTTTTTCTTTTTCTCATTAATTTCTTTTAATGATTTGTCATATCTATTTTTTGCTATAGCTAAAGCAACAGAATCCTTTTTTTGAGATATATCTTTTTTTCTATCTTTTAAATCTCTTGCTATGGACAATACTGCAGGTTTTCCTGCATAATCTATAACCACGCTGCTTATTTCAACAGGAATAGTCTCTCCTTCTTTGGTAATATGTTCTGTATTAAAAACGAGCTTACCCTTTTCTTTCAACTCCTTTATCCTGGCTGGAACTAATTTAGCAAACTCCGGAGAATCGATTTTTGAAGGCCCAATTTTTAATAATTCCTCTTTTTTATAACCCAGTCTTTCATAAGCCACTTTATTAATTTCTAAAAAGTTTCCTTCTAAATCATGTATGAAGACTGCATCGTTTATATTATCAAATAATATTTTATATTTATCCTCTGCATTTTCTTTTGCTTTAATTATTTCTCCAACCCCTAATTCTTCCTTGCTCATTCCTGTCCTTAAAATAGCAAGCTTCATACTTGCCAGAATTCTGTTTAGAGAATTCGTCAATTCCTGAACTTCCCATATTTTGCTTTTCTCCAGTTGAACATCTAGATTTCCTTTTGTAATCACATCCATATTATTTTTCAGGTTTATAAGGGGTCTAGATAATGCTCTTGATAAGAAAAAGCCTATTGAAGAAACTGAAATAACTATTATTATCCCAATTATAAAAAATATTTTAATTAATTCTTTTTTTGGTGCATCAATTGATTCTGCTATATCTATTTTAGTAACCATGCCAATTTTAATTTTCTCAATATAATTTGCAGAAGCAAGAACAGGCACATTTCTATAATCTTTTGAATCTAATAATAATCCTTCTTGGTTGTTTATAGCATTCCAAATAGGCCTTCCTTTAGATTCTTCTTCTGTTAGTATTTCTATTATTTTATCTGAAAATCTTCTTTCACTAAAATAAACAATCTTATTATCCTCATTGATGAATGCGAGAAGCACCTCTCCTGTCTCACCTAACCCTTCTTTGTCTGAAACTATCCGGTTTAAAAAATCTAGTTTCATTGCTCCAACTAAAACCCCTTCATGAAAAGGAGTTGAAACAGAAATAGAATACTCTTGCGGAACAAGAGCAAAATAAACTGGACTTAAATGGGTTTGATTTCTTGCATTAAAAAAATAATCTCTATTTGCTCTGTCTAGCCCTATTCTTGCAGAATTAGAAGACCTTATTACTGTTCCATTAGAATCAATAACAAACATATCATAAAAACTATCATCTTTTAAAATAAGCTCGTGGAGTTCTTCATTACTCAAATCACTTTGAGTTGCAATTAATTCAATTTTATTTTCCTGCCCATCTAAAAATTTTTCAATAGCAAGCGCTTTATTATAAGAAATAGCTTCAAGTTTTTGATAAATCTCTTGTCTAATCTCTTTCTCTACATTAAAGTAAATGATATATGTTCCAGCAATAGTTGCAACTAAAGAAACTATAATAAATACTAATAGTAATGTTGTTGAAATTTTCATTTTTTAATCATTCCTCTTTCTTTTAACTCATCTATTTTAATAAGTTTATTTTTTTGAAGGGTGTTTATGAGATGCAATTCTCTAAGATTATTGAGGTTTATTTTTACCTCAGTTTTTCTTGTTATTAGTTTTCTATATAATAACATCCCAATTGTTATTTTTCCTTTCATTTTTTATTCAATTATTTATTTTTTCTTGCTTTCTTTTTAAATGCCTTTAGCTACTGCATAAACTCTGTAAAAACCATAGGCTATCAATATGAATCCTATTCCTTGCAAGACATGAAACATTAAAGAATGCATCACTCCTTCTGGAATCACCATTATTTCAAAATGAGATAACTCTTCCATGAAAATATTAATTCCAACAAGAGCCATTCCAAAGCCTATAATTTCATTGCTTTTCCTAATTCTTCAGCAAACATTCCTGCGGCCATAAATGCTAATATTACAGCAATTACAATAAGCAATATTGAAACTATATGAAATATGCTTCCTATGCTATTATCACTATGTCCTTCCTGAGCAAGCACCAAGGGCATAGCTAAAAACAATCCTAACATCACTAAAACTAAAATTTCTTTTTTCATTTTAACCTCCTTTTATCAATTTATTTTTAACATCTTCTGATGTTAATTTTTTAATATTTTATCTTCTTTTATAAACCCAGATTTTCTCAATTCATTTAAACCTATTTCACCTTTTTTTTGATTTATACCTCCGGATTTACTATCCAATACAAGCAAAATCTTATTTTTAAACTCTTCTCCATCCCTGATTATCTTGCTCTTAACAAGTTCATTTACATATTCAAGAAGTACCTCTTCCACTAATCCTTTTGCTTTTAAATCCTCTAATTCTTTTTCACCTAAAGGTCCAAGATTTTCCAAAAATATTTTTTTCATTTCTTCTTCAATATTCTCTTTATTTGAGAATAATATTTTAATTGGTTTCATCTCTTTAACAGGCTCAAAAGGAATTGTAAAGTAAAAATTAGTTCCTTTTCCATATTCGCTTTCAAACCATATCCTTCCGTTCTGACTTTGTATAATCCCTTTGCAGATTGCCAATCCCAAACCAGTTCCCCCTACTTTTCTATCATACATTCCACCTACTTGATAGAATGGTTCAAATAATCTTATCTGGTCCTCTTTTTTTATTCCAATCCCATTATCTTTAACCATAAAGTAGACAAACTTGCCTTTTACAGCAACCTTGACTATTATCTTGCCATTATCTTTTGAAAACTTGATTGCATTGTTTAATAAATTCCTTAAAACCTGCATTACCCTATCTGGATCAACTTCAATAACTGGAAGTTTTTCCATATCCAGACTAATCTGTATTTTCTTTTCAGGCATAAATCCTTTCATTTCCTCAACAACTTGTTTAGCATAGGATTCTAAGCTAGTTTTAATAAAATTAAACTTAAGTCTTGCTGCTTCAATCCTGCTTATTTCTAAAAAGTCTTGAATAATCCTGTCTAATCTTTCTGTATTTCTTAAAACAATTTCCAGACTCTCTTTTTGTTCTTTTGAAACTTTTCCAAAATACTCTCCAATAAGCATTTGCAATTGTGCTCTCATCGGAGTCATTGGACTTCTTAGTTCATGACTTGTAATAGATAAAAATTCAGTTTTTGCCTTATCTATTTTAGCTCTTTCTTCATCGGTTTTTGCAAGAGCCTGACTCATTTTATTGAATGCCTTTCCAAGTTCTTCAATTTCATCACCTGTTCTTATCTCAATATTTTGATTAAAATCTCCCTTTTCAATTTCTTCTGTTGCTTTCTTTAACTCCCCTAGAGGCCTTGCAATAAGGCCATTCATTATAAATGGAATTAGGCTTGCTATAATAATAAAAAGAATTCCCATATAAAGATTGTATATCTCTACTTTTCTCGAATTATCCAAAATTCTCTGTTCATATTCTCTAGAGATTCTATTTTCTTCATCAGCCCATTTTCTGTATAAATCTGCAAGTTCTTTTTTATAATTTTCATATTGTTCTGTAACAATCAAACTTCTAGCACTATCAACTTCTCCTTTTTCCATTGCCTCAAAAGCCCCTATTTCTAAATCAACTAATGCAAGATTTACTTTGTCTAATTCAGATAGATAATAATAAACCCTATTCTTTTCCTCAACCCCTCTTCTGCTATTATTAATAAGCTCTTTAACCTTTACATTCAATAGGTCATCTAATAAAACTCCTGCATTATCATATTTTTGCTTATGTTCTTTTAAAATTTCAAACTCTCCTTTCTCTGCATGCAAAAGCGCTTCATGAGCATTTCCAGTAAGAATTGCATCATAGCCAATAACTTGTTCAACCATTAGTCCTAAAGGAGTGTTTACTTCTCTAAGGTAAGTCTCATCTTCAGCAATTTGTATACTAATACTATAAGTTACAAATACTAGGATAATTAATAAGAGTATTAAAATTCCAAAAGCAAACCCTAATTTTTTTCTTATGCTTCCAAATAGGAATCTTTTTAACCAGCATGCATTGGCGCATTCAGAATTTTCAGCCATATTTCCTCTTTTTATTATAATATATTACGCAAATATTAAAGAAAAAATCCTTTTTATATCTTGACTTTTTATTACTCCTAGGAATGGAGATCATTAATGTTAATCTTTGTTTAGATAATTAAAAATAATTATCTTAATATTTTATGTGCATGGGCAAATAAAAATCTATTCTAGAGCTGATTTAAAAAATTATTTGTCCAAATCAAGAACCTTGTCAACAAACATTCCGCTTTCTTTTATCAAAGTTTCCTGGTCTTTAACAGAAAGCGCGTAAAAAACTGCTTTAGTCTTTCCTTGCTTTATTTTATTTACAAGACTTGAAACAAATTTTGAAACAGGAGCTTTGTTTTCATAGACAAGAAGATTGGTAAGAGAGTCGAAAATAAGATAGTCAAACTTATGCCTTAAAAATTTTTCAATAACAAGGCTTAATTCAGTCATTGCTCCTGGAGAACTAACATAGTAAACCCCTTCTGACTGATCTGGAACATTTTTTATTGTTTTTGAGATAGCATCAATAAAAACAATATTATCTGTTTTTATCTTCTTTTTTTTAAAAAGTTCTTTTAAAGAATCGCAAGTTTTATTTAAGGTAACATAACAAATATTTCCTGAAAGTTTTTTTAAAACATTCACAATTATCTCATTGTATTCTGTTCCAGGCATTAACAATAGAATGGTCTGATTGGAAGAAAGCTCTTTTTTAATGTCCATTGCAAATTTAAGCTCCTGAAAGTTTTTTAACTTTTTTTGCTAATTCATTAATATCAAATGGTTTTTGTATAAAGTCAACAATATTCTTGCTTTTCATCAAATCCTCTTTTTCAGCCTCGCTAGTTCTTACAACAGAAAGATAAGCTATTTTAGCACCCTTCATTTTAGGAATCACATCTTTAACAGGAGTTCCAGGCATCATAATATCCATTAGAACAAGGTCAGGTTTTTCACTCTGCCATTTTTTAAAACCCTCTTCAGCATTTATAGCTGTTATAACATTAAAACCATTTTTTTCAAGAACAGTCTTAACAGTATTTCTTACATCAGGTTCATCATCAACTACTAGTATCTTTTTAACCATTTTTGATATTTTTTATATATTTTTCAGTTTCTTCAATCAAGAGATTATTTTTATCTTTTGATTTACAAATCAGTATGATATCTCCACTTTTTTTCATCAATTCATAGTTTATTTCATTAATAAACTTAACTATTATTCCTGCTCCAGCAGGAATCATTTGCTCATAAATTATCAAATTAGATAAAGAATCAAAAATTACAAGATTGCAACCTTTTTTTATAAAATTTTTTGTATTATTTTTCAAATTGTCAATTTCATAAGGCCTTATAAATTTACATTTAGCTGAATCAGATGGTTCTTTTAATAACTTAGTTACAGCATCAATAACATAAAAATTATCAAAATTAATTCTATCAACAAACTTTTCATAAACAGAATTACAACTTTTATTAAAAGAAATATAACAAACATTCCCTTTATTTTTTATTATCTTTTTTACTATAAAATTTTTAAAATAATCTTCTTTTTCAGAAACAAATTTTAAAACAAGTGCCATTCATTTTAATACTTTTTTAACTTCTTTAATAAGGTTTGCTGGGCTAAAAGGTTTTTGTACAAAACCGTCAATATCATCCATATCAACTTCTCTTCTTGGAACAATTGTGATATAAATCATAGGGGTCTTATGATTTAGCCTTTCCCTTAACAACCTTAACAAATCATATCCTGATAGAGTGGGCATTTGCACATCAATACATACCAAATCAAAACCATCGCTTTTTAGAGAATCAAGTGCTTGGGCACCATTTGTTGCAGTTATTATTTTATAACCTTCTTTTTCAAGAACTGTTTTTATAGAAGTCAAATCTTCAAAATCATCATCAATCACTAGTATTTTTTTTGCCATTTTAATTAATTTTTCTTTTTTATCCTCTTCTTATTTATTGAAGTTTTTCTTGTTTTTAAATCTTCGGTTTTTAAACCGAATGAGTTAAAGATTTTTTCTAAAATCTTTAAATCTTTTCAGCTTATCTTCCAAAACTGGCAGTTCCTCTTTTATTTGATTCTGCCTTTCATTATATTTTTTTATCCTTATGTTATAAACAATTCCGGAAATCTTGTTTTCTTTGAATCTCTCTGTCTGGGCCCTTTTTATCAAATCCACAAGAACAAGCTGCTCAGCTTTCATTTTTTTTATTTTGTCTTCAAGCAAATTTATTCTTATTTTTTTATAGGAAAAGTAAACAAAAATTCCAATAATAACCAGCAGTAATAGGATATAAATCCAGTACTTTTGGAAAAAACTTAATAATCCTCTTTTCAAATCTCCAAGCATTGATAATTCAGAACTATTTTTATCAATTGATTCTCTTGTTTTTGTCAAAAAATCTTTTGCTTCATCATATCTGTCTTCATAAAATGCTTTTTTTGCTTTGCTTAAATAATCATTTGCTTCATTGAGGTAAACTTGTTTTTGTTCATATTTTTGTAAGGTTAATTCTGTAATGGTTATAGTGTCATAAATTTCAAATGCCTGTTGCTTTCTTGATTTTATTTCATTTGTTAAGATTAAAACATTATTATATGTCAAGTCTTTCCAGCCGATTATACTGAGGGCTTGCTGAGCTTTAAATTTTTCAGAATCATTTGTCTTTACATTTCCCCGGAGTATCTCTGCATAATCAACCTGCTTTAAAACAAGTTTTGCCTGAATCAAAGTGTCATCAATATAAACAATTGAAAAATTGCTTAACTGCATCTCTTTAATAATTTCAATAGAGTTATCAATTTCATTTAAAGCTATATCTTTTGTTGCATTAATTCCTGCTGTTGAGTTCAATGAAGAAGTTTGATTATCATCATAAACCGCATATCCAGTCAGATTATAATTAGAATCAAAAAAAATATAAGCAACAAATAAGACAAATAATGCGCTTGCAATTATTATGTAAATCTCTTTTTTCATTTTTTTTCTCCTAACATTTTTTGTATTTTTTCTCTATTTTCTTTTGCTTCATTTTCATCTATTAAATTTTGCTTTTTTCTTGCTTCTTTGTTCTTTATATGATTATTTAATTCACTTAACTTGATTATCTTTATCTTTTCAGGTTTTTTTAATTTAAATAAACTTTTAATCTTTTCAAAAAATCCTTTTTTTGGGCTTTTTTTCATAAAG
>Ga0247841_10006969_pt1 | contig 17068 bp, 14 predicted proteins | sample LaCruzMarch2015__2_FD_192410 | JGI IMG/M metagenome (GOLD analysis project Ga0247841, IMG submission 192410) | Freshwater microbial communities from meromictic Lake La Cruz, Castile-La Mancha, Spain - LaCruzMarch2015_18m | ecosystem: Environmental > Aquatic > Freshwater > Lake | place: Spain... | reverse complement strand
TTGTTCCGATGTAAATCTTGTTCTGTTTGACATTTTTGTACCCCTTTCTTGAGTTAAAATTATCCTTATTTTAAATCAAGAAAAGTCCAATTCCAATTAAAGCATTATAATTCTTAGTCAATTTTTAATTATCTTTGAAGACATATGCAGGTACAAAATTTAAATGCAGTTATCCAAAAACAAAAAATTCTTTACAGGGTCACAAAAAAGCATGCTCCATTTTCTGATATAATATATATAACAGAACTTCCTTAATATAAAGCAAAAACTACGGACATGCCCATCCTATCACTCAGTTTCCCCCACAAATTCCTCCACCCCCCTCGCCCTAACCCGAATAAAAGTAAGTCTCTCCGAAATAGTAACACAGTACGCCGATCGCATTAACAACCTAATTCAACTGACAAAGTGAAGCAATTTTATATGAATAATAACTAACCGATTTATTGCTTATTTTATTTAAAAATTTGTTAATTAAAATTCAATTGTCATGAACGAAAAACTTATGCAAGATATTATTATTAAATATTCTTCCGAAATCCTTGGAGAGGAAGGCCTAAGTTTCGTAGATAGGGAGATTTCAACCGGAACCAAAAGACTTGATATTATTTTAAAAGATAGAAGAGGCAGACATATGCTCGTAGAGGCACAGATAGGAAGTTTAGATACACGACATATTGACAGGCATATAGATTTTTTAGAAGGATATTTAGAGAAAAATCCTGACATTGACGTAAGGCTCGTATATGTCGCAAATAAAGTTGATCATTTAAGAAAAAACTTTCTTGACAAGAGAGGGTATGAATATTTTGAAATACCAATGAATAAATTTATTGATATAGCAAAAAAATATAATTTAATAACAGAAGAAAATCACACTAACGAATTGGTAATTAGTACTCTAAATAGCGAGCATACTTCTTATATATCTGATGATGAAAGCCAAAAAAGGCATATCTTCATATCACGAGCAAGAAGCTTAGAACAGAAGGAATATTGGAAATTATTTTTTGAAGAAATTGACAAAAGAGGATTTGTAAAAGCTAGTTTTGTCGCTGATGAATTCGGTGTTCATATAATTAATCCTAGGCATTTCAATAGTTCGGGAGGAAAATATAGCTTAATGTTCACCAGAGACTATATTTTCAAAATGAACAACACATCATTTCAAGGAAAAAGCTGGAACGGATTAGGGAGAATGAAAAACTGGTGCACTACACCAAGTCTTCCAGAACGATTCTATGATGAACTTACAAAACGGGATTTTTTAAGTTTCGGATCAATGATTGATATCGAAACAATTGTATCAGGTAAATCAAAAGACGAAATTAAAGCGATAATAGCTGGTTTTTTCTACTGCATTGATTTATTTAAGTAAGTGAAGTTGTTGAATTGTGAAAATATTGAGATTATATTAATTTTAAATTATAATATCAAATGGATGCATTAGATAGGATAAGTTGGAATTGGACTTTTCTTAATTTACAATAAGGATAATTTTGATTGAGGTAAGAAGGACGGTAAAATTCAATTATATAAAGATAATAATTAAATGGAAGCAAAAATAGAAGACGGCAAATTAATAATAGTAATTGATTTACAGGAACCAACCCCCAGCGCATCCGGGAAAACATTAGTCGTAGCCACTACACATGGAAACGTAGTCACTAACTGTATCGTAGACGGGAAGCCTGTGGTGATTGGGCTGAATGCTTATATTAAGAAATAAGGCTTTTACGAAAAGCTGAGAGCAATTTAGTGATATATTTTTAACGCTTTAGATGGAAATGGACAATTGAATTTCTTAAAATTGTGGAAAGAAAAAACTTGCGACAGCTAAATTGAATAGAATGTTTAATGAAAATGCAGTATAATTTTACAAAACTAAATTAGCTCGGTTGTCCATTATCCGCTGAACCAATACAACACTAAAAACAATGAAAAGAACTTCTTTTTCACAGACCCAAAAGAAAGCTCTTAAAGTAATTAAGGAAATTGGCATATTAAAAAACCAGTTATATCAAATTAAATATGGAAGCTCCGAAGATGATAGATATCTAAGAAAAAAATCCTACAAAGATTTTTTCAGTGAGTTTACGGAATCTTTCATATGTGAACTACTTAAATTAAAAAAGGCACCGAAGGGTACAAAGGGATATGATGCGACTAAAAAACAAGGAGGTAAAACTCTAAGATATCAAATTAAAGAAATTACCAGATCACATCCGTTTTTCCTAGGTAAGAAGCTTAACTTCGATATTTTAATAACTATTCAGCTAAATCCAGATAATTATGAATTATTAAAAATATGTCGTTACCCTAAAAAATATGTTAAAGATCATTTATATGAAAGTGGAAGTTTTAACTCAGATAAACATGGTGATATACAATTCGTTTTGTACAACAAAGAAAAGTAGTTTTACTATATCACTTATAAATTCCGCAATGCCTCAGATGGAAATGGACAATTGAATGTCTTAAATTTGTAGAAAGGAGAAATTTAAAATGTCAAAGAAAATGTTATTTAATTCTAATCACATAACGCGTTAGGGTGAAAATAATACCCACATCTAAATCATTTAACCAACAACATCCGCTTAGTATAAACAACTCCGTCTAAATTCGCCTGATAGAAATACACCCCACTCGGGCTATCAACAGCATCCCACTGAACAGAATATGATCCGGCACTCAGATTATTATTAACTAACGTTTCTATCACTTGCCATAACGAATTATATATCCTTAAATTTACAAAGGTGCTGTGCGGCAAATCAAATTTAATCACACAGGAATTGTTAAATGGATTAGGGTAATTCTGATACATAGTAAACATCGAGGGCACCTGCGAATTAATCAATCCTACTCCTACAGCCGGATAACTAAACAAAGCATAAACCGGAAGGTGATCCGAGGCATAGTGCAACGCGTTAGCTACAGACTGCGTAACAGCAGAATTAGGCGGTTTATTTATCGAATCGTTGTAATGATTGCCGTCGTTGCCGTATGGAGTCATAGAATTTGCGACATAGGTCAATCCTGTCCCGTTTTTAATAGCAGTTGAGTACAAAATCATATCAAACCGGTCGTCCAGACCCCCTGTGGCACCTCCGCCGAATGACCGTGTTCGCGTAGATTGAGTATGGTAAATCGAATATCCGCTTGTGTTCCATGTCCCGACTAAAGTTAGAGGGTCGTTAAAATTGCCGTTACCTGCTGTTATTTCAAGCAACTTTTGATAAGCCGGTTCAGTTGATTTATATATATTAAAATCGCAGCAAACTATGAAATGTGCGTTCGCCGGTAAAGCATTAGTGACTTTTCTGAGGCTGTCGACCTCTGCTCCTCGTGATAATTCATTTGCTGAACCTGTGCTGGCTTTTAAATGGACGGAGTAAATTCTTAAAGTGTCATGGTCCGGTAAATGAACGAGCTTGAATTCGTTTATATCCCTTAAAGCCGTGTGAATAGGGGTGTTGCTGATGAAAGCGTATATGGCTGTTTTGAAGAAAATCCCGTTATCAGTATCAGGACCGTCTATAAATGTACCGGTGCCGTAGTTAGAACCGTTGTAGTTCATTACACCGTTTAGAAATCCATTAATACCGGCTTGTGAAGTAATTTCCTGGATTACAAGTATATCGGGGCTCATGGCAGTTACGACGGTACGGAAGTAAGGATTCCGTGTTGTTGTGTCAGTACCCGGATAGCCTAAAAGATTATACGACGCTATCTTGACCTGAGCACCGGCTAAACCTGAAATCAGGGCGAGAAATAGCGTTAGTTTTAATATTTTAGAAATCATTGTTTAATTTACTCGGTTTTGGTTTGAATAAACAGTCAGTAGCACAGCGGGGGTTATGGTGCACGTGGGCTTGGAACTGCTAAAATGTGCCGAATTCTTATTCGGTGTAAAAAATTCCGCCCGGAATAAGAAAATCCGCCACACAAATCCGCACACGTGTGCGATAAAACCGCACACAAAACCAAAAATTCCAAAATACCGCAACACAACCCTACTTCCAAATTCAATCAAAATCATCACTAACTTGTTTAATTATATACACATATCTAAATCCCATAAAAATTCCCCGCAAATTAAAAATATTGGCACGATATTTGCCACATATTTGTCAATACATCATTATATTTATTTCAATTGTTTCAATCAATTTCTTTGCCTATGTTCCCAAAGCGTACTATTTTTAACAGAGCGGGGTGGATGGTAATTCTTGTCAAATTAATTAACTCAACTGTTAATCAAATATGTACAAAATAAATACTCGTAGATCTCCGGGCAAGCAGTTCACAGCTCAAAATATTTCTATATCCAAATCTAAAATCAGTTCAATACAATTTAGGAAGTATGATAATTCTTGTTTGGCTTATGTAACTGTTAATCAGAAAAGTGCAATATATGGATAGAAATCCGTGCAAGAACATCTCAGAAAGTGAAACAATTAGATCAAACGATATTTTTCTATTCAGCAACTTATAGAAATGATTATTTAATATACATTACTTTTATAAAGCGTCGTTAAATTTAAAATATTAACAATTTAAAATAAAGTTTATGGCAATAATTGATGTAGTAAGATGGGCGCCTCAAGGGAATGAGACCATTTATGCGTTCAGATTTCCTGAGACAAATCTCAGCACATATACACAGCTTATTGTGCAGGAATCACAAGTCGCAATTATATTTTCAAAAGGACAAATTGCCGGGAAATTCGGACCCGGTAAGCATACATTAAATACAGAAAACTTGCCAATACTGAGAAGCATTTACGGATTTCCATTTGGAGGGAAAAATCCATTTACTGCTGAAGTATGGTTTGTTAATAAACTTCAGCCTTATAATATTGACTGGAACATTAACAAAATGGATATTCACGATGCAGACTATAATACAGGAATACCATTAGTAGCCAATGGAACATACGGTCTGAAGATAAATGATGCAGAACGATTTTTAATTAAAATAGTAGGCACAAAAAACTCTTTTAATCAAAAAGATTTAACTGACCAGTTTTATGGAGAATATTCCACTAAAACCAAGTCAACGCTTATGCAATTTATGATAAATAATAAAATTGGACTGAAAAAGGTGTCTGCTTATTTAGACAGTATTTCAGATAACTTGCGTTCAATAATGCTACCTTTTTGGGAAAATATTGGTTTTGAGCTTATTAAGTTTTATATCACGAGCATTGAAATAGACACTTCGAACGAAGCCGGGAAGAGGATTCTCGAAGCAATTTCCAGACAAAGTGCACAGGCAATCGGCGGATATACCTGGCAGCAATCACAGGCATTCGAGGTAGCAAAAGATGCAGTCGACGGCATATCAAACGGCAGCGGAGGATTATTAGGGGCAATTGTTGCAACGAATCTGATGGGAGGCGGAGCCGGCGGAATTATGGAACCGCAATATATACAACCAACTTTTAATCAAAAAACTACAGATGCGCAAAGCGAAAATAAACAAACAGAGACTCATATAAGAGAAATATACTGCTCCAATTGTTCAAAGAAATTTGCGAGTAACCAGAAATTCTGTCCATTTTGCGGAGATGAATACTGTCCCTGCCCTAAATGCGGAACAGATAACGACAAAAATGCCAAGCGATGCGTAAGCTGCGGGCATTCTTTATTAACGGAGCAAATAATATGTTCTCATTGCAATACACCATTAGCAACAGGAAGTGGTTTTTGCGGTAACTGCGGCAAGCCAGTATCAGAAGGAAAATGCACAAGATGCGGAACAAATCTGACCCCAAATATAAAGTTCTGTCCTAAATGCGGACAAAAAAATGCATAACCTTAAAATCAAAGAGTATGAATCCAAATAAAACGTTTTCTGTTCTGCTCCTAATAGCAGGTGAGTTACTTATAATTATTAGTTTTTTTTATTTTGGCAGAAATCTTGATACGAATCTATTAGTACTAAATATAATTGTATCATTAATTATATATTCTCTTTTCTTTATTGATATCTTAATCCCGATGGTTGATTTTAAAGACAAATCACAAAAAACCATAGGATCCATTGGTTTAAGATGGTTCTTTACATTACTATATACGTTAACTGCGATAGGTGTAATGGTAATTTTCAATGAAGTTAAACCAATCGATATTAACAGCCAAATAATAATACATGCAATTCTAATTTTCTTCCTTTCACTTGGGATCTATTTTGCGGTCTCATCCTCGACTAAAGTTAATAAAGTATTTCTTGTCGAAGAACAGAATCTTAGTCATATGGACGAAATGAAAAAAGCTACTATGAAAGTTCAGCTTAAACTTGAACAGATAAATAACATACCCAATGAAATAATTTCAAGAATTACAACATTACAAGAGAATTTAAGATTTATTTCACCCTGCGATAACCCGAAAGCATTCGAATTAGAGACAAAATACTTAAATGAAATGAACGCAGTACAGGATTGCCTATTTAATATTCCTATTAATTATAAGAAAATAATCGAAATATTCCAAAACTGCGAGAAAACTTATAATGAAAGAAAACAGATCTTTTCAAATTAATATTAATTTTAAAATTAACGAGCATGAAAAGTAAAATTTTCCCGGAATCAAGCAATATCTACCAGGACCAGGCGAAGATATTATTTAACTATTATCAGCAAATGGCTGAAAAAATAGTTCAAGAAGAAGAGCACATCGAAAAAGAAATCGCTAAACTTGAAGAAGAAAAAGAAGCACTTAATCAGGGACTTGCCAAAGCCAAACTCTGGAAATGGGTTCTATGCATATTAATTATCCCCTTTATTTATTTCCATATCAAGGAGAAAGGGATTGTAAAGCAACTCGAATCAATTGAATACCGGGTAATTGAATTCCAAAAACAACATAAGGAAATATTCAGGGATTACAAAGTTAGTAAATTAGGGGTTGCTTATGTACCAATTGCCAATCAAATTAATTATGAAAATAAAAGTTTCATAGTTGACCATACTGGATTAGTTAAAGAATCAGAAGTCAAGCTACAGTTATCAAAACAGAATGAACTACTAATTGAGAAAATTGCAGACCTGGAAAAATTGTCCACAGAAGCTCCTTTAGTTGAAAGCTCGAAAGAGATAGAAGAAATAGATACAGAGCAATACTCCCGTTCAATGCAACAACTGAACCAGCATGATTATTTTGGCAGTCTTGAAAGGTCCCTCCGGACAATTTCTTACTGCATGGATGATTTAGATATCACATCAGTCTCATTACCGCTGGTTGCCAATAACAGCAGTTACCTGAATTTTATAAAGGAATATTCTACATCAGAAATACCTGACGGAGCAACAACATTAGAAATATTCAACACTAAGAAATATGATGAAGACATTGCAAAATTCCAAAAACTAAATAAATTAAAAGATTCCCTATCCCGGCATACAGCACAATTCGAGGATGTTTTAAAAGGACTTATGGTTACAATGGCAAATTCAGTACAAGCAATTTCCGCACTTAAAGTCGCTTCCACTGATAAAATAATATTTGAGTCAAACAAAGTATTATACAAAATTTTAAAATCACCATATAACCATTATTCTCCTGTTTTAGAAGCTTCTGAAATTGAGAGAATAAGGAATGAAGACTTTAACTATGGGGATTCTGTCCAGGATTATGTCCCATTCAATTTAAAAGAAAGTTCCCGTGCAAGATACAATTTACTGTCAGACTCATGGGTAGCAGAAGACGGAAGTTCCACAAACTTTCCTTTCGGCGTGCATCAGATACATGAAGAAATAGTTGCCCCAATTGTTCAAAACTTAATGAATGAAACCAGAATAGAGAGATTAAAAATATACAATCACATCAAGGACCAAAAAATAAGTTACTTGAACAAATGGCATCAGGATACAGAAGATTTTTACGGTCGGAACAGGGCTGAAAGTGCCGATTTGATTATTTTAATGCGCTCAAGCTTAAAAGATTATGTTGCCGCTTATAACACCATGGCTTCCTTGAAGAAAACAGAAGACAGTATGAAACTTTCCGGGGGCTCATTAGATTCAACCGTAGTAACAGCAGTTGACAACTCAGCAGAAGTATTTGAAGCTTTTGAATTACAATCAAAGGAATTTCATAATGTTCAACTGGATTTTGAAAACTATATGGAACGACTGAAAGAAGACATTGACATTAAAGCGGATAAATTTGAGCACATTGATTACTACGACGCACTACTCCGTGACGGGAACTCAAGAGATACTGCTGTAGCAGCAAGCGAGTTACACGAATTAGATGAAAGAAGGAAACCTTTAATATCCGTAAATCCACTTTTTGCTAAAGTTTCAGAAATGCCGCCCGCACCAAGCGTTGAAGACCTTACTTATGAGCACATTTCCTTAAATCTTCCGGTAATTGCAAAAAATGCGCTCAAAGAATTAGAAGGAGATTTAATTCCGGAAGATATTTTCCGTGACCGAGAAAAAAATACTGCTAAATCAACTTATTATGGAACTAAGGATGAACAAAAAGAGCAGAAACCGGGTGAAAGTAACATAAAGGAATCAGTGCAACCATTTGCAAATGATGATAATGAAGATGTATTTACCTCTGACGATAAAAATGTTATTGCAAAAAACGTGACTGTAAGAGAGGAAAATACAAAGGAAAACATGAATAATTATCAAAATATAAGAAAAGCACTGATTACAACAATATTGGAGAAAACAAGTTATAAAGAGGAATTATTAAACGATTTGTCTAACGAAATATTACAAAATATCTATCAAAATGCGATTGAGATTAATCAAGTTGCAAATCAGGAAAGTCCCGAAACAAAAAAGGAAGATTTGAGTGATGAAAGTCCTGATACGGAAGATGAGGACACAACCGGCAACTATATTTATTTTTGCAGAGAATGCGGGGCGGAAAACGAATTAGATAGTAATGAAATAGCAGAAAAAAAATTCGTTTGTCCTGATTGCAATACAGAAAATGTAATTAAAGTGCAAGAAAACGAGGACATCATTCAATATAAAAAAATGACCAGGGAAGAAGTAACTAAGATACTTATGGAGACAACTGACTACAGTGAGGCGGAATTAAACTCGATGTCAATTCAAGATTTAAAGGATTTTTTTGGGGGTGAAATTGATATTGATGATGAAAAATCCTGACGGCGAAAAAGTCAATGGCCGAAATAACAATAATTAACCTAATAATTTTAATAAATTATGGCAACATTTAACTATACCGTCGATACACAGCCAATGGCTGATGAAATGAGAAGTGTTTCCCACCATGTGAATGCTACTACAGGCGCAGTGGTAGCGATGCAAGCGGCTGTAATAAGTGCTGAGGAAAGAGCTGCTGACTATGTGTGCGACAATGTAAATAAAGGGTTTTATTCATTAATCCGTTCACAGATTTCACAGAAACTTGCAAAACTGCAAAGTGAAGTGGATTCGCTTTTAATGCAATTATTTCAGCAAAAAAATGCGCTAATAAACATTAAAAAACGAATGGAACGGGATTACAACATGATTGCGAACAGATACCTTAAACTTTTTAACGGTCTGAATGCAAACCTGAAGAACCGAGTCTTTGAACTTGATAAACCTACAATCGATTTTGCCTGCAAGGAAATTGATAAAATATCAAACAGGACAATCTATCTTACTGCTACAATACCGATATCTCAATTAGAATCCATTTCAGCAAGCCAAAAAATTATTGCATCGAATGTGAAGCAAAGAGGGCGTAAAGTTATCAACTCAATGAAGTGTTTCATTCACGAGATGAACATTCAGAAAAAGCTGACGGATGAGATACTAATTAATGATTACAGCACTTCCAAAGACAAGACAGCTTTCATCCCGATAGTAATCTATGAATGCAACAGTGACAGGACGGAGCATAAGAATATTGCTGTTGTTGTACCGGAAGCCGAATTAACTGCTGCTGCAAAATCAGCTATAATTAATGCAGCATACACTGAATTTCCCAAATTAGTATGGGCACAAAGTTCAACGCCTTCGAAAGATATTTACAGTGAATTTAACAGTTTGATTTCATCCTCCGCAAAATCAACAAGGATAAAGAATTTGGCCCTAAACCTTTTTCAAGCAAACAATTATCTAACCATATAAATGAAAAAGACATGAGCTACACCAGAAGATACAGCGAAACAGTTTCTGAAACTGTACATTATTCATACCCTGCAACTCAAAATGGCGGAAGTGATTCGAAAACTGTACACATACCTGTTGACATAAATATTCATGTTGACACGATGCCTTTCGATACGAGCGTTCAACATTGCGACAATAATATAAATTTACTTACCGGTGCAGTTGTCGCGACTGAGGCAGCTGAAATTGCATCAAAAAAAGAGAACTCAAAAAGGGTTGCAAAAACAATTATCGGCGGTTTTTTTAGCTATATCAGGTCAGAGATCAGTGCGCAAATAGCGGAGCTTTCTCAAAATGTAGATGCTCAACTAATGCATCTTAAAGAACTGGTTCAATCGTGCCTTGACAAGAAAAAGCAGATAGAAGGTGATTATATACGAATAACGAGCCGCTATGTGAAAATATTTGGTGATCTTAATAACGAACTGTCAAACAGAGTATATGAACTGGATAAACCAGCATTTGTATTCAAGAAAGAAACCGACAAACAAAAAATTAGGACGACTGATAACGATTTAGTGAATACAATATCGATATTCGGAGCCGAAAGCGGTGATTTACAATCAAAGATAAGTAGTTCTATAGCCAAAAAAAGAGCATTAGACACACTCAATATTGCTAAATTGTACCTCTGGCAACAAAAAATACTTAACGCTACTATTCAACAAAGTATGCTTAATGAAAGTAAAACATGCACCATGTACGCACCTATTTGCTTTTTTGAAACAAATAATAATAGTAACCAAATTGATAAAAATGTCTATAGTACAGACTATTTATCTGACTTAAAAAATAAAAGTAAAAAAAATGAGCTAATAGAAAGATTTTCATCAAAATCCATTACCTGGGGCAATCTTACAGATGACGATAAAATGAACATTAGTATATTTTTCAATACAGAACTCAACAGTAAATCATCCGGAAATGACCAGCATTCGGTAAGAGTCAGAGAAATGATTCAGAAAATCGCGAAACTTGGTTTAATAAACTCTATCAATTATCAGCAAATTTAAAAAATAAGTTATGGAAGAATTAAAAGAACTCCGTTTTAATGAAAACAACGTCCAGCTCAAAGACAATTTAGTAAAAGGATCTATTTTGCCTGAAAAAATTGCGGAGCTTGGCAGAACAATAACCGTACAAGGCAATTCTGTAATTGAAGGAGCCGTTTACGCACATAAATTAGAAATTCAACAAGGAGATTCCGAAATCCGGGGTGCAGTGTTTACCCAACTTGAAATGTATGTAAACAGTGAGGCAAAGGGTAATATATCATTCAAAAAAAGTGTAGGCTCTGCTAATTCGATTGTGTCCAGATCACTGAATTGCAATCTAATGTTCTATTCGGACATAAATGCCAAAAGTGTAACGCTCTACAACGCTTTTGTTGCAGGCAGTATTTATGCCGACGATATTATTTTACAAAACTGTGTTGTCATTGGCGGAGTATTTGCGACTCAGAACATTGATGTTACAAATTCAATAGTCGGTACATTTAACAGTCCCTCGGTCAAGGCAGCACAACAAGTATGGTTATTACTGCCAAGTGCATTTTCAATTGAAAAGATTATCACAATACCCGGAACAAAATTTTACAACCTAAGTTTAGCAGACCTTGGTTCACTTTATAAAGGCTGTAAGCAGTCATTGAATTCAGGTAAAATTGAAATGAATCTTGATACCGACGAAGTAAAGACAACACTTACAAGTGAAGAAATGCAGAAGACGTTACGCAGTTATACAGTTGTCGGCAAGGTTTTAGCCGCAGATTTGCTGGACATTGATAAATTCCAAAATCATTTTTTACTTACTGCTGCAAGTTTAGGATCGCAGTTACTAAAAAACTATGACCTGGGAGTAAACGAGAAAGGCGAAACAGTGACACTAACATTTGATAAAATCAGAAATTTCTTTTTTGACATATTACACGGAAAAATTGAAGTACAAGAAATTAACGGCAAATTTGATATCTCTGATATTACAGGAAAGTTCAACACACAAGACGAAGGAAATAAGCAATATAACCAATTCTCAAACCAGCAAAAACAAAGCAAGAAAAATGCAGAATTTTCTGAAATAAAATTAGTAAATCTAAAACTAAATAACATTGGACCAAAAAGACAGATAATTGTGAGATTAATCAGAGATTTTAAAAAAATTGATGTTGTCAAAACGATGAAATTACTCGAATCAATACCTGTTAATATCGCAGAAAATATCAGTGATGAAGAAGCGAAGAATTTTGCAAAAGAACTTCGCGATGCGGGCGCTACAGTAGAAATTGTAAGCAACACATAAGATAATTGGTACAGGGAAAAAGCAATATGACCAATTCTCAAAGCAGTAAAAACAAAGCAAGTAACAAATAGAGTAATCTGGCTTATAATTAGTTAATCTAAAATTTAATAAAATTAGACCAAAACACTGTTATTAGAATTAGTTAAGGATTATAATATTAATATCAAAATCATGGAAACACGAGAAACAAAATATCAGAGCGGTAAACTAAATGAAAAATACGAAATTAGCAAAGACGAAAAAGGATTTTATATAAAAGACGGGAAGTACGAAAAATGGTTCGAAAACGGTAAAAAAGAATGCGAGGGTGAATATATTGAAAACAGAAAATTTGGTTATTGGAAATACTGGCATAAAAATGGCGAAACAAAGGAAGAGGGAGAATATTTTAATGACGAAAAAGGAGATGACTGGAAAACTTATACCTTTGTAAACCCTGAAGTTAAAGAAGAAATAAATAAACCAGATTTAACACCAACTTTAACTAGCCATGCAGGTGCAAACATTTCTCAAAATCATACTCCAAAGATTGACGTAGAAATAACAAAAGATAATTTTGATGTACTTCCAATTCCAATTTCCCATGAAACAATTCGAGAGGAGGGCATAAAAGAAACTCCGAAACAAAATTATGAGGTTAGAAAACCTGTCGCGACAAAAAATACTAATACTTTATACATCGTTTTTGGTGGGGCCGGATTAATAATAATTATACTTTTAATTTATATTATTGCTGATAAAAACGATAGTAAAAAAGAAATAGTCGAAACAAAAGTCACCACAACACAAGGGGTTACAAAATCACAAGAGGATACAAGAAAACGAGAATTGGAATCAAAAGAAAGAGAACTAGCACTTAAAGAAAAGGAGTTAGAAAAGCAAAAGATACAACAACCAGATCTGAGCAAGCCTGATGGTGTTGTTACTAAGTTCATACAATCATTGGGTAAGCAGGACTGGTCTGCGGCATTTGGGCTTATGACAGATAAGAGACGGGGAAGTTATTCTAATTTTAGTTCCACAAAAGCTTATGGCGGTATAACAAGTACAACTATTTATAGCTGTTCCTACACAGGTGAAACAAACGGCAAGAAAGAAGTATTAGTGGATTATGAATCATTAGATCCGGCAAATAAAAGCGGCAGGTTAAAACAATATTATTATTTAACTCCTTATAACGATTCGTATTTGATAACTGATATTAAGAACATTAACTTAGAATGGTATTAATTTTTATATTCTATATCCTATAAAAGAAGAGGGCAAATGTTAGACAGCAAACATTTTATAAATAATTGAGAACCATTTAATATAATTGTGGAATTAAGACTAACAAACCATCAAAATGGTAATATTAATGAAAAATATGAAATACGTGAAGTTGCAGGAGGCGATTTCATTAAGGATGGAAAATACGAAAAATGGTTTGAAAACGGAAATAAAGAATGTGAGGGTGAATACATTGAAAACAGAAAATTTGGTTACTGGAAATTCTGGCATGTAAACGGAGAATTAAAAGAAGACGGAGAATATTTTAATGACGAAAAAGGGAGTGATTGGAAAATTTATCCGTTTTTAATATCCGATGTTAACGCAGGTGTGAAAAGAGATGATTTTAACAGGATTTCAACAAAACACCTGCCTTCAAATATTTCTGATAACCAAACTTCGAAGAACGAAAAAGAAATTGCAGCCGGTAAACAAGATTCTTCCTCGACTCTTTACTCACATAAGACAAACCCGTCAGAGACATTGCAGAAAACGTCCCCAAATATTTTTAAAGTCCCCAAAACCATTATACCAGCAGCAATGAATTATAAAAGCTTACATATCGCACTTGTAGGTATGGGTTTACTAATGATTGCTGTTGCACTGTATGTTTTTGTTTTTAAAAGCGACCGTAATAAAGAATTAAAAGAAAACAACTTACCCTCAAAACAAGAGGATACAAAAATGCATGAATTAAAACCAAAGGAAAAAGAATCAGAAGGAAAAGTAGCAGATGACAAGAAATTACAAAGTAATATATCCGAGAATAAACAAACGAAAATAAATGCTGAAAGTAAAATACGAAGTAAACTCACCGAGTTAATAAAAGAAACCAATGCAAAAAATAGCGGCATAAGAAAATATTATGCTAATGAAGTATATTATTATAAGGGCGGCAAAATGCATATTGACAAAATAATGAAAGATAAAAATAATTTTTTTAATAAATGGGAGAAAATAGAATTATCAATTGATAATGTAAATATTACAGAAGAAAGTGAATATAAATATTCTTGTCTATATGATAAATATTTTTTAGCTGAAAATTTTACTTTCCCTAAATCCTACAGTGGTAAAGTAAGGAGTAAATTGGTATTTGAATTAATTAATGATGATTGGTTAATTACTGAAGAAACAGATGGTAATGTCTATTATTCGGATAAAAAGTAAGAAAAATAATAACTCCTAAGAAAACACAATGAAAGTGAATGATAGTGCTTGAATTGAATAAAAATTATAAAACATATAAATTGAACAGAACAATTATTATAGTGTTATTTATGGCTGTTTTATTCGGCTGCGAAAGCAAAATAACCAAAGAAAACAAACAATCACATTTGAAAGACACGACTTCAACAATCGAAAATAAAACCACAAAATTATTTTCATTAAAAGACTTTCTCAATGATGATTCTTTATTAAATCAAAAGGTTGAAGAAATATTTAATACTTTAAACGACACAGAACGTGTTGCCCAAATGATAATGACATCTGCGGGAAATAATGGTAAACCTTTTGAAACCGTTCAAAAACTTGTACTAAATAAGAGGGTTGGTGGGGTTATCTTAATGGGCGGCAGTAAAGATTCTTTTAAATCGATAATAAGTAAATTTGATTCGGCAGTCAAGAAGAATAATTTCCTGCCTTTATTGTATTCTGTTGATGCCGAACCCGGTTTTATTGGTTCCAGAATAAGCGGTACTAAAACTTTTCCTCCACAATCAAAAATAAAATCTTCGTCAGAAACAGATACTATTGCAGGTAAGATTTCTGTCACACTTAAGGATATAGGTCTTAATCTAAATTTTGCTCCTGTTTGTGATATATCGGTTAATAAAGATATTATAAGTGACCGTTCATTTGGAAATGATTCTAAGAAAATTATTGAATTTGCTTCCGTGTTTATCAAAGAAACTCAGAACAACAAAATAATCGCGACAGCAAAACATTTTCCGGGACATGGAAATGTTAAAGGGGATAGTCATAAAGAATTAGTTTCCATTGACGGCAAACTTGCAGAGTTAGAAATTTTTAAGGAGGTTATTAATGCAGGTGTATTGGCAATAATGGTAGGACATATTGCCATTAAAAATAATCCGGAATATGAAACAGAAGGGCTGCCTTCTACGTTATCAAAAAAAATAGTTACTGATATATTAAGGAATAAATTAGGCTTTAAGGGACTGATAGTAACAGATGCACTGAATATGGGGGCAGTTACTAAAATAGAGAAACCTGCCTTAAAGGCAGCATTAGCAGGCTGTGATATTTTGTTAATGCCGACTGATGAAAATAAATTATTAATCTCTATTCTACAGGAAATAAATAAAAATCAGGAATTCAAAAACCATGTTTATTCCTCGGTAAAAAGGATTATCCGTGCGAAAGTTTGTCTCAATCTGATTAAATAAGAAAATATTGTACTGCTTTAATTGGAATTGGACTTTTCTTGATTTAAAATAAGGATAATTCTAACTCAAGAAAATGAGTGTTGCAGCTAATCATTTCTTATTCGGTGTGAAAAATACGCACGGAATAAGAAAGCCTATGCACTTAGAAACCAGTCGAGACTGTCTCAAAAAGATTTTTCTAAGTGGGAGTGACACGAAATTATTTGGGGGTAGGTAGGGATCTACTTGAAAACACTATGGTAGTCACACGAAAATATTTCTCAAAAGTAGGGGCTCATCGGAATAAGGTATGGGAGTAGCTTTAAAATAATGGAGTACTAAAACAGCTGTAACGGAGTACTGTATTGGCTATAACCGATTTAGACATACTCCCAATAGATTTTAATAGATATAAATAAATAGATACTAATATACGCTTCTCTCGAAGCGTTGTTTGAGTTCTGTTTTTTTTTCGATCAGACCACGTTCTAAAATCCGTGCCGAGTAAATATTTTTTATAACCGAATAAAATCAAATCCTTAGAGTTACAGACCTGTAGAGGCGTTTTTGGATTTTAGTGGGACTCACACGAATAGTTGCTTTAAGAGCTAAAAACTAAAGGTCCTTGGCAATCTTGAGTGGGACTCACATGAATAGTTGTTTAAAGAGCTAAATTAATTAAAATCACAAGTATAAAGGCAACAATTCTTATTCCGTGTAAAAAAGACACACCGAATAAGAATTTCTATGCACTACGAAACAAGTGGAGGCTGTCCCCAAAAGATTTGCCATAGTGCGGTTTTCGGTTTCACTACACTCAATTTGTTTTTTCCGCTTAAAAACTGATATTACCAAAAAGGAATTTCCAAAATAGTTTATTCTCGTTAAATTAAACAAAAAAAATGGAGGTTCAAAATGCATTATTCAGGTATAGATCTACACATGTTTTTTCCG
>Ga0247841_10006966_pt1 | contig 17076 bp, 15 predicted proteins | sample LaCruzMarch2015__2_FD_192410 | JGI IMG/M metagenome (GOLD analysis project Ga0247841, IMG submission 192410) | Freshwater microbial communities from meromictic Lake La Cruz, Castile-La Mancha, Spain - LaCruzMarch2015_18m | ecosystem: Environmental > Aquatic > Freshwater > Lake | place: Spain... | reverse complement strand
TCACTTCCAGGTCTTTCTTTTTCAATTTCTCCAGAGGTTAAATAACGGGAGATTTCATTGATGAACTCAGAGATCGATTGATATCTCTCACTTGCAGAGATAGCAAGAGATTTTTCGATGATCTTTCTAAGTCCTTTAGGTAGCTGGGAGGGTTGGATGACCCCATAGCTCAGTTTGCCTAAGATAAGTTCATAAGAAATAACGCCTAGAGCATAGATATCAGAGGAGAATGAGGCTTTAGAAGCATCTTCTTTTTGTTCCGGACTCATATAATTAGGAGTCCCCATGATTCCTTGTCTTACGGCAGGTCCAGATGAGGCTTTATCTCCCCCAACTTGAGATATGCCGAAGTCGATGACTTTAACACCGCCTTCTTCTGTGATTAAAATATTCTCAGGTTTTAAGTCTCTATGCACGATCCCATGGGAATGTAGGTGATGCAAGGCGTAGGCTACTTGCAGAATGATCTCTAAAGCTCTTCTTAGCGAAAGGGACTGCTGCATGATGAATTGACGCAGAGAGATACCTCTGATCCATTCCATGGCGATATATAACCCTTTCTCCCATTTTCCTTCGCCATAGAGCTTAACGATGTTGGGATGATTGGATAGGCTGATGATGTGCGCTTCTTTTAAAAAGCGCTCAACGGCAGATTCGTCAGACAAATAATCAGGAGAGAGAATTTTAATGGCCAGTGGCTGCTTAGAATCGGGATGGATTCCTAAATATAAGAAGCTCATGCCCCCTTTGCTTAAGAGCCCTTCGATTTTATAAGGTCCTATGTGCGTGGGGGTGGGCAGAATTTTTTCGTCAGAAAGTTGAGGAAGAGTATCTTGCTTATAGAAAAAATTCTGGGTCATTTATTCGTTACGCTCACCGAGCTGCAAAATTTTAATGCCGAGTGTGTCGCCAAGCTTAATAAGCTCCGCACGAGCCACCCTTTTTCCTCCGACTGTGACGTGAACACCTTGCTCAGGTCTTACCGCAAGTTCGAGGACATTACCAGGAGTCAGCTGAAGGAGTTTATCAAGACTCATACGTATGCGATCTACTTCCACTACAAGAGTTAAAGGGATCTCATTTGAAGAGATGAGTTTTTCTGTTTGATCACTGCTTGCTTGTTCGTTTTTTTCGGACCAGAGAGGCTGTTCTTCTTCTTGCATTGCTTCTTCTGACTCAGAAAATGCCTCTTCATTTGAAAAATCATCTTCGATTGGTTCTTCTTCGGGAGTTAAGTCGTCTGCCATGGTTTTTTCTTCCTCATAATAGAATGCATAATCTAGGATTTTCAAAGTGTTTTTCTTGAGTTTAGCACGAAATACGGGAGTTTCTTCAAGCAGGATGCTAACAGATCCCTTATGCTGCTCTGGATCGTAAGAACATCTGTCGAGTAGGATGCAGTCTCCCTTTTTTACCGTATGCCAAACACTTAAGGGTAAAGTCGTACCCCCTACCTCTAGTTTTAAAGATACACTTAAGTCTTGCGCTAAAGGGTGTTCTTTCAGAGAGGGAAGTTTTTCTGCGTAGTGAGATTTTATTGCGCCTTGAAGCCCCGCTGATATGGCAAGTTTGCCCCAAACTGTAGAGCCTTTTATTTTAATGCATACAGGAACTATTCCATAATTCTCGCTATGAACATCTTCCTCTACAAGTCTTGGATGTAGTTCTGAATAAGAGCCTGCTTTTTCAAAGCAGTCCATGACTTGTAAGAGTACATACTTATAAAAACCTGCTTGAAAGCGTGGATCGGTAAAACCTTTTACATTAGAGGAAGAGAGCAGTAGGGAAGAGAGTTTTTCTCTGTCTTCGCTGGCCATCACCCAAAGAAGCTGCCCTTCGAGCGCAGAAACTTTCATAACTTCAACGCTTGCATCAGGGCCCATTCCTGAGAGGAATTTATCAGAATTAATCCATTCAGGAGCTGTAGCACTAACTGTTATATCAGGTATTGCGAGTGAACTAGTAAGTGCCTCGCTGAAAGCATCCCAATCGAAAGAAGGTAGTGAGCCCCACATAGGAATCTGACGGGCTTCGCTTAAGGTGTTATAGATATGCTTGATCCAGTGCTCTTGCGCATTTTTCATTGTTGTTGTCTACCTTGTTGATCACCGCTGCCTTCACCATTAGTTTTTTCTTTACGCGAGAATAGGGGGCGGGAAGAGGTTAGTTCAGTATCTATTCTATTTATACTAAATCCAAATTTTTTATCTTGAAAAAGCTTCAAGAATTCTTCCACATGAACTCTAACGAGCTCGATCGCCTGGGGGCCTGCAGAGATTTTTACGTTATAGATCTTAGGTGCGGAACTGAATTCTTCGATAGTAACTTTAGCTTCTTTAAATATTGAAGAATCAAAAGCTTCACTATCTAAGATAAGTGTTGTTTTAGTTGATCCTTCACTTGTCATCATAATCATCTCAGATCCTACTTTTTCCATAAGGGAGACGATGTCATAGGAGGCTTGTTGTATTAGATTTTCTTCTGAAGAAATAAGGATGGGGCTTTGCATCTGAAAAGAAAAATAGGGTGTGGTAATAAAAGGAGATGTCTGCTCGTTTACTTCAGGTTCTTCTTTTTCTTTATGAGGACTTTCTTCCTCTTCTTCTAAGAGGATCTCTTCATACAAAATAGGATCTAGCACTTGGGGCTCTTTGTCCATGACTGCAAGAAAGGAAAAAACAGTTTTTTTCTCTTCCTCAATGTTCTCTGAGGTTTTTTTCATAAGCTCTTTAAAAGTGGCCTGATTTTCTAAAGACTCATGGAACGTACCGGAAGGGATTTGCTGGTCTAATGTGGGTTCAGGGCTTAAAATTTTCATGGGTTTTTTCCTTGTCCGTCGTCAGCGTCTCCACCGACCCCTTCTTTTCTTTTAAAGAGAGGTCTATCGGTAGTTTGTATTGCTGTTTCTAATCGCTGCACCTTGAAATTATAATTGCCCGACTGAAAAGCTGCTAGTAAATCATCTGATTTTGCTTGAAAAAGACTCACAGCTTCCGGCGAGCCCACCAGGCGGATGTTATATTGCCCTGGCGCTAGGTGAAGATCTTCCTCGATGACTATCTCTGCGCCATAGAAGGCTGAGGAGGCAAAATTCGGTGAGGTTAAAGTAATTGTTGTCTTTCTCTCTCCAGAAGATTCCTGGAGTACCGAGATAGAGCCTACCATTTTATCAAACATTTCGAGAACGGCAGGGCTGAAGGTGGTATAGGTAGGCAGAGCTCCTTGCGCAGGAGTGGGTGAATCGATAGAAAATGGAGCTGGGATATCTATAGTGTTCGGTATTGCTTGAGCCGATGCATCGTCTTTATCTTTGTCACCCCCTTCTTTTTTGTCCCGGCTTGTTGATTCGGAGTTAATCTCCGAAACAGGCTGCATATCATCATCCCAGGATAGTCCCGCTTCTTCCGGCGTAAGCTCTTTATTTCTAGGCGGTGGAGGGGTAGGAGTTACTTGTCCTGGGTTAACTGGAGGTTCTTGAGATAGTTTTTCTTCTACCTTTTGTGGTGATGGGGGCTGAGGGGTGGCTTTTGGTTTATCCGAGGGGGTAGTGCTTGTAGATGTGGTCTTTAGACTGTCTTCCCCCTTTTCAGACGCAAGACTTGGGGCTTTATATCCTGTGTTTCCCTCTTTTGACGGGTGAGATTTTCCTACAGCTGGCACAGGTGTTGCTTCAGATGGCACATTCGAGCTTGGAGAGGTAGATGTGGTGGAAGAGGGTGTCTGAGAGGAAGGTGTCTGGGATGAGGGTGTAGTAGTAGTTGGTTGAGCCGGATTGTCTTGATCATAAGCGTCATCGGATGTGGCTTGTCCAGTTGCAAAATCGCTTCCTGAAAAACTCATCCCGTCATCTGGTGCTTGAGAGGATTGTGTGGGATTCGGAGGCTGGGACGCTGGATTATTTGCTCCGTTCTGATTGTTTGGCTTGGGAGCGGGGGCATTCGGTGGATTTTGAGTGAAAGGATCATCGGTATCACCTTCGTCGCCATGAGCTGCAAAAGATCCATTGGGAGAGTAAGAATTGCCGTAAGAAGAGCCGCTATGATCTGCACTTGTTGAGGAGGAGGCAGAGACCTTTTTTTCAGGTGGTTGAACCTCAAAAGGAGAGGATGCAAGGTTCGTATTAGGAGTATTAGTAGGTGCAACTATCCCTTCTAATTTATCATCATCATCATCGTCGAGACCGGGGTTTTTCTTTTTTTTCTTTTTTGCTTGATCTTCGGTGTCTGTTCCATCGACCGCTTCGACTCGGTAATGATCTTTGAATTTTTCTGGAGATCCAATTTTCTGATCGCGTTTGTGCGGATCTTCTTTAGGTCCTATAGGACCTTCGATAGGATTGATGTCCGGCATAAGACCTCTCCTGATAGGGTAGCTATTGTTTATCCCTGCGGTTTCGATGGGATTGCGCTTTCTTTCTTACATGCATTGTAGAACCTGTTTCATCCATTTCGATGGATTCTTGGTGCTCTTCCAATACTTTCATCTCTTTATCCCACTCTTTCCTATGTAGACGCATTTTTTCAACATCTTGTTGTCTTTTTAGCATCTCTTTGCGCGCTTCCTCTACCTTTTTTTCTGCCGCATCTACTTGTTTGAGCTGGTCTTTAACTTTTGTCTCTTTTTGCCTAAGCTTCTCATCTACTTCTTTTAAATAGACCCGCATTTGCTGTATTTTATCGGTTGTGGTTCCTTCGTCGACTTTTTCACGAAACTGGTTTAGCTTTTCATCTCTGTGGACTTTGACCTTGTCTCTTTCATTTTCTAAAGTCTCAAGCTTCTCTTTTTCTTTGATTAGAGCAAGCTTCTTCTCTTGGAGGCTCCTTTCCGCTTCTTCTAGCTTCTTTTGTTTAATTAGGGTCAGCTGCTCGAGCGGGTATTCTTTTTTGCTCATGCTCTGACCGTTCCTTATCTATCGAAAGAGTGCTTTGAGTTGCGTTAGTGTTTCTTCATAAGAAGAGGCCTCATCGACCTGCTGTTTTAAGAAGCGATTTACTTTTTCTATGTATTTGATTGCAAAATCAGCATTCTTATCAGATCCAGGCTTATATTCGCCGATTCGTATTAAGAGCTCATTTTTTTTATAGTTAGCCAGAACTTCTCTCACTTTACCGATCAGCTGGAGATGTTCTTTATCAACAATCTGTGTAAGGATCCTGCTGATAGAAGATAAGACATCGATCGCTGGATAATGGTATTGGCGTGCAAGCTCGCTTGAGAGAATGATGTGTCCATCTAAAATAGATCGTACTTCATCGGCCACAGGCTCGTTCATATCATCACCGGCCACAAGAATTGTATAGAAGGCTGTGATAGAACCAGTAGCAGAGTTTCCCGATCTTTCGAGAAGCCTTGGCAGCGTCGCAAATACAGAAGGGGTATAGCCCGCTCTTGCTGGAGGCTCGCCCGCTGCGAGGCCAATCTCTCGAAGCGCTCTAGCGTAACGCGTTACAGAGTCCATCATAAGAATGACAGTTTTGCCCTGCGCTCTAAAATATTCAGCGATCGCTGTGCCTACATAGGCAGCATTCAGTCTGAGCTGAGCTGCTTGGTCAGATGTAGATACGACGATTACGGAGCGTTGCATCCCTTCAGGACCGAGGTCATTTTCTAGGAATTCTCTTACCTCTCTACCACGCTCACCAATAAGGGAGATTACGTTAACATCCGCTTTTGCATGTTTTGCTATCATGCCAAGTAGGGTGGATTTACCTCCGCCGGCTGCTGCAAATATACCCATCCTTTGACCTCTTCCACATGTGAGGATTCCATCGATACAACGAACGCCGACTGAGATGGGTTCACTGATTTTTTGACGAGTTAAAGGATCTGGTGGTGGATTGATGACAGAGTAGGTTTCTGTTAGGTGTAAGGGTCCTTTCGTATCTGCATCTAAGGGCTGGCCAAGACCGTTAAGAACACGCCCGAGTAGCTCATGTCCTACTTTGATATGAAGGGGCATGCGTGTCGGGATCACTTCCGAAGATGGGCCTATGCCGATCATTTCTCCCAAGGGAGATAAGAAAACTTCATCTCGTGTAAAACCGACAACTTCTGCGATCAGAGGCTCTCCCTCTCGTTTGATAAGGCATACCTCGCCCATTTTAACATGGGGAACGACAGCTTTAATTAGCATGCCAACAACTTCTGTAATCCTTCCATGAACGGTCGTTAGCTCGAGTTCTTCAAGGTGGGAAATGAGTTTTTCGAAATCGGCCGAGGGGTCCATGTTTCTCTCCTAAAGAGGTTGCCTTTACAATTACAGCTGGATGTTCATCATCATTTTAAAGTCATCGACAGCTTTGGAAAGAAGTACTGAAGTGAAATCGAGTTCCTGCTGGGCTTTGTTCATTTTAATCTGGATTGTTAAAAAGTCTCCAGGTGTTAGATTGTGACCATTACTTTTTAAACTGCTAAGCTGTTGTTTAGCGGATTCTAATTGATTCATTCCGTCGGAAACAAAATCAAGAAATTTTCCCAGAGGTCCAGAGGCGCCATTTGGTGAGGGTCCTATAGAAAAAGAAGGATCAATACCGAGCTTAGAATTGGCAGCTCTTAGACTCGCATTGGCATCTGTTAGTTTGTTTTTAACAATGTATTTCTGAGAGGCTTTTAGCTTGAGATTAGGATAGGATAGCTGTGTTTGCAAATCAGACATCGAGCTTTGAGCTAGCTGCACCTGAGACATGAGTGTTCCCATATTAGGACTCGTAACGCCAGCTTTAGGACCTTGCTGCGCTAGATCAAATGGGGAAATCATCTGAGATTTGGTCGTTCCTTCGCTTGCGGGATTGGCTTGCATAAAAGAAGAAAAAGCTTGGGAGGATGTAGCGAATTCTTTCTGATCTTCTCCTACAGGCATCATAGCGCCAATTTTATCAGTAGGATTGATGTCATCGGGGATTGGTTTTTGTGTCATACAGCTTCTCTTAAGAGTTGTGGTTCTTGGGCCAAAGGGAGGTGTTTTGGATAAAACAAAACAAACCCCCATAACTAATACATACCACAAAGGGCTTTTTTTTCGTCATGGAAGTTTGTTCTATAGACCTTTCGTAAAGAAATAGCAGTAAATTAAAAAAAAGAAATTTATCTTTTTTCTTTTTTCATCTCACCTTGGGCAGGAGTTGGAGTTTTCTTCACAAATTTTTCTACAAACTCAATAGCGCTTGTAGCGAGGGTCTTCACCATAGGATCGTCGGATTTAGAAGCTGATTCTTCTAGAATCTTTTCCCCTTTAGCCACTTCTGCCGGATTTAACGACATGCTGAGGCCTAAGAACGTTTTTGCCATTTCGTTGTTTGGTTCTACTTCTAAGATTTCATTAAAGATCTTGCATGCTTGTTTAAGTTCGAGCTTGCAAAGGTGTAAATATCCCATGCCAACTTTTGGCAGAAGGTTTTCTTTGTCTAAAAGCGCAGCGGCTTTAAACAGTTTCAGGGCAGAATCTTCGTCTGCTAGGTTTACCGCGATAAACCCCGCCTCTACCATGACAATAAAGTGGTCTTTGTATTTATTGAGATCCATGTGCTATTTCCTTTTCTTAAACTAAGGCGTCTATAAACAATATAAAATTGCAGCTTATGATGATTTCTGGTTGCGTACGGCGTTGTTAATCACAGACTGCACCTGGCTTATCAAGTTGGAAAGCGAGTCGCCGATCTGGGTAACTTGGCTCATAGAAAACTGCAGTAATAAGAACTTACCTGGGGTCGCTGCAGAAATTTTACTTGCAACAGCTCTAACTTGGGATACGATAGTACTCTGCAGTTTAATGTACTGCTTAATGAGTGTGCTGAATGATATGGTTGCCCATGAGCTTTCTGACATTGGAGGGCTCCTTTAGATTTATTTTTTTGAACTGATTCTATTTACTGTTTTCTGCAGTGCAGCATAGCCATGAAGTAATATTCCATAGTTGTCAAAAGCTGCAGATGAGGCTCCTTCACGAAGGATGGTCTTAATCTCTTGGATTCTTGTTTCAACTGTTGTTAACAGTTGTTTTTTTTTGTTTGCGTCTTCTTTCAGTTCTTTTTCGAGATCGAACTCAAAAAGAGCTTTTTGCTTTTTTTCCATTCCAAACATAGGGAACTCCTTTCACTGTGAAATTCGTAGGTTATTGCAGATTGTAGTTAATTCTAAATTTTAATCCATCTTTTTCTAGCAGTACGATTGTAGATTGAATGCTTGAGATCATCATACCATCAATTGTATCACCAGTGCTTAACACTTTGCCGTTGATCACTACAAAGGAATGATCGTTCGTCCCTTGTGAAAATCCGGAGACTTGGTATTGCGTAGAGATGTCTATGCGAGATGTTTCAGCTGTTGTGTAAACTACATAGTTTTTTACTTGTCTGACACCTGGAAGCGCTTTAAATTTAGACATTAGCTCTGTGAAATGAGAAGAGTCTTTATCATCTACTCTACCAGTCAGAACAAGCTCTCCGCTTGTAAGTTGAAATACAACACCACTATATCCTTTTTCAAGGAGGAGTCCTTGAATTTGCATGTTAAGATTGTTTTCGATGACAACTTGATTCTGCAATTTGTCCAGATAGGGGAAGTTGATGTTGATATATTCAGCAAGACTTTCTGCTTGTTCAACTGTTGCAACATATCCTTTAAGTACAAAGCGTCCTGGTGCTGGGGAGTTAATGGATACTGCTTGCCAATTTGGATTAGAAAGAAGAAGCGCATTCATATTTTGCCAAACAAACTCATCAATAACGACATTGTCTTCCGTGCTATTTACAAAAGGTAAGCCCTTTATTGCATACATGAGCTCTTGTTTATCTACTTGTGTGAGCACATGACCGAGTAGAAATAATTTTCCTGAAGACTCGTTGAAAGTGAATTGCATGTCTGGGAACTTAGCTAAAGCTTCCTGAATCTGTTGCGATTCATTTTTTACATGCTGTTCGATGGGCTGTGTTTTAAAAAGAGAAAATGTAGAAGCTATCAGGCCGATGAGAACTAGGCAAAAACTTCCAGCTACGATGAGATGTTTTGTTGGGATAATCATCTCTTTCCAGTTTTTTGCGGCAGTCTGAATTTCTTCAGACTCTGCAGGCTCTTTCTCCTCCACTTTAGGAGTTGAGAAAACAGGAGCGGAAATGATTGTCTCATGAACTTGTTCTCTATCGATAATAAGAAAGGATGTAGTTCCTATAGCAACAAGATCTTGAGATTTTAAAGGAGTTTTATCTGCAGCGAGCTCTCCATTCACAAGCACGCCATTACGGCTGCCTAGATCTTCAATCCAGACGATGTCATTTTCATCGATAGAGATGCGGGCGTGTTGTCTGGATACACTAAGATCATGGAAGACTAGATCGCTAAGGGAAGGGTCTTTGCCCAGGATATAGGTAGAGCCTTTCTCTAAGCTGAATTCAGCTCCGGCGTTAGGACCGGAAATGACTTTAAGAAGCCATTTTGTTAGAGAAGGCATGCCAAAGCTAACGGATGAAAGATCATCCATCTCTTCAAAATGTAGTGGCTCCGCTTCTTCCTCTGTGTCCTCTTCTATAGCTTCTACAGGTTCATTTTCTGTAAATCGGAAAAATGTACTGCCGATTTGTAGTATGTCGCCTTCACGTAGCAGTACCGCTTCCGTGATGACTTTGCCATTTTGTGTCGCTGGATTCACAGAACTTAAGTTTTCAAGAACATAGCCTTCTGGAGTGAATCTGCAGATGACATGTTTCCTAGATACCATGGGGTCTTCGAGGACAATAGACACCTCATCAGGATCTCTTCCGAGAACCCATTCTTCCCCTTCGTCAAAGCGTATCGTCACGCCGGCCAGTGGGCCCTCTTCTGCTACGAGATATCCTGCCATGAGATTTTAACCGCCCTTACAGTATTCCTTCTTCTGCTGCCTTCTGATGACGTTTGACTTCTTGCTGCCAAAAGTCGAGATAGTTCGCGAAATCTTCAATTGTTTCCTTAAAAGATTTGTAGTTTATGTCATACGGTATAGTACGAGAGAGTGTCAAGAATTTCTCCTCATTATCAAGTCCGATGACAGCTTCTCCTGTTCCAAGTCCTAGAAAATTCGCTTTCATCAAATGTATGAAAAGTGATTCTCTTTTTTTGTCAGGACATAAAATTATAGGACTTGTGATGTAAACACCAGGATCCAGCTCTTTTACGGATAAAGTCATGTCTGGAGGGAGGATGAGTTGATAAAAGCCCGATTCGGTTTTTTTTCCGACTGGATCTAATTCAAGATCTGCGCTTAGTTGCTCTAAGTATTTTTCAAGCATAGCACTTCCTACATTCCACCTACACGATCTTTAAGTATTTATCGGTTTACAAGCTAAAAAGCAATCAAAAATGTGCTCTTCCTGTATTGGACGCTTTAATTTTTGAGGAGATGGGGTTTCTTTAGTGGTTTTCTGCTAAAATTGGAAGGAGATCAAGAGTTCTTGATGTAAGTCGGTTGGCTCATATTGAATAAGGGATATTGGATAATTCCCAGGGCTTTCAAAAAGCAGGCCGCTCTATAAATAGATTGGAATTGCTCCCGGGTATTGGCTCTTGAAAGAAATAGGTTTAAGCAAACTGTGTCAAAGCTGCAATCAGAGGATTGTCTAGAGCTTTTAGCTGAATTTTTCTTGTGCAGGTGATGCATAGTAATTCATAATATTCGTCTAAATATGCTTAAAAAACTAAAAACAGTCGAATTATATTCGTTTTAGAAGGTTTTTTTCAATCGGAAGCTGAATTATACACTGAGACGGGGTGTGAGATCTATAGAATCACTCATTTCAGATTGTATAGTAGTAAATAGGTTGTTGCTATATTTAAGTCTATGCTTTTTAGAGTCTTGAATTAGTTGTTTGTTGGTTTTGTTGTATTTTAATTAATTTTTTTTAAATTTTTAAATTAAAATTAATTATTTAAATAATTAGTAATAAACTATAATAAAGTTTAGATAACTAACTGGTAGGGTCGCTATGCGTATAAGAGAAGACTTCATAAAATTAATGGAACGCTTTGAAAAAGAGTCGAATAAGCAAGGTGGTAAGATAGACTTGCTAGAGTTATTTAAGGAATCCCTAAGGCTTTTTGAAAAACTTAAAGACATATTAGGTTCATGTAGCGAAGAAGAGAAAAAAGAAGTCTTTGCTGTTATGGCTGAAATGCATCAGTTTCTTCTAAAAGAAACTAAAAAGATCGCAGAGAGATCAGGGATGAGTGAAGATCAGCTTCTTCGTTTTGCTGAAAATCCTGATAATTTTACACCTAATCAATGGAAAGCCCTAGAAGTCATAAAGATAAAGCTAAATGATACTGCAAAAGATCTAAGTAAAATTATTCGTAAAGATGTTCCGAAGGAAGCTAAAGAAAAAAAGAAAATCGTCTCTACTGTCGCTAAACGTCCAAGAGCGGTAAAAAAAGACCGATGGACGCGTAGCTAAGTTTTTTAAGCGGAATGGGTTCTTTTGATAAGAGGGGGTCTTTTCTCGGTGATGCACTCTTTATCGATATGAATTTCTTGGATCGTGGGATCTGAGGGTACTTCGAACATAAGATCTAGAAGGAGTCCTTCTACGATCATGCGAAGTGCTCTCGCTCCCGTGCCGGTAAGCTTGGCTTTTTCAGCCATAGACCGAAGAGCATCTTCTGAAAAGGTTAGTTTTACATTTTCTTCGATAAATAGTTGCTCGTATTGCTTTGTGATCGCATTTTTCGGTTTTGTTAAGATTTCAACGAGGTCCTCAATTGTAAGCTCGTTGCAGTTTGCTATACTGTTAAACCTGCCAACAAATTCCGGTATCATTCCAAATTCAATCAAGTCTTCAGGCTCAACTTTGGAAAGAAGGTAGTTTGTTTCGTGGGCATCGAACGTTCTTGCATCGGCAGCGTCGAAACCGATTGTAGTTTTGCCAAGACGCTTAGCAATCATTTTGTCCAGATGGACGAATGCTCCACCTACAATGAAAAGGATGTTCTCTGTATTGACTTTGATGTACTCCTGGTTAGGGTGCTTGCGGCCTCCTTTAGGTGGTACATTGGCAATTGTCCCTTCCACGATTTTAAGCAAGGCTTGTTGTACGCCCTCGCCTGATACGTCACGAGTGATAGAAACGTTGGCGGTTGTTTTGCGCAGCTTATCAATTTCATCTACATAAATAATGCCAGTTTCAGCTCTTGCAATGTCATAGTCTGCAGCCTGAACAAGGCGTAAAACGATGTTTTCTACGTCTTCTCCCACATAGCCGGCTTCTGTAAGTGTCGTAGCATCCGCAATAGCGAATGGTACGTCTAGCACTTGCGCAAGAGTCCTTGCCATAAGTGTTTTTCCAGATCCAGTAGGGCCAAGTAGTAGAACGTTAGATTTATTGTAAGCAACAGTTCCCGTTCTGCCGATAGAGCGGATTCTCTTGTAGTGGTTATATACCGCTACAGAAATAGTCTTCTTCGCTCTTTCTTGCCCAATAACATATTCATCTAAAGCGCCTTTGATCTCTTTAGGTTTTAGAAGTTTGAGTTCATGATGAACAGGCTTTTTTTCGACAATTTCCATGCAAAGCTTTACGCATTTATCGCAGATAAATGAGTCTGGTCCAGAAATGAGCTTTTCAACGGCTTCTTCCGGTCTTCCACAGAATGAGCATACAGGTTGTTCTTTGTCTTTTTTCGTCATAAACTCTCTTCTTGGGTCTTTAAGCAGGTTTAGAAGGTTGCAAAGCGATCTTATCTATCAGACCGTACTTAACAGCTTCTTCGGGGTTCATAAAATAGTCTCTTTCTGAATCTTCAAGGATTTTATCAAGAGAATTGCCTGTGGTCTCAGACATGATTTGCGCGCACATTTGCTTTAATACCAAGATCTCTTTCGCTTGCAATGCAATATCAGAAGAGGTTCCAGTGACACCGCCACTTGGTTGGTGGATCATAATACGGCTGTTAGGAAGGGCGAAACGTTTCCCTTTAGTTCCTGCAGATAGTAGAAGTGATGCCATTGATGCAGCTTGTCCAAGGCAGTATGTATTAATGTCATAGCCCATGAAGCGCATGGTATCGCAAATTGCAAGTCCCGCTGTGATATAACCACCGGGGGAGTTGATATAGATATTGACGTCTTTCTTGGGATCTTCAGCTCTTAAAAAAAGCAGCTGAGCGATCACCGTATTCGCTACTTGGTCGTTAATTTCAGTACCAATAAAGACAATACGGTCTTTCAGAAGACGTGAATAAATGTCCATGGCTCTTTCGCCACGACCTGTATCCTCTACAACATATGGAATTGAATACATGCGATGCCCTTCCTGTTTTTAGAAATTCTCAATTGTTCAATATAGCTAAAGATAAACCCCATATTGCTTGCTTATGGTTTATAAAGCAAGCTAGAGGCAAAGGTCTATATTTCTCTTACGCCTTTTGAGAATTTCCTACCACGTATTCAGCTGCTTTTTCAAGTACTAGTTTTGAAAGAGCTTCTGCGTGCTTCACTTCTGATTGCTCATGGAAGTGTAACATTTGATCTGGATCCATTAAGATTTCTAGTGGTGTTGTCGCAGGTTTCGGGAGGTCTTGCGGAGATATGGTGATCTTCGCATCACTTATGATCTTGCGGCACATATAGAACATGCGTACAGCCTTCTCAGATTGCTGATAGATTGAATTGAGAGTGTTTTTCTTTTCTTCAGCGTTTAAAGTCTGCCAGTATCTTTGGAAGTTCGTGTCTTGTCCGAGCTGTCTCATGCGGAATTGAGCTTCTTTCTCAATGATTGTAGGGGGTAGCTCGAAAGGATATTGGACTAGAAGATACTCATTGACTTGTTCGTGAAGTTTTTCTTTAACGTGGTCGTCAGCTTGTTTATTCAGCAGCTTCTCGATGGCTGTTAAGAGCTCTTCATGGGAATTCACGCCGAGTTTTTTAATAAATTCATCGGTCATTTCTGGAAGGGTGCCTTGTTCGATCGCTTTAATTGTGACGCGGACTTTTTGAGGTTTGAAGTCTTCTTTGTCCTTAGCATCTTCATCCGCAACACTTGTCCCTTCGACTGAATCATAAAGATTTTTACCGATAACAAGATCTTTCATCCACTTCGCCATATATTTAGAATCTACCTCAAAGCGAGTGTCTGAGAAGAGAGAAGTGTGAGGTTCTTGTTCGATCACATCAACATCTAAGAGAACAAAGTCTCCTTCTTGTACAGGACGGCCTTCTACTTTTTTCCATTCAGCAAAGAAGAAACGTACTTGCCGTATGGTCTCTTCGACTTTTTGCTCATTCACTACAGGACGCTCAACTTGCTTAGGCACAAATGTTTTAGGGTCAACAGTTGGGATTTCAGGCTCTGTCTCAAAAGATAATGTTAGCTCTGCGCTCTCTGTTGAGTGATTTTTCATATGGAACGTGATACGGGCATCTTTTCCAAGAAGAGGGATGTGAGCTAGCTTTTCGCATTCTTTAAATGACAGATCCGCAATGTGCTCTTGCCATTTCTTGTCGGTGTCTTCAGGGAAGTTTTTTAAGATGAGTGCATCTGGAGCTTTTCCTTTACGAAAACCGGGGAGTGTAACTTCTTTGGCTAGGAGTTTTAGTGCTTTTGATTTTGCTTGCGCTACAAGCTCTTTGGAAGCATGGACGTCGAATTCAATGCGACAACCTGGTTTTTTATGAATAGTAAAACGTACTAGGCTGTTGCTTAGTTCTTTTGCTTCCGAGATCGCTTGGTCCATTGCTAACTCCTTACATGCTGTATTGATATTGAGAAATCATAGCGGGCGATGAGGCTCGAACTCACGACCCTCACGTTGGCAACGTGATGCTCTACCACTGAGCTACGCCCGCAAAAAAAATGAAGTCATATTAAATTAGCGGGCGATGAGGCTCGAACTCACGACCCTCACGTTGGCAACGTGATGCTCTACCACTGAGCTACGCCCGCAAATGACAAAAGGACAGAATAGTTATTTGCCTGGTTTTTTTCATCCTTTTTTTTATTTTTTTACTTTGCTGGCAATTAAAAAAAAGAAATGTCACAGTGATTTTTTCTTGCGATCGTAGTCAAAAAAATGTAAAAAGCATTTATTAGTCCAGTCCGTCCCATCAAATTTATGGGTGTACTCCAGAGTTTAAAAAAATGTTTAGAACCTTAGCGGAAGTACTATGTTAAATTTTCGAAAGTTAAAGCAGGATTTTTCTTCTAATATTGTAAAAGAAGGCAAAGAGCTATTTGACCAGCAAAAAGTCGTTTCAGCAAAGCTCCTGCATCTCGATGGAAGAACAATGAAGGTTAGCGCCAGGGTTCTTGGTCAGTATGAGAACTATTATGAGAGCGAAATTGAAATTGACCGAGGGGAGTGTGAAACCGTCGATTCAGATTGTGACTGCCCTTATAATTATGATTGTCAGCATTTAGCGGCTGTTCTTTTCTATTTAGAGGAGAATATAGATAAGATTTTAGTGGAATATTCTAAGGAAACCGACATAGAAGAAGAAGCTGAGAAAAATGAGATCAACGAAAAAGATAAAAATGAATTGATCGAAAAACTCAAAGCGGCAGAAACCAAAGAAGTTTTAAGACAAGAGGAGCTGTACCATAAGCAGCTTCTGCAAGAATATGTAGCCTCTTCCCAGTTGCTAGCTACGTCCCCATTTTTCAGTGCAAAAGAAAAGCAAGAGGTTGACCGCGCAGAAGTGAATCTTATTTTTACTCTTCCGACCCAGACTGACTTAGAGGGTAAGGGACAAGTGGAAGTGCAAATGGCTCTAAGACTCCCATTTCGCTCAAAGCCTTTACATGTACCGAATCTTCGAGGATTCCTCGATGCCGTCCGCTATGAAGAACCTATTTTTATGAGCAGCAAAAAATACTCTTTTTCGGTTTCCTCATTCGATGTCGCTCAAAAAGAGATCGTTCGTTTGATCATGGATCATGTCCGTTTCCATGAAACAAATACCGCAGAGAAGTTCTTGCGCATTGGATATATAGATATTGAAGTTTTTGGTGTGATTGCGGCGAGACTTTGTGAAATTGCTTCCCTGCAACTAACACATAAAAATTATTCTCATCAAGAAGATGATTTCCCAGTCCTTCCAAGTCTTTTTGAAGGAAGCCTTGAAATGCCTGTGAAGTTTTCCCTTCTTCCAGCAGCTCTAAGGTTCGAACTGGAATACATCCCTCCTCCAACATCTAAGATCTTAATCAATCCGCTCATCGTCATAGATAAGCATGGAGTAATGCTCGAAGACGTTAGATTTTTTGAATGTGCAAAGCCTGGGATGTTTTATAAAAACGTATATTATAGATTCTCCGATCAGATCACCCGGCTGCATTTAAGAAACCTCCGTTCTATCCGCGATATGACCATCCCCGAGCCTTTATTCGGTACACTTGTAGAAAATGCCATACCAGAGCTTTCTCGTTATGCTGAGGTTTCTAATCAAGAGGTCCTCGAGGACTTCGTTACCCTTCCCTTTGCGGGCTCTGTCGAGGCGATTTGTGATCTTACTTTTCTGAATGGGGAGCTTGATGCCCTCGTTCACTTTACTTATGATGGCCACAAGATTCCTGCTGTTTCAGCTCACCTCGGGTATGAACACATAGCTACTTTTGTAAGCTCTCAAGGGATCCTTGCTAGAAATCTTGTAGAAGAGAGAAGGATATTAGAGGACCTATTCCAAGACTTTATCTTTAATGCTGAAACTGGTGTGTTCATCTCTAAGTCAGAGAAAAAGATCGTTGAGTTTATGACCGACATCATCCCTCGCAATCAGCACAGAGTGAAGTTTAATTGCCCTCAGAATCTGCTCGATCAATTCATTTATGATCAGACTGAGTTTTCTCTTTATTTGGAACATACGGATAAAATCGATACGTACCAGATCGACTTGCAAGTTAAGGGAGCTCTTAAAGGTGTTCGTTTAGATACTCTTTGGGAGTGTATGTCGACGAAGAAAGCTTTTATTGAGCTAGAATCATCCAAGAATAAGGTCAAGAAGGGACAGGAAACCGGTAAGATGCCAAAGATCCTTGTCCTTGATTTAGACAGGATCAATGGCGTTGTAAAAATGTTTGATGAGCTTGGGATCGAAGTTCTTGAAGATCATAAGCTTAT
>Ga0247841_10006964_pt1 | contig 17081 bp, 12 predicted proteins | sample LaCruzMarch2015__2_FD_192410 | JGI IMG/M metagenome (GOLD analysis project Ga0247841, IMG submission 192410) | Freshwater microbial communities from meromictic Lake La Cruz, Castile-La Mancha, Spain - LaCruzMarch2015_18m | ecosystem: Environmental > Aquatic > Freshwater > Lake | place: Spain... | reverse complement strand
CGGAAATACCCACAGGGTCGGCTGGTTTATTCACCGTGATATAAGCTGATTTAATAAGGGAATCCGATCCAAAACTATTATAGTTTACAAGTTTTATATCGTATATACCATTTAAAAGATAAGTGTGCTGTGGGTTCTGAGTGGTAGAAAATGTTCCGTCACCAAAATCCCAGAACCAGCTTGTTGGCCCATTCAAAGACAAATCGGTAAATTTAATATTGCCTGTGCAGCTTGAAGTGTCGTCAGCTTTGAACCTAGTAATTGGCGGGGCTGTAGGATAATTGCAATTCCAGTTCAATTCAAAACCTGATTTATTCACTGCCTGGTCAGTTGTCTGAACTAGAGTAATTGAACCGGTTGTAGAAGTTATAGTTCCTCCATTGGGCAATAAAGAACTGGTAAAACTCCCTATCAAAGGGCTTGCAACGCTGGACCCATCATAAATGAACAGGTAGTCGTAGTCCGACTCATAATTGAACGAAAGAAAATGCAGGGTAACATTCATTGCGCCTGTTGGAGCAATGGTAATTGTGCTATTGGTATTGTCCTGATAATTACCGCTTCCGCCGCTGTCGAATAACTGACCGTTACAGGCAGTTTGAGTATCGGCAGTGCCGTTTTCAACCATAAAAACAATGCAAGGATTTGAAGCTGACACCGAAATATAAGAAGTTTTAACAAGTGTGTCGTTTCCGCAACTACCACCATAAGCAATAAGTGATACTGTGTAATCGCCATAAGCAGTGTAGGTATGGTCAGGATTCATGTCGGAGCTGGTGGTTCCATCGCCAAAATCCCAAAGAAACTGATTTGCATTCGTACTTTGGTTTGTGAAATGAACAGTTGCCGGAATACTGCATAGTGATGTAAAAGAAGCGATGAAGTTACTCATAATAGTTGCTGAATAAGGATCTCCAACGCCCACGGCATACCATGCATTGGTAACTGCTTCCACCTTGGGAGTACATGCTCCGTAAATATCCATTGCAGCGAGTATCGAGTAAAAGCGAGCATCAGCGTAAGTTGAAGATGAGGGAAGATAAACAGTAAGCGTTCTGAAAGCTACTGCTGCAGAGCTGTCCATTGAAATCCCCGTTATATTATAAGCATTTCCAATGTCATTAGTGCCACTTCCACCATGTGCAGTAAGATAAAACCAATACGTAAGAACACCTGCATTTTGGTGCACTTCGCCGGCAGGATCCCAATTAGTTCCAAGGTAAGTATCAGGCTGACCGTAAGCATTGGGGTCAGACATATCACGGAAAGGAGTTCCAATATCAGCGCCCATTAACCAATCTGCGTTTGCAGGCCTGGCATACCATTCAATACATGTTCCGAAAATGTCGCTGTAACCTTCATTCAGAGCGCCTGATTCATCCTGGTAGATCAGGTTAGCAGTCATCTCATCAAGGCCGTGTGTAATCTCATGCCCACAAATATCAAGGGTTGTAAGCGGTGAAAATGTAGTATCTCCATCACCGTATGTCATGCGCTGGCCGTCCCAGAATGCATTAGCATAATCCATATCGTAATGTACATAACTTACAAGTTTAAAGCCGTTACCATCAATGCTGTTCCTGTTGAATTTATTCATGAAATAGTCATAAGTCATTTCAGTTCCCCATTGTGCGTCAGTGGCTACTTCATCATATTGAGGATTAAAATTATTCCAGTAATTATCTGCATCGGTAAAATCAACTGCCGAACCATAATTAGTAGTTGTAAGCATGTTATAAGTTTCAATCCCGTTTCCGCGGCTTGCTTCACGCAAACGGTAGCTGTCACTATAGCTGTCTGTGGTAATTGTTTGCGTTCCGCTGTATTTTGTAAGTGCTGTTCCGGGTGTATCGGTGGTATGAATCCTGTCAAGAGTCATAATGATTTCACCGGTAATGGCATCCACAAAAACATATACTCTTTTTAAGGGTTTATCCGCATAAATATCAAAGCGGTATGCGAGCCGGTATTCTTGCGATTTGAAATTGCCTTTTTCCGGAACAAAAACAAGTTCACCTTTCGGATAATATGTGGCTTCGTTATTATTTGTGGATTTTTTCAGCAACGCTTCTTCACCAAGCATTTGCCATTTATATATGGTTGCATTGATTGCTCCAAGAGCATAGGCTAAAACAGCCTGCTCGGACAAGCCGGCAGAAGACCCGATATCAAGCGATGAGATGATATTACCATTAAGAGAATAAACTTTATTATTACGGGTATGCACAATAAATGTGTTGCCGTATATAGGAATTCCATCATAAGTTTGGTTATACCTATAATGGATTTCGTTTTTCTGATCTTTTTGAACATTCAGAAGGCTAAAGCCCATAGCAGGTGAAAGTTTCAGAGTTTTGTTCAACCATGATTGCCAGTTGGAAAATTCAATTTCTTTTCCAACCTGAAGTTTAATAAAAACAGGCAGGTTGCGTCCTTCTTCATACGCAAGTTGCGATGCATCGCCAACAATTTTTTGCGGTTCTACTGAGTAGTATATCTGTGAAAAAGATGCCATCGGAATAATTAATATACAAATTGCTAAAAAAATGAAGTTCTTTTTCATATACATAAGTTTAATAATTTTAAATATTAAGTATAAAGATATAAAAAAATGATTTAACTGCCATAAAAAATAATTTTTATGCTATCCAATTTAAATTTTTACTTTTATCATTAAAATAAGATAAAACGGATTCATGTATAAAAAACTACAACTTTTATTGATATTCCTGAGCTGTGGAATTATCGGCATTGCAGGTAATAACTTTCCCATCAGTGAATATGAAAAAACTATCAGATTTGATACAACAAATGTTGATTCCGTGTGGTTTCTGAAAGGTTTTTTTCGGGATGAAAAAAAAATAATTACATCTCCATTCAGAATAACAGGTAACAGATTTTGTTTTTGGGTTCCTGTGCTGGGAGCCACCATGTTTTCGATGGCTAATGATGAAAGAATATATTCTGACTTCAAGAAATTTCAGGGAAAACATAAGTGGGTGAGCGACCTGAGCCCTGTAATTACCCTCGGAGGCGATAACATAGTCGTAACTTCGATAGGCGGGTTGTTTTATATTGGCGGACAACTTTTTCGTAACGAAAAAGCCAGGCAAACCGGCCTTCTTAGTTTCGAAGCACTTGGACATGCGGCGGTGATTGTTACCGTTGGTAAATTTATTACGGGCAGGCAATTGCCCCGCTATGCACACGGAAAGGACTACTGGCATTGGTTTCCTGCATCTTTAAAACAATTTAGCAGCGATCCTCAATCAAAATATGATGCGTTTCCTTCAGGACATACAATTTTTGCATGGTCGTTGGCAACGGTGATAGCGAAGCAGTATAAAAACTGCGTGATAATTCCGGTATTGGCTTATACTGCGGCAACAGGTGTTGGTTTATCAAGAATTACGCAGGATGCACACTGGATGTCGGATGTAATAATTGGCGCCGCACTTGGATATACGATTGGAAATTTTGTGGTGAAAGAACGAAAAAATACGAAGTGGATGCTGCTTCCTTCGTCGGATGGGAAAAACGTAATGCTTTCTTCTGTGTATAAGCTATGAGAAAGATAAAAGTTTTTATTACAGTTTTTTTATTCTGTCAGGTTTTAAACTGATGGCACAAGATTATGCATGGTGGTATCAAATTCATCGCTTCAATTCGAACACTTCAAGTTTTTTTATCTCTTTGCCTTCAATCACAAATCTTATAGCTGTTATAACTTGATGCAATCCATACTTTCCTGCAGCGCCCGGATTGATGTGAAGAAGATTTAATTTTTTGTCGTAGATCACTTTCAATATGTGTGAATGACCGCAGATAAAGAGCTTTGGAGGGTTAATAACTATTCTGTTCCTGATCGCATGATCATATTTTCCCGGATATCCGCCAATATGCGTAAGCCACACGTCAACATCTTCACACATAAACCGTAATTCTTTAGGATACAGAACCCTTACATCCTGCCCATCGATATTGCCATACACACCTTTTAACGGTTTCAATTTCGAAAGTTTACCGGCAATAGATACATTACCCATATCCCCTGCGTGCCATATCTCATCGCAGTTTTTAAGAAACTCAATGATTCGTGGGTGAAGATAATTATGTGTATCTGATAGCAGGCCGATACGTATCATTTTTGAAAAATAATTTGGACAAACCTATTATTTGTTAGCCATCGCAGCTTTCACGAACCCGGCAAACAGAGGATGCACATTGGCGACAGTGCTTTTATATTCAGGGTGGAACTGAACACCAATAAACCACGGGTGTGATGAAATCTCCATGATCTCTACTAAATAGTCTTTAAGATTAATACCGGATGCAATCATTCCGGCCTTTTTAAAATCTTCGAGATATTTATTATTGAATTCATAGCGATGGCGATGACGTTCAGAAATACTTTTGACCTTGTACACTTCATAAGCTTTTGTCCCTTCAACAAGATCGCATGGGTATGCTCCAAGTCGCATGGTTCCTCCTTTACAAGCAATTTTTTTCTGTGCTTCCATAATATCAATTACAGGATGTGTTGTTCGTGGATTCATCTCTGTGGAATGTGCATTTTTAAAACCGAGTACATTTCTTGCAAACTCAATAACGGCACATTGCATTCCGAGGCAGATACCCAGAAACGGAATTCCATTCTCCCTTGCATATTGTATTGCCGTTATTTTACCTTCAATGCCGCGTTCACCAAATCCCGGAGCAACAAGGATCCCATTTAATCCTTTAAGACGTTCCTTTACATTCGATGATTCTAATTCTTCCGAATGTATCATTTTAACTATTACTTCACACCGGTGCAGTGAACCTGCGTGAATGAATGCTTCCGAAATAGATTTATAAGCATCTTTCAGTTCGGTATATTTTCCGATCAACCCAATATTCACTTTGCAGATGGGGTGCTTCAGCCTGAAAAGAAATTCTTCCCATTTTGTCAAATCCGGTTCTTGTTTTTCGGGCATTTTCATCTTGCGCAAAACAACTGTATCAAGGTTTTCCGATTTCATCAGGACAGGCACATTGTAAATTGTATCTGTATCAATTGATTCTATAACAGATGTAGGTTCCACATTACAGAACAACGCAATCTTATGCCGTAAATTCTCATTAAGATGCCGTTCAGTACGGCATACCAACACGTCGGGTTGAACACCGAGTTCGAGAAGCATTTTTACGGAGTGCTGGGTAGGTTTAGTCTTTAGTTCTCCTGCGGCCGCAAGGTATGGCACTAATGTGAGATGAACCACCAAACACCTGTTCCCCATTTCCCATCGCATCTGACGAACAGCTTCAATATAGGGTAGCGATTCAATATCGCCTACAGTGCCGCCAATTTCTGTTATAATAAAATCGTAATTCTCATTATTTTCCAAAAGTTTGATACGATACTTTATTTCGTCAGTGATATGAGGGATGACTTGTACGGTTTCTCCAAGATAATCCCCTCGCCTTTCTTTTTCAATTACTGATTGATAAATACGACCGGTAGTAATATTATTTGCCTGTGATGTCTGGATATTCAGAAAACGCTCATAGTGGCCTAGATCAAGATCGGTTTCGGCGCCGTCTTCTGTAACGTAACACTCCCCGTGTTCATAAGGATTCAGGGTTCCGGGATCTACGTTGATGTATGGGTCAAGTTTCTGAATGGTCACCGAATACCCGCGCGACTGTAAAAGCTTGGCCAGTGAAGCAGAAATGATACCTTTTCCAAGAGATGAAGTTACTCCACCTGTAACAAAAATGTATTTGGTCGGCATAGTGTTAAATTTTTTTATAATAAAATACTCCTGCAAATTAGAAAAAATAAATTTAATTCAAAGTTTTCTGATAATCATTAATCCGTCACGAAAAGGTAGAAGTAAATTTTCTACTCTTTTATCTTTCTGAATAAATTCGTTGAATTCTTTGATGGCTCTGGTTTCTGTGTCGGAAGGTAAAGAATCTTCAAGAACTTTTCCATTCCATAAAACATTGTCTGCAAGAATAAATCCGCTTTTCCTGACTTTATTAAAAACAAGGTGAAAATAATTCAGATAGTTTTCTTTGTCGGCATCAATAAATATAAGATCAAACTGACCGTTAATAGTGGGAATAATGTCGAGTGCATTTCCGATATGAAGATTTATTTTTTCTGAAAGACCTGCTTCCGAGTAATATTTCCGGATCATATCTTCATGTTCCGGATTGATTTCTATTGTATGCAGGATACCGTTTTCCGTAAGTCCTTCCGACAGGCATATCGAAGAATAACCTGTGTACGTTCCAATCTCAAGAATCCTTTTGGGGCGAAGCATGCAACTTATCATTTTAAGTAAGTTACCCTGGATATGCCCTGACAACATTCTTGGAAAATGCACTTTTACATTTGTTTCCCTGTTAAGTTTTTTAAGTACATCCGATTCCGGAGAAGAGTGGGCTTCGGCGTAGTTGTATATTTCAGGATCGCTCATTATTTGACGGATTTTAAAATCAATGTACTTAAAAATGCGCCAGACCCGCTTCATTATTCAATTCGTCCCCTGAGCCTGCATGGATAATAATTCCGCAGTGCGAAATATAGAAATTGCAATACCTATGCACGATGCAAATGCCGTTCAGAAATGTATGGTATTGGTAGTTCATTTTGTAAATTGAAAAACAAAGTTAGAAAAATATTTTGAAAGAAATAAAAAATACTGGTCGACAGATTTACTCTTCCTGCCTCGCCATGCCTAACGGCAAGTAAACCATCAGGCAGGCATTTCCGTGTCGGTATAAAAATTAGTTAGTATTGTAAACTATTTACAAATTAAACTATATTTGCTGAAGATTTTATATGACAAAAGTATGGCAAAAAAATATTGAGCAGCCATCAGAGAAGTATAAGATTATTGAGTAAATTAATTTGTCATATCTCAGTGAGAAATCTAATAATAAGGGTAGATGTTTTGCATTCCTGCCGACGGGCACGGCACTCAGCAAGACAAAAAAAGATGAAATAATAAGTTAAATCATTTTTTAAAAAATGAAAAAAATAATATTTTTTTTTGTGTGTATTATCTTCTTGGTATTTCTTCGTTTTAATTCAAATGCACAGCTAATAAGCGATACAGCAACCATCAGGCACATGAACAAAATGTTCCTCATAACAAAGGAACTTGCAAAGAACAGGGCAGACAAGCTTTATGGTGTGTTTAAACAATCGCTTACGGATGACGAAAAACAAGCGCTTATTTTTCTTTTTGCCTATATGCCACTGAGTGATCTGGCTGATTACGAAGGGCAATTCTTCTTTGACAATGTGAAGATGTCGCTTAAAGCAAGGTCTGAAATGCCATGGGGCAAGGACATTCCCGAAGATGTATTTCTCCATTTTGTACTGCCTGTGCGAATGAATAACGAGAACATTGATTCATTTCGCATTGTAATGTATGATGAGCTGCAAAAGCGTGTGAGCGGGCTTTCCATGAAAGAAGCAGCACTCAAAGTAAACCACTGGTGCCACGAAAAAGTAACTTACAAAGCTTCGGATGAACGCACCACTTCTCCTTTAAATACTATCAAATATTCCTTTGGTCGCTGCGGTGAAGAGGCTGTCTTTACTGTTTCTGCCATGCGTGCCGTGGGGATTCCTGCGCGCCAGGTTTACACACCCCTTTGGGCGCATACTGATGACAATCATGCATGGGTGGAAGTTTGGATTGATGGTAAATGGTATTTCTTGGGCGCATGTGAACCTGCACCTGACCTGAACATGGGATGGTTTGCCAATCCAGCTGCCCGCGCCATGTTGGTGCTTACCCGCGCCTATGGCTGGTATCATGGCAGTGAACCGGTAATCGCACAGGGAGAAAATTATTCTGACCTGAACCTGATATTCAATTATGCTCCGGTAAAAGATTTTGTTGTGAAAGTAACCGATGCTTCCGGCAAGGCTGTCAATAATGCAAAAGTGGAATACCAACTTTATAACTATGCCGAATTTTATCCGATTGCAAAAACATATACGGATACAAACGGAATAACAGGACTGACCTGTGGTTTGGGTGATCTGCTGATATGGGCGAATAAAGGAGAGGCTTATGGATATAAAAAGATAACTGTTGAAAATACCGATACTGTGATCATACAGATAAAGGTTTTAAAATCCGGTGATATTCCGAAAGAATTTGATATGATTCCTCCTGTTGAACGCTCCGTTGCTGTTGCAACTGAAAAAGGCGCACAGGAAAACAGCAAAAAAATGCAAATCGAAGATTCTTTGCGTGCCTTGTATATGACCACTTTCAAGGACTCAACCTGGGTAATTGGATTTGCTAAAAAAAATAATATCAGCGAGGATACAGCATTATCAGTAATCATAAAATCTTATGGTAACTGGAAAGAGGTAACCTCATTTATTGAAAACACTCCTGTAAATATGCGTTCATGGGCATTGAGGTTGCTTTCAGTAATAAGCGAAAAAGACCTTCGTGATGTTAATGCCTCGGTTCTGTCGGATCACCTGGATAATGCTTTCAAATATGATAATGGCTTTGCTGCATCTAATCCTGATTTCTTTGCAAAATATGTTTTGTCAGGTCGTATTTCAGCAGAGTGGATGAAAGGTTGGAGAGCATACTTGCAAAGTAAATGGGATACGGCTTTTGTAATCCGGGCGCAGAACGACATTTCGATGATCACGAATTGGATAAATAATAATATTTCAGTAAATGATACATCTAAATTATATTCGGGCCCTGTTCTCACGCCAATAGGACTTTTCGAATTAAAAGCCGGAGGCAGTAAATCGCGCGACATTTTTTTTGTTGCGCTTTGCCGCAGCCTGAACATCCCATCGCGGCTGAATCCTGAAACGTTGGTTCCGCAGTTTTGGAATGGAAGCGATTGGAAAAATGTATTGTTTGGCAGGTCAGAACAGGTTTCCGAAGCGAATGGATATATTCATCTGGTTAGTGGTAATTCCGGAATTGAATTTAAATACAGTCAGAACTTCACTATTACATATTTTAAAAATGGTGTTTACAGGGCGCTGCAGTTTGATGAAAATAAATCCATGAAGGATTTTCCCAAAAAAATTGAAGCGGAGAATGGGAAATATATGCTTGTTACCGGTAATCGCATGAACGATGGGAGTGTGCTGAGTTCTTTATATTTTTTTAATGTGTATGAAGGTAAGACGACAAAAGTAACAGTGAAAGTCCGTGAAAAAATAACGAGTGAAAAGCCCTGGGGCAAGATTGATACAGCGAGTTTCACATTGAATGGTTTTACGGATAATAAGAAATATAAACTTTCTGAATTGTTGAAAAAGAATGGCGCTGTCATGGTTTTTATTGACCCTGACAAGGAGCCATCTAAGCATGTGTTGGTTGATATTGCGGCAGTTAAGGAATCATTTGAAAAATGGGGCGGTTCTGTAACATTTATCATCCCGCAAAATAAAATTAGCAGTTTCTTCAGTCTGTCAGATTTCAAGGGACTTCCATTGCAAAGTATCTTTGCTGTTGATAAGGACGAAGCCTTGTTTCGTGCAATCGGAAAGCAGAAGTGTTATTCTCTTGAGAATAAATATCCGGTAATTATTTCTGCGGATAAGGAAGGGAATATGTATTATTATTCCGAAGGATACAGAATAGGAGCAGGGGAGCAACTTGTAAAAATAATCATGAGGAAAAATAAATAGTTAATAATTTCAAATTTTCAATGTCGAATTTTGAATGTCCAATAACGAAGTAATATAAAAATCGTTATGCAGAACGCAGGAAAAATTATCGTTATCATTGGAATTATATTGATAATTGCAGGACTTTTCATCTGGTTCTTTGGCGACAAATTCAACTGGTTTGGCAACCTTCCCTGTGACATAAAAGTGAAGAAAGAAAATTTTTCTTTTTACATGCCCCTTACGAGCATGATACTGATAAGTCTTGTGCTAAGCTTGGTAATATGGGTTATCAGAAAATTCCTGAATTGATATTTACTGTTGTGCGTTCGTGCTACTGTCTTCATGAAGGTTGCTTTTACTGTTCATTAGCCCAGTCTTGTATTTTTTGAGGGGCATCACTTCCATCTTCTGAATAAATTTTCTCTTGTTTGTCTTTTCTTATTCCCACATACAAAACATTTTTATTGAAATCAACCATTAACACTGCACTTGGGTCGCCGCCACTATGAGCTTGCATAGCCCAGGCATAAAAAAGTCCATTATTAATTTCAATGGGGGATTGCACTTCCCAAATATTTTTCATATAGTCATATTGTGAGCCAAGCATTTTCTTTAATCTCTTCTTTAATACTGAATTGTTAAGAAGCTTTACTTCATAAGGATATTTCCCATTAAGTTTTTTCATAAAGTCAAGATTTTCTGAAGTTGTATTGCCATGTTGTTGTTTTGTTATTTTGTTATTTGCTTCTTGGTTGCAAGAAGTCAAAGCAATAGCTATCAGAAAAATTGCTGCCAAGAATGTTTGGTTAAAGTATTGCATAAGATTGATTTGTTTGTTTTGCTTACTCTATTTGGCTTCCAGCATCCCCGTTTATGTTTGCTGCGTCTTCAAAGTATGACGCACAACAACTCCATAACCGCAACAGGTTGCGTTTATTTCCACTTTCGCACTTTTCATCCAATTGTGATTATTTATGTTAATTTAATTTTGTTCCAAAAAAAAACAAATATAATACATTTTCTTTAGAAGGTTTTAGGTTAATAGTTAAATTATAGTTAATAATGTAAACCATTTACGATTTTAATTATATTTGTCGAAAATTTTAAATGCAAAAAAAAACTAAAATATATATTGAACAACCTTTAGGACGGTTTCTTTCGCACACAGGAAGAAGTTTTTTATCATTATTAAATACAAAGCTCAGCCATCTTGATATTGACAGGAGCTATTATGCTTTACTTTTAATACAGGCAGGCGAAGACGGGATAACCCAACAGGATTTGGCTGGACTGATGGATACAGACAAAGTTAGTGTAGTCCGCATCATTGATTATTTGTCGGCTAAGGGATATGTGAAAAGAGCTAAAAATACATCCGACAGAAGAAAATATAGCCTGATGCTGACAGATAAAGCTAAAAAAGCAATTCCCCAAATTAAAAACTCACTAAATGAAGTTACGAATATCGCTTTTAAAGGACTTAATCAATATCAAATAAAAGAGTTTTACAAAACATTAAATACTATAAAAAATAATTTAAACGAATCCAACTCCTGTTTATGAATTATTTAAAATTAATTATTGTTCCAATAGCGTTGGTTACTATTGTTTCCTGTAAGAATAGAAACAAAGAGCAAGCCTCAAAAAAAGAAACGCCCCCCGTTGCCGTAAATATAATTGTGGCAGGGGAAGAATATTTCCCTGCCGGCATTGAAGTTAATGGTACTGTGCTATCCGAAGAGATGATAGAACTGCATCCTGAAATAAGCGGACGCTTAACGTATTTGAATATTCCCGATGGGGCGAAGGTTTCGGAAGGAACAGTATTGGCGAAAATTAATGATGCCGATTTACAGGCACAAATGGAACAGCAAAAGGTGCTGCTTGACCTTGATACTAAAACTGAACAACGGTTAAAAAAACTTTTAGCTGTAAACGGCGTTGATCAGGCCGAATATGATGCCGCTTTAAGCCAGGTAAACACAGTTGAGGCGACAATAGAAATATTAAATGCACAAATTGATAAAACAGTTATTAAGGCACCTTTTACTGGTCAATTAGGTTTGCGCATGGTAAGCGCCGGAGCTTATGTTACACCTCAAACTTTAATCGGAACATTACAGCAAACGGATAAAGTAAAAATTGATTTTACAGTACCGGAAGCATACGAAAGCATGATAAGCAAAGGCAGCACGGTATTCATACAAACAAACGGATCTGTTGAAAATCTTTCCGCTACCATTAGCGCCATTGAACCGCAAATAAATACTGCTACAAGAAACATAAAGGTAAGGGCAAGGTTAGACAATGGGGTTATTAGTCCGGGAGCATTTGTAAAAGTATTGTTGGATCAAAAGGGAAAAGGAATTGTTGTGCCTGCAAATGCAATTATTCCGGATGCTCTTTCCAATCAGGTGATAGTAATAAAAAATGGCAAAGCTGTTTTTAAAAATGTCGAAACCGGTATAACAACAGCCAACGTGGTAGAACTTGTAAGCGGGGTGAGCCCGGGCGACAGCATAGTGGTAAGCGGGGTATTGTTTGTCCGCCCTGACGCTAAAGTAAAAATTAAGAAAGTGATAAAAATTACCGATCGTAAATAATCAGTGTCAGTAAGTAAACTCAATATTTTAAATTATTTCGCCTGCCCGCCTATCGCAGGCTGAATTAATAGGGAAATCATAAGTGCCCTGTTACCAATGATGAATAAAAATAAAAATCAATAAATGAATATTTCAGAACTATCACTTAAAAAACCAGTACTGGCTACGGTAATGAATTTATTTATCATATTGTTTGGTGTGATAGGATTTTATTTTCTGGGAGTTCGGGAATATCCTGCCATTGATCCGCCTATAATTACTGTTAGCAGTTCTTATGCCGGCGCCAATGCTGACATTATTGAAAGTCAAATCACAGAACCCTTAGAAAAATCAATCAACGGTATTCCTGGTATCAGAACTATTTCATCTTCCAGCTCAGTTGGCAACAGCAGGATATCTGTTGAGTTTAACCTAGGTGCAGATTTGGAAACGGCTACAAATGATGTGCGCGACAAAGTGAGTCAGGCTGCCCGTAATTTACCACAGGATATAGATGCCCCGCCTGTTGTAACAAAAGCGGACGCCAATAGTGATTTTATCATTTTACTTGCAGTGCAAAGCCCAAGCAAAGGATTATTGGAATTAAGCGATTATGCGGAAAATGTGTTACAAAATAAATTTCAAACCATACCTGAAGTAAGCGCTGTAACCATTATTGGGCAAAAACGTCCCGCCATGCGCTTGTGGATAGATCCGGATAAAATGAATGCTTATAATGTGGCTTTTAATGATATTACCAATGTACTTAATAAAGAAAATGTAGAGGTGCCTTCCGGAAAAATTTATGGCAATAAAACGGAATTAATCATAAGGGCATTAGGCAGACTGAGTACCGAAAAAGATTTCAGGGATTTAATTATCCATGAAGATGAGAATGGGATTGTCAGGTTAAGTGATGTGGCAAAAGTGGAATTAGGCCCTGAACAATACGAACAAAACTGGCGGTTGAACGGAGTAAGTGCAGTGGGTTTAGCTATTGTTCCACAACCGGGAGCGAATTACATTAATATTTCCGATGAATTTAATAAACGATTAGAGGAAATTGAAAAATCTCAAAAGGGTGATATTATTTTTACCAAAATTATTGATAATACTGACAACGTTCGCCGGTCTTTAACCGAAGTCCAGCAAACACTGTTTATTGCTCTTACCTTAGTGATATTGGAATATTTTTCTTTTTCAGAAGCGGGCTTATTGCCATTCGTCCTCTGATAGATATCCCCGTGTCGTTAATTTCAACCTTTTTTATCATGTATTTCGCGGGGTTTTCAATAAATATTCTTACTTTATTAGCTATTGTGCTGGCAACCGGTTTAGTGGTGGATGATGGAATAGTTGTTACTGAAAATATTTTCAGAAAATTTGAAAGAGGAATGCCCATTCGTAAAGCGGCGTTGGAAGGCAGCAAAGAAGTATTTTTTGTGGTCATCGCTACATCCATAACATTAGCAATCGTATTTCTTCCTGTAATTTTTTTACAGGGATTTGTAGGACGTTTGTTTCGGGAATTCGGTATCGTTTTAGCTTGTGCGGTGCTGGTTTCTGCGTTTGTTTCTCTCACAATTACACCTGTTCTGAATGTTTATCTGAATAGAAAAAATGTTCGGCACGGTTGGTTTTACAGAAAAACAGAACCTTTTTTCAATGGTATGGAAAATGGGTATAAAAACTTGATACAACGTTTTATAAAGCTGCGTTGGATAGCGTGGATGATAGTAGGGGCATGCCTTATAATAATTTTCTTTATTGGGAAGAATCTGCAAAGTGAGATTGCACCGTTGGAAGATAAAAGCCAGATTCGTTTCCAGATAACAGGACCTGAAGGCGCCAGTTATGGCTATATGGTAAATGCAGGCGATGAGTTGGGGAACTATCTGATAGATTCGATACCTGAAAGAAATTTTGCCTTTTTAGCAATACCCGGGTTTGGTAACTCAGGAGTAAACGGCGGTTCCGGCAGACTTGGATTAGTGCCTGCATCGGAAAGAAAAAGAAGCCAGAATGATATTGCTAAAGATTTAGCAAAAAAAGTGATGCGCTTTAATAATCTTCGTATTTTCCCTGTTGAAGAACAAACCATTACTGTCGGTTTAGGCTCAAGGGGCGCTTTACCCGTTCAGTTTGTAATTCAGAATTTAGATTTCGATAAATTAAAAATCGTTATTCCTAAATTTTTAGATGCAGCAAGAAATGACAAAACATTTCAAAATGTTGATGTGAATTTGAAATTTAATAAACCCGAAATTGACATTACTATTGATAGAATAAAAGCCCGTGAATTTGGTCTTACTATGACTGATCTTGCCGACGTTATTCAAAGCGCATTTAGCGGCAGACGTCTGGCTTATTTTATAATGAATGGCAAGCAATACCAGGTAATCAGCCAGGTTTCATTAAAAGACAGGCAGGTACCTGCCGATATTACAAAATTATATGTGCGAAATAATAATGGAGATAATATTTCGCTGGCTACTGTACTAAAAATTAATGCCAACTCCAATCCGCCCACACTTTACCATTTCAATCGTTATAAGTCGGCAACTGTTTCCGCTTCTTTGGCAGAAGGTAAAACAATTGGAGATGGCGTAAAAGCAATGCAAGCTATAGCCGATAAATTATTAGACGACAGTTTTCAAACTTCGCTAAGCGGTCCTTCGCGCGATTATGCTGAAAGCTCTTCCAATACCGCCTTTGCTTTTATACTGGCTTTGGTGCTGATTTATCTGGTGTTGTCGGCGCAATTTGAAAGTTTTAAGGACCCGTTCACAATCATGCTCACTGTACCTTTAGCTATTGCAGGAGCTTTCTTATGCTTATGGATTTTCGGACACACGCTTAATATTTTTTCTGAAATAGGAATGATAATGCTAATCGGATTGGTTACAAAAAACGGAATATTAATTGTAGAGTTTGCTAATAAAAAAAGAGAACAGGGATTACCAAAAAATCAGGCTGTAGTAGAAGCAGCAACTCAACGATTACGTCCCATTTTAATGACGAGTTTAGCTACTTCTTTAGGAGCTTTACCAATCGCATTAAGCCTAGGTGCTGCAGCTACCAGTCGTATTCCGCTGGGTATTGTTGTTGTTGGAGGCATCTTGTTTTCGCTGGTGCTTACATTGTTTGTAATACCTGCTGTGTATACTTTTATTTCCGGTAAGCATAAAGTAAAAAATGAAACAATTGAAAATTTGAATCCTTAATGAAATTGATTATATAAAAAAATGAAAAAAATTATTTTATATACAGCTTTATTGTTTCCTTTCCTGGCTAATGCACAACAGCTTCTTACTTTAAAGAATGCAATTGACACAGCATTAAAGAACAGCTTTGATATACAAATTGCAAAAAATAACGCTGAAATAAATAAAATCAATAACACTTTGGGAGTGGCTGGCGGATTACCCTCTGTGAGCGCTACCGCAGGAGACAATAGTTCCGTCAGCTACATTGACCAAAAATATTATAGCGGCTCTGAAACGAATAAAAATAATGTGACTGCAAATAATTTGAGTGCAGGAATTACAGCCAACATGGTTTTATTTAACGGATTTAAAATTATTGCCACAAAAGAACGTTTAAGTTGCCTGCAAAAACAAAGTGAACTGCAACTTAACCAACAGGTTCAAAATACGATTGCAGCGTTAATGGTAAAGTACTATGATATTATAAGGCAACAAAACTATCTGAAAATTATTCAAAACTCACTTGATGTATCTGATAAAAAATTAGATATTATCAATGAGAAAAATAATGTGGGAATGGCAAATAGTGTTGATATTTTGCAGGCGCAGATGGATGTGAATAGTGCAGAACAAAATTTTAAGTTGCAACAATTGATAATTGATCAGGATAAAGCGGATTTATTATTGCTTATGAACGCGAAACAATATAACCCATATATTATAAATGATAGTATTATTGTGGATAAGAACATTCAATTGGATTCGATTATAAATTATCTGGATCATAATCCTCAATATCTGTCGGCAGAACAACAAATAAAAATCAATGAACAAATTGTAAAAGAAATTTCTTCTCAGCGCTATCCGTCAATTAAAATCAATACTGCATATAATTTCAGCCATAATCAAAGCGATGCGGGCTTAACTTTATTCAATCAAAATTATGGGCCTTCTGCCGGAGTTACTTTGCAGATACCGATATTTAATGGTAATGCTTACAAGATTCAACATGAAACTGCAACCTATGAAGTTAATAATTCGAAATTACAAAAAGAAAGCCTGTTCCGTACGCTTACAACAAATGCCATCAAAACATACCAGTCGTACACTACAACATTGCAACAATTAAGTTCTCAGCAGGTAAATTATGAATTATCAAAAAAGTTAGTAGATGTTGTAATGCATAATTTCCAGGTAAATCAGGCTACTATTTTGGATGTTAAAGCTGCCCAGACAAGTTTTGAAAACGCAGGATACTTGCTGGTGAATCTACAATACGCGGCAAAGGCTGCTGAAATAGAACTGAAGCAACTGATATTTCGTTTAGGGTATTAATTGGTAAAAATTAACCTTAATAAAATTTTAACAAGAATGATAATTAGTTAATATTGTAAACCAATAATATTTTTCAAATTTGTCTAAAATATTATCAGAATGTACACTCGTTCTTAACAGGTTTGCGAAAGCAAATATGATTAGAATGAGTTATGCCGATAGGAACAAAATAATATTTTTTTGCCTGCCCGACTGCGTCATTCAGGCGGGCAAATCCGTTCCGTATCGGTACAATTCCTACATTTATTTATACTGTGATAAAACCAGCTTCACTTCAAACAAAATAATGCGATG
>Ga0247841_10006963_pt1 | contig 17082 bp, 19 predicted proteins | sample LaCruzMarch2015__2_FD_192410 | JGI IMG/M metagenome (GOLD analysis project Ga0247841, IMG submission 192410) | Freshwater microbial communities from meromictic Lake La Cruz, Castile-La Mancha, Spain - LaCruzMarch2015_18m | ecosystem: Environmental > Aquatic > Freshwater > Lake | place: Spain... | reverse complement strand
TACGTCTTTTGATGAAGCTGAAGTATTAAAGAAAAGCAAGGGAGTGTTCGGCGCTTTAGACGACAAGAAAAGCGTGCTAGAGGGACACCTAAGATTAATAGTGTCCGAAATAGAGAAAGCCGCGAAATTTCACGAACAGCACACTGGCAGGCCAGTACAACAATTGATCGTGTCTGGTGGTACGGCTCTAGCGGTAGATTTTATGGATTTTTTAACAAAAGCCACAGGATATAAAATTGTCTCCGGGGATCCCTTACTGAGTAAACAGGTGGAATTCGCGGAAACATATAGTCCGAGCGATCAAGAAGGATTTAAGGGGATGAAAGAGTCGCTTGCGAGCACTGTCGGTTTAGCGATTCGTGGTTCAATGCCAAATATTTCTGGGTCTGGCTTAAATCTTCTGCCCCAGAGAATTCGGGATACATACGAGAATTGGCGAGTTCAGCTTGTACTTGCGGTTTTAATTTCGGTAGTATCAATAGTAACATTGGTGTCATTTGCTTTTTCAATCTTTTGGCTTACTGATGTTTTTTATAAATCCAACCAAGCGAAATTTGACGAAAATACTTTTCGAACAAATTTTTCTGAAGTTGAATTTGAGAAAGCCAAGAATGATATAAAAGCCACGAACCAAGAAATTGGAGCATTAAAAACTTTTGACGCAAAAAGGTTTGATTTACCGATGGGTTTGGATGCGATCACTGCTGCTGCTCCAAGTGGGTTAAAGATATTAAACCTTAAAATAACTTCTTCTGATTCAGATAACAACCCATCTTTAGTGGAGGTGAGTGGAAAAGCAGCAAGCAGATCTGATATTACTAATTTTTATAAAACTTTGACATCAAGAAAGGATATTGTATCAGTTGATTCTCCGTTGTCTAATTTGGATCAGCCAATTGACGCCTCTTTTCAAATGAAAATAAAAATAAATTTACCACACGCTGATTTTAATAAAAAACCATGAAAATAATGTCTACGATAAAATCGAACAAAATATTCAAGGTTGGATTAGTGCTCTCTTTTTTCTTACTCGTTTTAATGGTTATACTTCTTATTCCTGGGCACTTTATTGTTGAAGGAGTTGTGGAAGAAAAATCCGAAAAAATTGATCTTTCAGATCCTACTACACAAAAACGCTACAATCTTTTGATGTCAGATTTTAATGATTTAAAAAATGAAAGAGAGTCTCTAAAATCAGTTCGTATATCAAAAGATGGTGTGGTGTCACTTGTTCGATTTTTTGACGAAATCGCGCTTAAGTCGGGTGTAAAACAGACAGTTGGCATTATTACGGCTGATGAGAAAAAAAATAAAAAAGAATATAATATTCCAACAGTTCGATATGAAATAAATGTTACCGGAGGATTCCCGTCAATCAGCGGATATTTGGCAAACCTAAGACAAGCCCCGTTCTTCTTAAGAATAGAATCGTTTGAAGTCGTGGCTCCGGATGAAAATTCTTTAACAGGGGAGTATTTGGCAACAATTTTTGTTGCTGTGGCCACAAAGGAATAACGATATGCAAAATAACTATTTTTCGTACAGTCCAAACAAAAAAAATAACATAATAGTAATTTTTATTTCTTTTATTGTGTCGCTAATGATACTGTTATTTGTCGGATTTGTTTTGTTTGTAGAGAAGTGGGAAAACAGTCGCTTAACCAACAAAGATAGCGGATACTCAGATATCCCAACTTTAGATAAAAAGGGGCTTGATTATTTTATTGAAACAAAAAACCAAAACATTAAAGATAATGTCACCATTACAACGCAAGAGAATACGCAGTCCGCTGATGGCGAAAAAGACATCGGAAATTAATTGATTATGGCCCTTGGACGGTTCTTGATCCGAAAAAATCAAGGTGTCAGCTTGATTGAAGTGATTATAGGGGTTGCTGTTTTTATTATTATTTCTGTCGGAGTGTATGAGGCATATAGATCTATGTACATGCTTATTGGTGTTACGCGGCAAAAGACAACGGCCATTGCTCTTGCAAATGAACAATTGGAAATAGCACGTAATCTTCCTTATGCCGATGTCGGAATTAAGGATGGAGTTCCGGCCGGAAAGATTCCTCGTGAGCAAAACGTTGTTCGCTCTGGTGTTTCATTTAAAGTGCTTACTACAGTTCGTAATATAGACGATCCTTTTGATGGCACAATTGGGGGAGCAACAAACGATCTTAGTCCGGCTGATTATAAATTGGTGCAAATAGATGTAGAATGTGGTTCTTGCAAGCAATTTCAAAGTTTCCCCTTGGCCACATATGTTTCTCCACGAGGACTAGAGATGGATTCCACCAACGGAGCGCTTTTTATAAAAGTTTTTGACGCGGATGGGAAGCCAGTAGTGGGAGCAAATATTGAAATAAAGAATCCATCTGCTGTTCCCGCGATTAACATTTCTGATACAACCAATAATGAAGGAGCACTTTCCGTAATAGATGTTCCTCCTGGCAATGAAGCATATGAAATATCCGTTACTAAAAATGGATATTCTTCTGAGAAGACATACGCAACGACAGTGGTTAATCTTCATCCAACAAAACCAAATGCAACGGTTTTGGCTCAACAAATAACTCAAATCAGTTTTTCGATTGATAAAATAAGCACTCTTTCTGTATCGACCATTGATAAAAATTGCAATGGGGTAGCGGGTGCCGATTTTTTGTTAACGGGAACAAAAATGATTAGTACGGAACCAGATATCCCAAAATACGTAGAAAATAAAACAACTGGAAGTGACGGTAACGTAATTGTCTCTGAAATGGAATGGGGAAATTACAATATCACATCAAGTGACCTCCTTTTAAACAATGCCTTGTATTATCCTCCGTTGCCTATTAATCTCTCCCCCAATGAAGATAAAAAACAATCATTAGTTGTTCCAGTGGCAGGAGAAAATTCTATATATAGTTTAATTTTAGATGTGAAGGATGTTTTGTCGGGAAAAGATATTCCATCACCAACCATAACACTGAAACAAGGGGAAATATCTTTTGAGCAAAATATTGACTGTTCTCCGGAAGGATATTATTTATTTACTGGTCTCTTGCCAGAAAGTTATCATTTAGTGGTTTCTGCTCCTGGATATGTAACGTATGAAGCAGATATAACAATAGCTGGTCCATGGCAACCGATAAGTATTCAGTTGGGAAAATAAAAAATGATTTTAACAAAAGAAAATAACCAAACTAAAAATAAAGGTTTCACTCTTTTTGAAATACTGGTCACTATTGGGGTGATTGTAGCAATTTCTGTGCCGTTGATGCGTTTACAGGTTAATATTTTGTCGTACAACGGATTTTTTCAAAATACAATATCACTGCAAGATGAAGCGCGAAGAGCGATGCAAAATTTTTCTTCTGAAGTACGTTCAGCTGTTCCCGCAGAAAATGGAGCATATTTAATAGGGGAAGCGAAAGACGATTCTTTTGTTTTTTATCGCGACATCAATCGTGACGGCGTTGTTGAACGAGTGAGGTATTTTAAACAGGGGAGCGAACTAAAAAAAGGAACGATTACGCCGTCGGGTAATCCATTAAGTTATTCTTTGTCTAATGAAAAAATAATTACTGTTGCTCATAGTGTAAGAAACAGCAACACGGAACCAGTATTCTATTATTTTGACCGCAATTATGATGGACAGACTTCACCTTTAGTTCAGCCGGTAGAATCAACCTTGGTTAGATTAGTAAAACTGACTGTTATTCTTGGAGAGGGAAATGTTCGGCAAGATAGCATGATTCTTTCTACGCAAGTTTCGATAAGAAATGTAAAAGATAATATATGAGAAGCCATTTGAACAGAAATATCAATGGGCAAATAATAATTCCCGCATTGGTTTTTGGGTGTATAGCTATTATTTCAGTTACGGGTTTCATTTCTTGGGCAAGCGTCAATATGAAAATGTCCAGGCAAGCAGTGCTGAAAGAGCAGGCATTGCAAGCCGCGGAAGCCGGCAATGATTATTATCGTTGGCACTTAGCGCATGCGGTTTCTGATTATAAAGACGGAACTCTTTTGTCTGGTCCATATGTGCATGATTTTAAAAATAAGGATGGTACCGTCATTGGTAATTTTTCTCTGACAATAACCCCTCCACTTACTGGATCAACGCTGGTTGCAATAAAGTCAATCGGAACAATAAACGGTTTAGAAAATGTAAAGAGAAGTGTGGAAACAAAATTGGCAATTCCCACATTTGCAAAGTATGCGGTCGCTTCGGCAACAGAGGTTAGATTTGGAGTTGGAACAGAAATATTTGGACCCGTCCATTCTAATGGTGGTATTCGTTTTGATGGTTTAGCGCATAATATAATATCCAGCACAAAAAACACATACACGGATCCAGACTCACCTTACGATAGGGCTTTTGGTGTCCACACTCACGTTGCACCAGCTGATCCCACAATTCCTCCATCTCCATTACCGCTCCCCGCTATTCCAAACAGACCAGATGTTTTTGAGGCAGGAAGAACATTGGGTGTACCTGCGATAGATTTTGCTGGTCTTACACCAGATTTGCAAATAATGAAAACAGACGCGAAGTTGTCTGGGGTGTACCTGGATCCATCGGGGAAAAGCGGATACCATCTTGTTTTTCGCAATGATAATGCGTTTGATGTCTATTTGGTTAAGAGTGTTAACGACCCCCCGCATTCTTGTAATAATCAGGAGGGTAGCAATTCTTATTGGAATACATGGAGTATAAAAAGTGAAGATTTTGTAAAAAATTATTCTATTCCAAGCAATGGTATTGTTTTTGTTGAAGATGATGTTTGGGTAGAGGGTAATATTTCTAAAACACGTGTAACTGTTGCTGCTGCACGTTTTCCGGATGTGGATTCAACGCGCGCAAGTATTATGGTAAATAAAAATTTGACCTATACAAACTATGATGGCCAGGATGTTATTGGCCTCATCGCACAAAGAAATATTAATATTGGTCTTGATAGTGCCAATGATCTTAGGATAGATGCCGCTTTGATAGCGCAAAATGGAAGAGTGGGGCGATATTATTATGAAGCGGATTGTGGTTCGTCGGCGCTTAGAAATTCTATTACTTTATTTGGCATGATTGCTTCTAATACAAGATATGGTTTCTCGTGGATTTGCAGCGGAAGCTATTGTTCTGGTTACAAAGATAGGTATATAAATTATGATTCCAATTTGCTTTATGGCCCGCCGCCAAGTTTTCCTTTTACGGCTGATCAATACGAGACTATATCGTGGGAGGAAGTAAAGTAAAAAATATTATTTGGTGTCTCCGGCAGGATTCGAACCTGCGACCTTCAGCTTCGGAGGCTGACGCTCTATCCACTGCGCTACGGAGACATGTTTAGTCTCTACTGTTAAGTAAGATACTTTTTCTAGAACATTTCCTTGGGCTTCCACGGCACTTCGTGCCGGAGCTGGCACCCTCTCAAACATCCACGGAGTGTTCTCGGGGCCCCGTCGTCCCCAGCTGAGCTACGGAGACTCGTTAGAATTATATTTAAAATATTCCTAATAATCCAAATTCTGCCTGTAATTCAGTAGACATTTTTTCTGGTGTCCACGCGGGGGTAAAAACCAGCTCAGTAATGACTTCACCAACATTTGGAACAAGCATTATCTGATCACGCATATTTTTCTCTATTTCCGCTCCGGCAGGGCACGCGGGTGACGTAAGTGTGTAAATCACCCTAATATCATTATTTTCTACGCTAATGTCATAAATAAGCCCTAAATCCACGATGTTGTGGCCCAACTCTGGATCCTTAACGTTTTTTATCGCGTTTGTTATGTCGCCGCTTGTTATCATAGATATTTACACTATGCCAATCGGTAAGGAAAGGGAAGTATCGTTTTTTGTGATAAAATAATGATATATATGCAGTTTGCCAATTCTCTATCATTTTCTGACGCAGTTTCTATTGTGATTATTGCTGCTCTGTTGAGTTTGCTTCCTGTGGTCATTTTGCTCTGGATATATTACGTTCGCCAGAAACAGCCAAGCGTTTCGGGCACTTCTGTCGCGAAATTTTTTGTGACAGGAATTGTCTGTGTGGCAATATCTGTTGCATTGGAAAAAGGGGTTTATTTGCTCTGGGGTGTTTTATCACCCGAAACAGCCAGTCTATTTTTTTCAGAAAATATTATTGTTGATAGTTTTTTCGCAATTTTAATAGCAGGGCTGATTTCTTTTGGAGTAATAGCGTTAATTGAGGAAGGGTCACGATTTTTTCTTATGAAGTATTTGATTAGACGCATGACAGACATAGATCAAGTAATTGATGGAGTACAGTTGGGAATAGCACTTGGGTTGGGCTTCGCTTTTTTAGAGAATACGTTGTATTTTTTGAAACTTTTTCGTAGTTTTGAGTTTGATACTCTCGTTATTGTTTTCTTTTTGCGTTTTCTTATTTCTACTGTTGGTCATATCTGTTTTGGTGGCTTCATGGGTTATTATTTGACTCGTGCTAAATTTCACATTACAGAGAGAAAATCTTTTTTACGAAAATCTTTTTTATATCCTTTCCTGATGCATGGTTTCTTTGATTTTTTACTTGCTATCCAGCTTTCTTTTTACAATGTTATTCTTCTGTCCGTGCTGGTGTTTATTCTGTGGTTGTGGTGGCATGATGAGCGGCTTTTCCATATTTATGTTCTCAATGGGAGATCTCTCTTGTCGCCGCTGTCTCCGTGGAAAAAAAAGATTCATTCGACAGATAGATTGGCTGTGGAAATTATTCCGTCTATGAAAGCATGTCCAAACTGCTATGTGCCAATTAAAGAGGGGCAAGAAAGCTGCCCTGCCTGTGGAATTAGGTTTCATTATAAATCTTCTGCAAAAAATAATTCTTTTACATCTAACCAATTTTACTAAATGAAAAAATGGATTATTGTTTTCTTTCTTTTTGCCCTCGTTGTGGTTGCGGTTGGGGCAATTAGCCAATTGTATTCTTCTCATCTTTCTACTCGTGTCTTTCTTCTTTTTTAAATGATTCGAAGAAAAAACTTGGAACTTGTGGCATTGATACTTTGGTGTGTCATGATTTTCCTTTTTTCAAATGTTCCGAATCTTTCGTCTGGGTTGGAACAAGATTTTCTATTACGAAAAATCGCGCACATGGGAGAATTTTCTATTTTGGCCTTTCTTTTTTGGCTTGTTATCAAGAGAAAAAAATTCGGACAAGCATTAATTTTTTTAATGGTATTTTTTTGCGCCCTAGACTATGCAATTCTGGATGAAATTCATCAGCTTTTTGTCAGGGGAAGATCTGGAAATATTTTTGATGTAGGTATTGACGTCATGGGTATAGTGTTGATGACAACGATTTTATTGATGATTCAAAACAGGAAAGTAATTATACAAAGACGACGAACGTAGAAACGTCATTCGATTTCAAAACCGTTAATTCAGTCTCAAGGCTACGGGTCTCGTGGGTCCCGAGCTTCGGGACACTTCTTTAAGGAAAGAGATATTGGAAGGGAAAAACTTGGTTTTCCCCTCCAATAGAAAAGAACGGCTTTCCGAGCCGTTCTTTGAGTTGTTATTTTCCTTTTACTTCAGCGACAATCTTTTTAAATACAGGTGCGTTAGTTTGTGCCAGCTGAACAAGCATTTTTCGGTTTAGTAATATGTTGCTTGTTTTTTCTTTTCCAATGAAGCTGCTGTAAGAAATTCCTTCCGGTTTAAGTGCGGCAGACAGTTGCACGTTCCAGAGTTGTCGAAAATCCGCCTTTTTCTTGCGACGATGGGCGAGAGCGTACTGTCCAGCTTTGGTCAGTGCTTGTCTCGCGTCGCGCAAATGTGACTTGCGACGATGAAAAAATCCCTTGGTTTTTCGTAGGATATTGCGACGACGTTTTGCATGAATTGTTCCTCTTTTTACTCTTGGCATATGGGTTTAATGAAACTATTAAGGTAAAGCTGGTGTATTGAAGGGCAATAAACGAGAAATACGTTTGCGATCAGAACCTGAAATTTCTTGGTCGCGACGACGGGCCATCAAAGTCTTTTTTGATCGTCCGACATTAAAATGTCCATGCTTAGCTCGACGGCGCATTATTTTTCCGCCTTTACTAATGGCAAATCGCTTGGCCGCGGCTTTTCGGGTCTTTTGTTTAACCATGATTGATAATCTTAGTGAATAACCTGTTTTTCGTCAATTGAGGTGTTACTGTCTGGCTTTTTCTCTTCCTGCTGGTTCTTTTTTGCGGCTGGCAGCAAGGTGATTGAGAAACCATTAGGATGTGGTGCCATCATTTCTTCTATTCGATAAGGGAAAGAGATTTTTTTTAGAAATGCTTCCAAAATAGTGCGCGCCAATGGCTTGTGGGCTTTCTCTCTGCCACGGAGGACTATTTCCACACGTACCTTGTCTCCGTCGCTAAGAAATTCTTCCGTTTGCTTCCTTTTTAATTCTTGATCGTGATCACCTGTCTTAAATCCAATTCTGATTCCTTTAATATCAGTTTTCTTTTTCCCTTTCTTTTGTTCCTTTTCGCGCTTAGCTTGTTCGTACTGGAATTTCCCAAAATCCATTATTTTACAAACAGGCGGGCGTGTCCCGGCGGATATCTCGACTAAATCCAGACCTGCTACCCTGGATAATCGCAATGCTTCTTTAATATCAATAATACCTACTTGCTTGTTTTCTTCATTAATTAGACGAACAACTTGTGCGCGAATAGCATTGTTGACGCGAAGTCGATCTGAACGATATGGAGGAATAAGAGTTTTAGTTAAAGTTTGATAAATGAATTATACATTTTTTCAGTGTTTGTGCAAGGGTTTTTATCCATAAAATACTTGAGCTAAGGCGTAACGTGGTGTGCAATGCCGTATTCTTCTCTGAAGAATTTCATAGCTATACGATAAACACTGTAAGTAATGAAGTACGCCGCAAAAACATCTATGGAATAGTGAAGGTGCCCTAAAAGAACACTAGCTGCGAAAATCACAGAGAATAAGAGAAATGTTATTTTCAAAGTCTTATTTTGCCAATAAATCAGCGCGAGCATATAAGGGAAAGCCGTGTGGCCTGAGAAAAACAAGTCGGCTCCGAAAGTAAATTTTCCTATAAAATGATTTGTGGGCAAAAAGGCTCTTTCTGGATATGGAGCCAAGTGCGTCATGATTACAAACAAAGACCTGATAACTATCAATAATGCCACGGATTTTAATAGGAATGGGAAGTAACGAGGCATAAAAAACAATAGAAAACACACAAAAATGATAACAAAAAGTGCTCCGTATATAAAAATAAATTTTGTTTCAAAGAGTGGGATATTATCCAAGATTATATCTTGCACGTAATTGCTAGAACGCATATCGGCGTATGTTCCCGCGTAGTAGTTAATTATCAGACTGGCGAAAAACATCATTAGACTCAGGACGCTTGACCACGCGTAAACGGGGTTGCGCCAAAATTTCTTTTGTTCGGAAAATGCCTTAACTATGGAAAGCCAAAATATTTTGATATATTTTTTCATATGCGGATAGTGAATTTTCAATGTCGTGTTTTTGGACGAGCTCCAAACTCTTTTGTGACATTTCTTTCTGAAGTGAGGAATTGGATAGTATCTTAAGGATATATTCGGCAAGTTTTTCTTTTTCATTAATTTTAAACAAGTAACCGTTTTCTCCGTGGATTACTAGTTCAGGTAGAGCCATTGCATCAACAGCGATAACTGGTAGTCCGGAAGCCATGGCTTCCATCGTTACAATGCTTTGTAACTCAGCTATTCCGCCGATGATAAAACAATTAGCAACCCTATATATGTTTGGCAAATCACCATCTTCTACGAATCCGGTGAAAGTGACTTTTGGGGAGATGCCCAAAGTTTTTACTAATTCTTCCAGTCGTTCTTTTTCCGCTCCTTTTCCGGCAATAACAAAATGCGCATCAATTTTTTGGGATATTAAAGAGAATGCTTGTAATAACACATCAACATTCTTTTCTTTATCCAATCGTCCAACGTAAAGTACAGTTGGTACTTTCGGCAATGAATATTTGGCACGAATAGTTGTGCCGTCATTGTTTGGGTTGAAGCGAACAAGATCAATTCCGCAAGAAACAGCTACGGCTTTTTTATTAAGTCCTATTTGGTCTAATAATTTAACCGCTGTGTGTGTGGGGGAGGTAATCATGTCTAATTCTCCATAAATCATCCTAAAGTAACGCCATCCTGTTTTTGAAACAGCTTTTTCTACCTTTTTAGGAAGGCGTAAATAATGTATTAAGTTTTCTGGCATAAAATGATTTGTGCCTACCACAGGTATTTTGTTTTTTTTTGCAAATCTTGCCAGTGTTCCTCCAATAAAAAAATGATCTTGAATGTGGATTACATCAGGGGAAAAATTTAATACCGCTGTTTCGATATCCTTTTTTGCAAACAAAGCCAATGGCCAGCGAAAACCCTTGTAGATAAAAATAGGAAACGAGCTTAGTCCAAAGACGTTTATTTCATTAACACGTATTGCTTTTGTCCATAAACTCATTCCTGGCGCGATCACTAATACCTCATGGCCTCGTTTTTGCATGTATTGGGCAATTCTTTGGGAGAAGTATGATGCGCCGTTGACATTCGGATAATAGTTGTCTGTACCGATAATGATTTTCATAGTTTTATTCGTCGGAAAGCTTTTTACCGGCTCTCCTTAGGAACATGTATATAACAAACATAAGAATTGCGATAGCGAGTGTTCCCAGCCACGCAAGATCCACAAATTTCTGAAATCGGAGATAGGTATTGCCAAAATAATACCCAATTAAAATTAAAATCAGTGACTTGGGTAGAGTTGCCCAAAAGTTGAAAAAGATAAATTTTCTAAATGGGATCCGTGCTATGCCAGCTGATATTAAAACAATTCCTCCAACCGCGTGGGAAAGTTTCGCGGCAATTAATGTTTTTCCTCCATGGTTAATGAAATGCTTTTCAATCTTCTCTATTCTTTCGGGATGTACGCCTATAAATTTACCCCAACGTTCTAGTGGGCGTCGTCCCCAGCGGCCAATAGAATAATAAATTCCGTCACCAGTTAAGTCTCCAGCCACAACAATCATATACACAACATAAAAATTCATTAGACCCAGTGATGACATTAATCCGGCGGTAACAGTAACAATCGGGCCCTCGATAACCGTTAGCGGAAAAAGAATTAAATAACGGTAGTTAAGAAGCCATTGAGCAATATCCACGTGTGCCATATCTACCATCATATTAGTCACAGTCGTTTTTTGCCAGTGTCAAAATGATGTTTTTTACCTATAATTACCTATATTTAGCAATTACAAGTAAAAAATATGCTTGAACTGATAACATCCTATAGTTTGGCCGTGAAAGAGATTTGCCATGAAATTTCTATAAGTAAAAATGGTGACCGGATCGCTTTTTGTCTTTATTTGTGGGAGCCGGGAGAATCTAGTGATTTGATAATGAAAGAGTTAAACTTCGCTGCCAAGTGCGGGGTGCATATTACCATAGATGTTGATTGTTCTCGTGTTTCGCGTTTTGCGCGTCTTGTTGAGCACACAAAGTCGTTTATGGGAAATATTAAGAGATTGCAAGAAAATTACCCCGCAAATGTGCGATGCCTATGTCAATCGTTTCCAAACCACTCAAAGTTTTATTTGTTTGAACGCGGGGGTGAGAATTCCACTCTAATATTTGGCGGTATGAATTTGGGGGATCGCTTTACTGAGTGGAAGGACTTTTTGGTGAAGGTTCAAGGATTTAATTTGGGAAAATATGTATACGAAACATTTGTTTTGGAAAAAGAACACCACAACAGTAATAATCTTCCATTAAAAATTATTATGAATGATCCCAAGAGGAAAATATTTGAAATTGAAAATACGCTAAAAAACGTCTTTGGCGATAAGCGTTTTCGTGAATATACAATCATAACGCCGTACATTGATCGAAGGGGAATAGATCTTTTGTCTGAGCCGTTACGAAGAGGCGCAACAGTGAGATTAATTATCCCCGTACAAGCAAACATTTACCAGAATGCCAACATGCGCAATATTTCGAAGTTTGCCGTGTTGTCTAATGTAAAAGTACTCACGTTCCAAAAAATGATTCACGCCAAAGCGGTGTTGGCGAATGGTGATGCAAAAACATGTTTCCTTGGTTCCGCGAATCTTAAAAAAAATTCTTTTGATAAACTTGGAGAATTTAATGGACTAATTGATGACGTAGATTTTAATAACCAACTCTCGAATGAAGTAGATCGTATTGCGAAGTCATGTATTCCTTTTGTCGTTAAGCCGTATAAAAAAATCATGTCTAGAGTGGAAGAATTTTTAGGGTAGTTTTAAGAGAACAAAAACTTTAATTTGTCAACGGGCGTTGACAGTATTGATTTTCTTGTGTTCTGATGATTGAGGAGTCGTTCTTTTCGACAAAACGGATTACTTGGAGTGGCCAAAAATGGAAAGCAGGACTATCCCAATCGAGTCTGACTCTCTTGTGGACCTGAATGTGCGTTCAGACGTTGCTGTGATTTTTTGTCAGGATCCGAGGATTCGTTCGTGCCACAAACTTCTGATCAGGCAGGGGCTTGGTTTGGGGGAAAAAGACGAAGAATATGTGCAATTGCCCGTACTTGGTGGAGGAGCGGTTCTAGCTCATCCTCAGTACTTTGCCTCCGAATTCGATCTTATCCGAACATCTCTCGAGGTGATGAGGGAGCATTTTGGCGTTTCTCGTTTGGTGTCGATTGGTCACGAGCGCTGTTTGCGCATGAGCAATTTTCATCTTCAGATTGACCGTGAACCCAACCCAGATAGCGCCCTTGCTGACATGCTAACGGTTCGTAGGATGTTTGAAGAAAGGTCTGCCTTGAGCCAATGTCCGGTTCGAAAAATGTTCGCCGAATTCGAGATAAGGCTTGATGTTATCTTGATGAAGTTTCCCACAGGAAACGAACTCAAGTATCTCGTAATCGACTGACAACCACGCTGGCTCGCAAAGCCAGCTTTTTCATGTATATATTTTCTCTCTTTTTGTTAGATCGGAAGCGGATGTTCGCGAATTTCTTTTGTAAGAGAAATAACCATGCCAACAGCTCTTACTTGTTTGCCGGGGGCAATAAGTAAAGATTTTGTTTGTGATGTATAACCAAGTCTTGTGGCGCTGATTTCGTATAAACCTGGTGGAAGCATGATAAAAAATTGTCCAGCGCGATTTGTTACGCGCATCTGTACCATCTTGTTCTTTTTTTGGACTCTTACCATGACCAAATCTAATGGTTGTTCTGTTTCAGCATCTCTTACTTGACCCATGCTTCGTTTCTTTGTGACAACAGCAAAGATATTATAAATAAAACCGGGAACATATAGTATTTCGCAAACGAGCGCTACTATATTTGTAGCGTAAATCAAAACAAAAGTATTTATTAACAGTCCAGCAACAACAAAAATAAAACCAAAATGATCCCAGAATTCGTTGAATCGTGAATAAGTTTTATTTGCCGCTAAAATAAATGGTCTATTCTTTTCCGAGTCAACTAAAACCAATAACTGCGGGAGGGCCATTGCCCCTACTTGTTTCTTTTTGTCTTTGTCACTCATTTTTATCTCCTTTAACATTTATCTTTCCATCTTGATCAACCTCTATAATTCCTCGGCGGTATATAACATCACCTTTTTGTTTTGTAAAAACCGGTTGAATATAAGAAGGGAAGCGCCATCCTTCCTTTGTTACCACTAATTCATATTCGCCTGGAGGCAGAAGATCGCCTGTATTGCCGGTTTTATCATCAGTGCGCCAGATAGTTCTAACTTTTCCATCAATTGTTCGTACTTGAATCATAGATCCACCAATCCCTCTGCCGGTAATAGAGTCGACAACTTTTACCCAATGCTCAGATTTCTTTTTCCTCTTGAAATAAATTCCAAAGAAAAAGTTTCCAAAAGAAGAGAGAGATTGGGTTGAAGCGGCTGCGACACTTGGGGCTATATTGACAACAGATACAGCAGCGGCTGTTGTGGCAACAGCAGTGGCGGCCGCAGTTACTGGGACTGATGCTTGTTGGCCGGTGGCTGATGATATTGCTTTATCTATTTCCATTATCATTCCTTCGGATAGTACTGCCTTGTCTATTTCTTTATTAACCTCAGTGCTTATTTTTTTAATAGGTTCAGTAATAATTGTTGGTAAGGGCAAATCTTCGTCCGAAGATGGAGACGGAGACGGGGAAACAGTTACGATTATTGCGGGAGAAGGATCAGAAGAAGGAGACACAGTTGGGGTTGGGATTGGAGACGGCGAAAAAGAGGGAGAGGGCTCAACAGACGCTGTCGGGGACGGCGTAGGAAATGCTGAAGAAGTAGGAGAAGGTGTAGCCACTATGGTTGTTTCGTTGTTGTCTTGTGAACTAAGACAACCAGAATCTTGTAAATCTATTAAACCATCCCCGTCATTATCTTTTAGATCCTGACACTGTGCTTTTGGAGTGTCTTCCGACGTATCATCTGCATTAAGGCAACTAAAATCACTGGGGTAATCAATGGCGCCATCGTGATCGTTATCTTCGCTATCTGAACATGCGGTGTGAGAAGGAATAGTCGAACAAGCGCGGATAGTTCTCTCTCTGGTAATGTTTGTGTATTGGTTGTGCGCAGTCAAAACTCTTGTGGTGAGTCTTAATGTGACATCATCGCATATCGTGCTATCAGAATAAACAGAAGGTATTGTGACATTTGCGTGCATTATGTTTTCAGATTCAGCCCATGAACCGGAAAAGTTCCAACGTAGATTTAGCTCTTGTCCTGAAAAATTACCTACTAAATTTAGAGTTGAGTCTGAATTGATTATGCCGTCGACGCCTTGAGCGTCCTGAGCAACTATCTTAAAATCAATAACATCTCCAGAGACGACGTTGATTTTACTTGACGTGTCGCTGTTTATATCTTCGCTCGTTTTCAGTAGTCCCACGTAAGAGATATAACCGACAGCATGTACAGCAGAAGCAAAAGACCATGTGGATAAAACTAATGTTATTGTCAGAAGTGTTTTCTTCATTGGGCTTATTATACCAAGTCTAAAACAAAAAGAGAAGAAGTTTCCCAAAAGACCGCCTCGGAGTTACAATTTTTACGTGAGGGTAACAAAAATATTTCTAATTAGTGCTTTCTTTGTTGTACTAATTCTTTTTATTGGCTCAATCGCCTCGATAAAAGTGAATAGTAAGATTAAGAATATCAATAGCGCAATAAGTGAAGCAAGAAAAACATCTAGAGAATTTGTAGATAATTTGCGTAACGGAAATTTTGATGTGGCTTCAGAAAAACTGGACGAAGCAAACACGGCCATTGCTTCTATTCGCAAAGAAACTTCTTTTCTTAAATCTACGCCGAAATTCTTTCTGCGCAATGAAAAAATATGTATTGAGAATATTTTAATGAAGACGGATTATCTTACTGATTTATCAAACTTTTTACTTTCGGGGATTAAAAATACTGGGATTAGTTCAAAAGGGCGGACATATAAAGATCTGACGCCTGATAATTTTTTGCAATTCAGGGATTGGCTGATAAAAAATGAAAATAAGATAGTTGCTCTGCAGGAAAAAGGAGGCGTTATTTCTGAGAGTAAATGTTCGGTTACGGAAAAACAGCTTGTTGATGCAGATAAAAGTATTTCTAATTATCTTGGTGTATCACAGAAAGTTCTTTCCTATACTAAACCGGTTATGGAATTGATGCGTTTGGCAGGTGTGCCGTATGAAAGAAAATATTTGTTTCTTATTCAAAATTCCCAAGATTTGCGTCCGGGTGGCGGATTGATCTCTGTTTACGGTATAGCAAAATTTAAGGGTGGAGAATTAATCGGGATAAAAACTGATCACGTCGTAAAATCTCTTAAACGCGTTTTTATTAAACCAAATGTGCCAAATCCGGAACCAATCAAGAAATATTTACGAGGTGATAAAAATTTGATAATTTATGATGCCAATTGGTCACCGGATCAAGATCAGTGGCTTTCTTCTGTGTTTTCAACATGGCAGCTATCTGGAACAGATAAGCAGATAGACGGAATAGTTGTCATTTCTACGCCATTTTTGGAGAAAATAATCGATAATTATAATGGTATTGAGATTCCCGGTGTTCAGGAAAAATTCACAAGTGAAAATCTTGTATTATCACTTGATTATATAACTGAATATTCAGAGAAGGAGAAAGGAAAATCGCCAAGATACGAGGTGCTTGGAAAAGTTTTGGAACAAATTGTCCAAAAAATGCAGTCAACCGACATAATGCAGTTAGAAAAAGTGACCAACACATTTGTGGATGGTGCGAAGGCTAGAGATATTTACGTCTACGTGCCTTCTGTTGAAGAAAAACAAGCAATCTACGATATGGGACAACCAAATTTGGCTGTATCAAAAGGGGATGAGGTTTTCGTTTTAGACTCTGGTCTGGGAAGCGGGAAGGCAGATGCTGTAATGAAGAGGTCCTTGTCTATTCTAGTAAATGCAAGAGAGCAGGAGAAAATATCGTCCGAAGTGGTTGTCTCATATGATTTTTCCAACGCCAAATCTGATTATCGCACGTATCCATACAACGGATATTTACGTGTTGGTTTACCATTGGGTGTAGAAGAAACAGCCATGCAAGGGGCTAATTCCGTTACCCCAGATGTAACCGAAGAAATAGGAAGAAAGTTTTTTGGTAACTATGTTTCGGTTGGACTTGGTGGAACGCAAAAAGTTTCCCTAGATTACAATCAAAATAGTGAGATAGTTAACGATATGGCGAATGGAAAGTATTCTCTTACTCTACGTAAGCAAAGCGGGTTAAATATGCCGTTCGAGGTAAAAATTATGCTTCCTGGTAAGATGACGTTTAAGGCAAAGGTCAATGGAGGTATTGTTTATGGGGATGGAAAATCGGAAATTATCTGGCGCGGTACACTGGATAAGGATTTGCAGCTACAACTAGCGATCTGATACATTGCCAAACGCACATTAGTTAATTTTTCCGGGATCGTCTAATGGCAGGACGCGAGACTCTGAATCTCGTAATCTTGGTTCGAGTCCAAGTCCCGGAGCCAAAAAATATGACCACCGAAAGGTGGTTGTAT
>Ga0247841_10006961_pt1 | contig 17084 bp, 16 predicted proteins | sample LaCruzMarch2015__2_FD_192410 | JGI IMG/M metagenome (GOLD analysis project Ga0247841, IMG submission 192410) | Freshwater microbial communities from meromictic Lake La Cruz, Castile-La Mancha, Spain - LaCruzMarch2015_18m | ecosystem: Environmental > Aquatic > Freshwater > Lake | place: Spain... | reverse complement strand
TTTTTGTTGCGAGCGAGTGAGCACTGTGCGACTAATAAAAGTCACACTCAAAGACACGCCCTATCTCCTTTTGGAAGCGGACAGATGAACGGTTCTTCTCGTGGACACAAGTCCAGTAAGGATCGCGTTGTTCCTTCTTCTTTTTTCCTTCCACTGCCTTTGCTGCTTCGGTGGCAACTTCAACAGCAATGTCTGCAGCTCGAGATGCAAAAGCTCTGTCCTTTTCGGTCCAGACCACTGTGTTTCGGTTGCGCACTTGGCTTCTGGTAACAGCGGCATCTGCGATGGATGCGAGAACAGACGCGGCACCGGCTGCTGCTTCTTCATCTGCGTACCTTTGCAACACTTGCTGGCGCTTTGTGAGCTTTTTCTGCTTCTTTTCGACGGGCGATGCCGACTCTTGCTGTACAAGCGCCGTCACAGTGTGCTGCTTTGTACTGGTGGTGGTGGTGCTGCTGTGTCGCTGCTGCTTTCTGGCGTTTCTTTCATTTTGTCTCAATGTTTTTTTGGCGGTTTTTGAACGAGTTTGAATCTCGTCTTCGCTGTTGCTGCTGCTGTTGTCGCGGTCGTAGTCGTAACTGGATTCTTGAACTTGAAATGATTTGTCCCCGAGCCCCTTCCTGAGAGCATTCAAGTAGCCGGCCTCGTGGAAACGGAAATTGATCTCTTGTGCGGACGACATATTGGCGGGTATAGATTGATTTCGCTGATGGAACACTGATAACCGTAAAATGAGAAAATAAGTTTTCAATTTACATTTTTTGCAATGTAAAAACTTGTAAAAACTTGTAAAAACTTGTAAAAACTTGTAAAAACTTGTAAAAACTTGTAAAAACTTGTAAAAACTTGTAAAAAAAAGTTATAAAAATAAATAAAAAATATGAATAAAAAGAAAATATTTTTATGAAGAAGAAAAGGAAGAAGAAATAGGTTCCTTTAATTTTTGAATGTATGATTTTAGTTTGCGTATATATGTATAATACGTACCATCATCAGTATCGGTAACACTTTTTAAATAAATTATATTTCTATAAAAATTAACGCTGTCGTCCAAGGATGGCGATTCGGTGGATTTTTTAGAAACAGATTCGTATATTACATTCAATTCTGCACGCGCTTGTTCATGATTATATGTAAAAAGTGATTCATATAATGACACATTTAAATAATTGATAATGTTTGCCATAAGTATAACAATTTCATTATTTTCAACCATGTCGTCGTTGTTCATAAAAAATGAAATTCAATTTAATACATCTTTTATTTTTTAGTTTTTATATCATTATAAAAAAAATATTTTTTTCATTTTTTTAATTTTTTCATTTTTTAATTTTTTAATTTTTTTCATTTTTTTCATTTTTTCATTTTTTCATTTTTTCATTTTTTCAGACACTCAGTCATTTGCGTTGATTACGTTTCTTCACCTAGTACTTTTCGGTGGGGCCTCTTTTGAGAAACTCCTCGTCATCTTCCGAATCCGTGTCTCCCCACAATTTCTTGACCTGCTGTTTTTTTTCGAGGTCAGAAGCGGAGACTGGTTTTGGTTTGAAGGAAATGGGTGGAAGAAGAGGAAGAGGACCTGCCGAGATCGCAGTTGGAACAACGATTGAGAAACGCGAACGTCCGCGTTGTTGTGATTGTTTTGATTTCTCAACAACAGTCGACTTGCTTCCTGCCGCAATCGAAGCCCATGAGGATGACGAGGACGAGGACGAAGACGAGGGCGGTTTCTCTTGTTGTTGAATAATTGGCAGGGGCATTTCATCACCACTGTCATCACCACTGTCAACATTGTTGTCGAGGACTCCAAACGGATTGTTTCTCTTGTTGTATTTCACTTTTGTCCATTTTTGTGGCGAGTGAACAGGAGAAGCAGCTGTCGTTGTTGTTGGCAATTCGCGTTTCAATTGAGGCTCATCGTTTTCAAAACGACGGAGTGAAGAAAGGTTGGGAAGGGAGGGGAATTCGTTTTGTTTGGATGCGGATGTGGATGAGTTTGTTTGAATGTTGTTGCCATAAACAATGCGTGGAGCGGGTCTGTGTTGTTGTTGTTGCATAGGAGGTAAACGAAATGGACGAATTTCATCGGTGGCCAATGTGTAACAAGGCAATTGTTTTTGAATAGTGGATGAGGATGATGATGAAACAGAAGAGTTATCGGGACAGTAGCTTGATGTGTGACCTGGAACACCACAAATCAAACATTTCTGAGCAAGAAGCGTTGGGCAAACGACTTTTCCGTTGGGACCGGGTTGATCCTTGACGAAATGAGAACTGAAATCTGCTGCCGGAAGGCCTGCGTCATAACACACTTTGCAGAAAGGTGTGCTGGCGACGGCACTAGAACCGGTATTTCTGCGTGTGCGTGTATTGAAAGTCATTATTATTGATTGTGAACTTGTATAAATTTGAAACGAACGAATGAACGATTGAACTGATGATAGAACGGAAACACTGATGAATGTAAAATAGAAATTGAAATTTTCAATTTACATTTTTTGTATTGATATTTTTTTAGTTTTTCATTTGTTTTTTAATAAAAAAAAATAAAAATATTAAGAGATAGTATAATAAAGTAAAATAAAATAAAAAATATAAAATGGTTACTAAAAAAACTTCATCAATAAAAAATAAAACGAAACGGTCAATGAGCGGAAATAGATCCGCCGGAGGACAATATAGCCATTCTAACATTATTTGCACATTTTTAGAAATGCTTAATATGGTAAAGTTGTATCACTGGAAAACATACAGTTATTCCACACACAAGGCCACCGATGAGCTGTATTCCGATCTAAATACAAATGTGGATGCGTTTGTCGAAGTGTTGCTTGGAAAACAAGGAACACCGCGCGTAAACCTGACTCATATGAAATCATTGCCGCTCTATGATTTTAGTTCACCGGGTCCTTTCAAACAAAAAATTTCACAGTTTAAAGTTTACCTTGAGCACATGTCAAAATGTCCCACGCTAATGAACAATTCCGATCTTTTGAATATAAGAGATGAGCTTCTTGGAAATCTGAACAAGTTTACTTATTTGTTGACGTTCAAATAAAAATATATTCGTTTTCTATGGTTTATTTTTTTATTCCTTGTTTCTAAGGAATAAAAAAAAATCTTAAAATGAGTGAAAATGGATGTGAAATTCGTGCGGCGATTGCAAAAATTCCGCAAATTGTTCACATGATTTGGTATGGCGTAGACGCACCCAGTCCGTTGCATCATCCGAATGAAAAGTATAGGCGCGGCTACAAAAGTATAGTAAAAAATTCTATGTGCGAAGTAAAATTATGGACGAAAAGTGATTGCGAATATTTGGTGCAACAGTATCCCGAATATGAAGGTATGTATCGAACAGCGAACAACATTATGAAATATGACATTATGCGTTATTTGATCGTGTATCATTGCGGCGGAACGTACTTGGATGCCGACATTTTACTAAAAAAATCGCTTATAAATGTAACGGCAAATGAATGTTTTTTTATAGAAAATATAATCCCGCTGAGCAGAAACAATCCCGGATACTACGAGCCGATACGAAACGGTGTTCTCGAACACCCAATTCGCATAGCCAATTATGCTTTTTCTTCAAAACCAAAAAATCCGATTTTCCTAGAGATTTTGGCAGAGGTAAGGCGGCGTATGTATATTCAACCCGTTCCAAAACGTGATTACGATGTACTGTATTTGACGGGACCGGACGTCGTAACCAGCGTAATCCACTCCATGAATAAAACTATACCTATAAACGTTATTTCAAAACTTGTGTCTAACAGCATTATTGAACACACGTGTGCAGGAGAGTGGAGAAATTCAAGACTTGGGGCATTCACTTCAATGTAATTTTTAGTATAATATAAATTATATAGTATATTAAAAATATAATCCATAAAATAAAATAATTAATAGTTACTGTTTAGTCTACGCGGTTCATAATGTCCACCGCTCCATTCTAAATGGAGTTCGAGAGAATGAGGTTGAGTATTCACAGATTTTAAAGGTACAAATTCTATTTTATTATTATTGCCAGAGTTATGACCACGAATATCGTGGACAATAATGCGCGCATTCCAAATATTACACGCACATTGTATTTCGATTGCTCCTCCCCACGTGGAACTGTGTCGCATATTCGAAATATAATGTGCAGCAGTTGGTGCTTCCAACTGTAGAACGTCGCATGTCTCCATGCCTTCTAATATTGGTAAATTTTTTTCTAAATAGTCACAGATGCGCTGACGAATGCCGGTTGCCCCACAATCTTCTTTAATAAAATGTGACATGCTATTGAATAAACAACTCATGATTTAAATATAGAAATCAATATATTATAATGACATATAAAAAAAGTAAATAAATATTTAAGTATAAAAGTTTAAATATTTATTATAAAATCGTCCCCAACAGGATTTGAACCTGTGACCTAACGGTTAACAGCCGTGCGCTCTACCAACTGAGCTATGAAGACCTTATATACCGGCAACTCGTTTCGATCGAGTGACCTCGGAGTTATGAGCCCCGCGCGCTGCCCCTGCGCCATGCCGGTTTGGTTGCTCTAGTGCCTTGATACACCGATGCGATGTGATGAGATTGGATACCGGCAACCCGTTTTGATCGAGTGACCTCGGAGTTATGAGCCCCGCGCGCTGCCCCTGCGCCATGCCGGTTTTTATTATGCCTTAATCTGCCTTATTCAGAATATCTGTTTAAAGAAACTGAAAATTATCTGATATAGACAGGATTAGAACCTGGTACCTTGTGACCTTTACATTATACCACAAAGTGAACCTGATTAACTTCTACTACGCTATGCGGATGCAGAAGCTGCTACGAATGATGGAAGTTATATTTCCATATATTAACATGAGAAAATTATTTAAATAGTTTTTCCTAAATATATATTATTAATTAAATAAATAATAAATAATTTCAATTAATAATTATTTATTATTTATTTAATTAATAATAAATAATTTCAATTAATAATTATTTATTATTAATCGCTTTCTAAAACGAATGATAGTCGCGTTGGTACAACTGCAGCAGATGCTTTAGGTTTAATTTTTCTGGGTGACGGAGAAATGGAAGGCCCTCCTATAGATTTTGAAGTTGCGGCTGTTGTTTTTAAAGCAGACGGCTTCGCCTTTAAAGGAGTAACAACCGGGGGAGAAATGTTAGTAGTTGCCACAGCAGACGACGACGTTGCATAAGGTATAGATGGATTTGCTGCAACTGCAGAGTTGCTGCTGCTATCATATTCATCATTATATGCATCTCCATATGCATTTTCTTTAAGAAATTCGTCGGCGACTTGTTTCGGATCTAATATAGTAGTTGCGCTTTCAATTTCCTCATTCATCCACGTTTCAAGTTCTGGCAACAGTTGTCGAAAGGCGACATCAGGAATGCTTTTTTTGACAATGGATATCACCGAACTTTTAAAATGGGGCGGAATAAATTGTTTCTTGTTCATTTCTTCTGCGCCTTGATACTGCTGCTGATACAAGAGTGATTCTGGAATGTAGCGCTCGGGCGGTCCGTACATTACATCTTCTAATTGTTTTTTAAGGACTTCTTCTTGAACAGATAGTTTAAGCGCTATTTTTTCTTGAACCATTGCAAAAAAAATATTAAGTCCAGTTTTATAGTCTTCTTCGCAATCTGTGTAAAGTTTGATAACAATTCGTCGGGTCTGAACCACGAGAGACTGGAGTTTTTTATAGGTTAGAGACGGATTAATAATGACGTTTTCAATATTTCCAGCAGAATCATAGGTGTATGTAAACATTTCGGATAAAATTTCGAGAAGTTTTGAACGGTTGGTTTCCGCGCGTTCAATCATTTCTTTAATGTGTTGCACGTATTCTGAAAATAGTCGTTCTTTTAATGAGCCAACGATTCCCTTCAGATAAACACCGGTTCTGGCATTTTCTTCTTCATTTTTTTTACGGTCGCGTTCATTATAGTAATAAAACATGCGTTCTTTTTCTAATTCCCGGCGTTCTTTATCTCTGCGCTGTTCCCGTTTTTCGACTTCTTCATCATCCCCGCCGCCATAATACAAACCTTTTTGTTCCTTGCATTCTTCATCCTTGTTATACACTTTCAGCGGAACTTGGTCTAAACGGCGAATGTGGTCAGGCGCATCTTTACCCGTGAATGCTCTATACAAATACCGCGCATCTTCCATTTCACCATCACCACCATCATTTACATCCTTGTACAAGTCTTGGAGCGCTTTCATTCCTGGCAAATCGATTAAACGCAGCGGGCTTCCACTTTTTGAAACATTGGTTTTACAAACGTTTGGTTTTACGAGAAGGTCACCGTCGCTGTTTTCGACTAATTCGCCGTTAACAAGCGCGTCAATTCGCGAACTGCAAAAATCCAATGACGATGACGATGATGACTCATTTTCTTTAGAAGAACCTGATGTTGTTGTCTTTTCTTTTTTATAGGAATCGGAAGGGTTGATTGTGCTTATCACACACGAAAATAAATGCGCAAACAGCACATAAAATTTAGAAATTTGTATGCATTTTTTATCAACATTTTGAATTCGCGGAGTTTTTATTTTTTTGTTGTGCTTTTCGTCTTTCTCGCCTATTTTACTGTTACGATGATCATATAATTTTTGTCTTAATAGTTCGAGATCAACCGTGTCTTTGTTCTCTTGAAAAACTGTCGCGACTTTATTTACTAAACGGTTGCAGTATTTTTCATTTGCAAGTTTTGTCAAATCTGTAAAATTGGAGTCTAATATCACTTTTGTTGCAGCTGTATCAATGCGTTTTCTTAATTCCATATTTGATTCAGAAAGTCGTGTAGAAAATGACGCTCCCATTTTATTATTAATATATTTAATATATATTAAAAAGTAGTTTTAAATGTAATATTTAAAATATTTATTTTTTTATTATATTGTATTTTTTATATTTTTTTCATTTTTTTCATATTACTTAATTTTGATAAATTTACATTAAGATGAAATCCTACAATGTTATGATTTTGTTTTCGATTTGCAACAACCTTATTTTTAAATTTGTGTTCGTCGGGATCATAGTTGATATAACGCGTATTGAAAATTCGCTTGTTTAAAAAAGTACAATAGTAGTCGTGTAGTCCGATTGGTTTTATTTTTGTCATAACATTATCAATAAAGTGTTTGTCACTAGAAGTATTGCGACTCGTAGTTTCAAAAAAAAGTTGATATTTTTTTTGTTCTATAGAAAATATGTGTGAATGTGGCATACTATTATAATGGGATCTAATATTTGTCAAAAATTTATTAAACATATTTACGATTGACCAGTCCCAATATGCGTAAGACTGTTTGTGATGAATATAGAATTGAATATATTCTTCTATGCACTGTTTCAAAACAATATCGTATTTTTTTACAGCAATAAAATGTGGATTAAAATTTCCATTGGACTTTGTAATGCAGGTAACAAAGTCACAAGAACGTATCAAATACTTATCCAATGGAACAAGCGGATGAATATCTGCATCTACATAAATGCCTCCGTACGTATAAAGAATGCATAGTCTCCAAAAATCGCATTTAATAGGACCATCCGGTATAAATTTAAAAATTGATTTATGAATTTCTGAGAATTGATCGAGTAAAAATTTCTCGCACATGGCATCATTAAATAATTTTATTTGATACCCTGGGTTTAATCGTTTCCAAAATTTGTATGTCATATTCAAACTCTTTAAATTTTTATGACAGATGTATATGATTTTTGGAATTTCTTTTTGAATATTGTCGTTTATTGATTGTGTTTGTGTCTTCTGTATTTCTTCTTCCGTACTCATTTAATTATACTAATATATATGTATATATAATATATCTAATATAATCTAATATAATCTAAAATGCCCAATATTATCTAATATGCCCAATATTATCTAATATGCCCAATATTATCTAATATGCCCAATATTATCTAATATGCCCAATATTATCTAATATATCTAATAATTATTTTTATTTACCTAAATTTTCACGAATCGTAAAGTAACATGATTTATAAGTAAAAATACTTAAATATCATATGGAAGAGCCAGTTTGTTACGCTGACTCAAGCTTAAAGTGGTGGCGCGGAAGCTCGAACTTTTTCTTCTTCACCTTCTTCAAAGAGTGGTGGCGCTGAAGCTCGTCCATCTTCTACAAATGCAGCTCTGGCGACAACTGTATTTTCTGGAACAGTGGGGGGGGGAGGATTGGATTTGGATTTGTATGATAAAAGTTGTATTAAAAAATTATCAACGCTATTTGGATCTATTGTCGTATTTAACTCTTCGCATTGTGCATTGCATGTAGAAGTTTTTATATTGTTTTGTAATGACTTATAGTTTCCTTCTAAAGCACTTAAATTTTTTTGTAACGAATTAACTTGTGTATAAAGTTGTACATTTGAATTTAGACGTGCAAGACTTGTAAGAAGTTCGTTTGTTTGAGATAGTAATTCAGATTCAGATTCGGCGGACGATGACATGTTTTAAATTTTCAAAAATAATAATATATTCAAAATTAAATAAATATTCAAAATTAAATAAATGTATATGTATAAATATAAAATATATTATTACTATAAATAAATAAAAATAAAATATATTGTTATACTAAAATAAAAATAACCACATATTTTAAAAATCGCATTATTTTATTAATAAGATGAGCTGTCCAAATTCCGATTCCCCTATAAATATATCGACAACCGCAAACGTGCTGAGTTGCGAAGTATTTTGTTCTTATATGCACCAGTACAAAGACAGCGCGTGCACCGCAACCTATTATCCAGACCACATCAAACTCAGTTATGACGCGACGACCAGTGCTGCCGTAAAATTCAATAATGAAGGCTACAATGTGCGCGAAGTAAATATTTATGCGCCGTCTGTTCACACATACAATGGTAGCTCGGCTGATGCCGAAATGCTTATTATTCACGATGGCGCCGGGAAAAAACTCATCGTTTCCATTCCGCTTGTTCAGTCAAATAACACGGCAACATCGGCAAAAATATTGGACGACATCATCGGAAAATTTTCATCGACGGTGGACAAGACAAAAACAAATGATAGCCAACTTATTAATGTCCAGAATTATAATATGGAAAATTTCATACCGAATTCGCCTTATTATTTTTATATGGGCGGAGCGCCATTTTCGCCGTGCGACGGACAGTATAGTTTTGTCGTATTTGATAAAACAAAGAGTCCTGTCACCATTGGAAGCGATACACTGAAAACACTTACGGGATTGATACAGCCGAGCGGGATTAAAGCGGTATCAAGGAGTGACTATTATTATAACTCGTCGGGACCGAATGTGAAGCCGGGTTCCAGAGGAAACAAAGATGAAATATACATTGAGTGCAATCCTACGGGTGAAGACGGTGAGATTTTATATCAGACACCGTCGCCTAGCTCGGATGCGTTAAGCGCATTAAGCATGGATAATTTAATGCATAATCCGTATCTGAATGTTGCGATTGGAATTGGGCTCTCTTATATGGCGCTAAAAATTGTGGGTAAAATATTAAGTTGATTATCTATCTGATTGACATTATTTTGATTTAGATTTAATATCTTTTAAACTCCAGCGAGTCTTTACGTTAACAGTTACTTCAGTATTACCGAGATCGATTTGAGTTGCATCCGATAATTCAACTTTACTGGGAATGGCAACTGTTGGAAATGCATACGTTGGAGCACTGACTTCAATCAAATCGATAACTTTATCGATAGAAGTTCCTAAATATTTAGCATAAGAATTCGCTTTAGATTTTGCATCACTTACTGCAGCTTTTCGTGCTTTCTCGGTTGCTGTAGCTCCATTCGCTAAAAACGGCGATACTCCATTTATCTGTAGTGATTTTCCACCAGCATCAACGACTGCATCGATAACAGCGCCGGCGCTTTCGGCCTGAAGTACTATCGTGAATGATTGTGTTGCCCGATATCCGATTAATTGTTGACCTTTCTCTTGGGAATAGCTGTATTCAGGATAAACTATTAACGATGATGTAGTAATGTCTTTACTTGCAATTGCCTGTTTATTAAGTGCCGCACGCACTGCATTGGCCGAATTTGATGCATTTGCTAGCGCCTCTTTGTTTGAATCAGCAAGACCTGATACCGATGCAAGTAATCGAACCGCGTCCGGAACAACCATAGATGTGCCTACGCCATTAACCGATATATACGGGTATGATGATTTGCTCATAATTTTTATTTTTTATTAACCTAGTATATATAATGCATAGATTAATAAAAAAATAAAAAAAAATATTCCTTATATTTTATTTATTTACATTTTATTTATAATTGCAATTTCTTTAATAAAAAACATACACTTGTTACCGTAATAAAAAATAAAAAAACAAATACCACTCCTGTCACTTGTTTATGGGAAATCGATCAGCAATCAGATTGCCACGATGCCGCAAATGTGTTGGCGCGTGCATGTCGCGCAAAAATCGGGTTTTATAAAACAGGGCGAGCATTCGAATTCGGGCACAAATGATGTTCTGGTGATTTTTTCAAACATTTTGTTCGTAATTTTGTCAACGTCTTCAAATGCTGAACTTGTAACATTTGAAGACTTGTGAAACACTTTGAATGTGATTTTGAAATTAAACTTTGTTAAAGCTTCAGTTGAAGTGTCGGATTGAGTGACGAATACAATTTCGTCAATGTCTAATTTCGAAATTGCAAGGTTTTCAAGGTTTTCTGAATGAATTTCTTGATTGAAAGCGCGAACCGTGACTGAATTTTTGAGGTGAGAAAGAAGATCCGTCAATGCAAATTGAGAAATACTGCTTGCATCCATGTTGACGCCAGAAAATCCAAAGTTGAAGTGAACGGTGACTTCACTTGCAACCGATCTGGTGACTTGTTGCATTGTTTGAAAAAGAGTTGGTTGGGAAAAAGGAGATGAAACCTACATTAAAAATAAAAATAAAAAAAAAATTCAATTTTTATTTTTTCGATTGTATTTTTTGCATTTTTTGCATTTTTTGTATTTTTTTTACTTTTTAGACTCTTGCCGCGTCATATGTGTCATTAAGAACAGGTCTGTACGTTCCTTGCACGGAGATACTGTCTTGAAATGGCGCCATTTTATGAACAACCTCTTCCTCAAGTGTTACGGGCGTATCATTCAAACCGGAAAAAAATGTCGACTTTTGTACTTCGCTTGGAAGAAATAAGCTCATTCCGGCGGTTCCGGTGCTGACACGAGAGCGCTGAATGAAAATGATTAGCGCGACAGCTCCAAGTGCAGCGACGAGCCAGATTTTTACGGATTTGCATAGAAGAATAAAGAGACCGGCGACAACGAGGTATCCGCCTACAGTGTCTACAAAAGATGCGAGAAAATAGGGCGTTCGAATATTGAATAAAATGTAAATAATGAACAAAATGAGTAAAAGTAGTTCACTTTGATTGTCTTTGCGCGTTAATGTTCTAAATGTTTCCATTTGTTATATTTTTATGAATAGAAAATATTATAATAAGTTATTTATAATTATTATATATTTTTTTTTAAAAATAAATATATAATAGTTAAGAGAATTATGGAAAAAAAATATAATAGTTAAGAGAATTGTGGGAAAAAAATATTATATTATTATATAACTTATAAATTATTATTATATACATGTCCGGCAGTCTTATAAATCCGGAAGATTTCATCCGTGATAATGTTGATATTTATGAAGAACTCATGTTAGATCCAAACGATTGGTTAAATCCAAACGATAAGATAAAAAATGATTTAAAAAAATTACGTGATGTGTATGTATTAAAAGCCGGACTCCATCCGGATAAAGGTGGTAATACCGGAGAATTTCAGGATTTAAATAATGCCTATGAAATTATAATAGATGACACAAAAAGACGTAGATACAACCAATTGAGATCCGCTGCTGCTGCTTCTGCTGCTGCTTATGCTCCTGGTGGCTTTGGTGCTCCTCCTGCTGCTCCCGCTGCTCCTGCAGGTTTTGGTGCTCCTCCTGCTTATGCTCCCGGCGGCTTTGGTGCTGCCGGTCCTTTTGTTTCACCCCAAAAGCCAAGACGTTTCAATCGTTTTTCTCATAGTGTATTGAGTGTTCAGAAGGAACTTGATAAGATGAAAAAACAAGAAGAAGGAAAACCGCAACAACCACCACAACGACAAGCTGATTTTTTTAATTCACCCAACGGTCCTTCGGGTCCTGTCACATTTGGTTCGATGGGTGGGTCAAACAGATATTATAGAAAGCGTTCAAATAAACGTTCAAATAAACGTTCAAATAAGCGTTCAAATAAGCGTTCAAATAAACGTTCAAATAAGCGTTCAAATAAACGTTCAAATAAAAAAATATAAATTATTCAAAACTTTTTACATATTTTGTAAATGAATATATTTATTCACAATATATTTTTATAAAAAATTGAAACATTTTTTATAAATCCAATATCATGTAGAATAATAATAAAAATAATTTGAAGTGTTTAAATGAAAAAAACATGCGAATTAAGCAAACCGTCACAGCCACAATCACAATCACAACAGAGTGTATTAATAAAAGCGTATTTGGGGTACCAGGGATACTCTATTTTTAAAGACACGCTTCCGGTAGAAGTGCAACATGCAATAAGAAAGGAACTCATGGTTCACGCGCACATTCCAAAATCGCCCGTTCAACCTGCACCGTTCCCCGTGTATCGTGAATCGTTGCTCAAATTATACGTTCCGCGATATTTTGGAATGGAACGCTACGGATCAAACATTGAAAATAAAATATCACCGGGTCATAAAATTGCCTTGAAATTTGCAGGTGAGCTAAGAGATTACCAGAATGTAATCGTCGACAAGTATTTGAAAGCGGCGACAACTGAGACAACCAACTGTGGAGGAGGCGGATTGCTGGATGTTGATCCGGGGAAAGGGAAGACAGTCATGGCTCTGAAAATTATCGAACGGCTTTCAGTAAAAACGCTGGTAGTCGTACATAAAAGTTTTCTGACAAATCAGTGGAAAGAACGAATCGAGCAGTTTTTGCCTGGTGCCAAAGTCGGTACAATTCAAGGCCAAGTATTTGACATTGATAATAAAGACATTGTCATTGGAATGGTGCAATCGCTCTCAATGAAGGAATATCCGCAAAACGCATTTGAATCATTTGGACTCACCGTATTTGACGAATGTTTTCCATACGACACTTGTATTCGCACTTCTAGCGGAGCGCAGCCCATTGGGAAACTATTTGAACAATGGAATAAGAATAGAATCGATCACGAAAAAGGACAACAGCAAACACAAGTGCCTAAAATTTTGAGTTTTAATCAAAACAAAGGGGTATTTGAGTATAAAGAAATGACACATGCGTGGAAAAAAATGAGGGAACAGTTAGTAAAGATAAGGGCATTAGAAAGAGTGATTCGATGCACGCCGGAACATAAAATTTTAACAGTTCACAAGGGTTATGTGGAGGCAAGCGAATTAAAATGTGGAGATTTATTATTGTGCAAGTATGAAGGAAAGCATAAATACGGTGACAGTAACATTGCTCCCGCATTAAATGAAGACCAGTTACAAATGGCGTATGGTTCATATTTTGGAAATGGTCAATTTCATAAAATGGGATTACAAAGATATAAAATAAAGTGGTTTAATAAAGAAGATGAACGGTATAAATCTGAATCTAAATGGAACTATTTTCAATGGAAAGTCGATATGTTCAATATTCAGGTCATGCGATTTGAAGACGAACGGAACGCAATATGTATTGAAACCGCAGTATTCGATTTAGACTCTGGTCTCGATTTGAATTGTGGAAAATATAAGAATGAAAAGTGTGTTGAATTTTTACAAAAATTAGACGAACGAGGGGTGGCGATATGGTTTATGGATGGTGCAACTACAGAAAAAAACAAAAGCGGGGCGATTGAGTGTGTACATTTTCATACGCATTATTTTGATTATGAATCTCATACGAAAATGGTGTTAATGTTTAAATCCAAATTTGATATCGACTGTATCGTTGAAAAATGTGAATCGGGCTTTCAGTTGACACTTGACAAGGAAAATTCTCTAAAACTCATGGATAAAATAAAAAAATACATACACTATGATATGCGCTATAAGCTTGATTTTCACAATGAATATTACGATAAAGAATATGCATGGAACAACAAGTTTGAAAACTGGGGAACGATACCGGTAACTTCCTTTGAATATGAAAAAAATGATTGCCAGCATAATAGCGTATACGATATAGAAGTTGAAAGCAATCACAATTTTGTAGTAGCGAATCCATGTTGCGACGATGGCGGCATTGTCGTAAGTAACTGTCATCATATGGGAGCAGAAGTGTTTAGTCGCTGCATGATGAAGCTGATGACAACATATACGCTGGGGCTTTCTGGAACCATGCAGCGCAAAGACGGGCTTTCAAAAGTGTTCAAAATGTTTTTGGGGGATGTAGTTCATAAAGAAAAGGCGGAATCGGAACATTGTGTTTTGGTAAAGGGTATAAAATACGTGATAAATGATGACGAGTTCAATGAAGTGGAATATGATTATCGCGGAAATCCGAAATTCAGCACCATGATTTCGAAGCTCTGCAACTACAATCGACGCAGCGAATTCATTGTAGAGGTCGTTATAAAAGAGTTGCAGCATAACCCGGAACAGCAAATCATGATTTTAGCACACAATAAAACGTTAATTCAGTATTTATTCAAAGCAATTGAACATAAGAAAGTTGCAACCGTCGGATACTACCTTGGCGGAATGAAAGAAGCGGAACTAAAGGCGAGCGAGACGAAAAAAATTATTATAGCGACGTATGCCATGGCCTCGGAAGGACTAGACATTAAAACGCTGACTACGCTCATTATGGCGACACCAAAAACGGATGTTTGTCAGTCCGTTGGGAGAATTTTGCGCGCGAAACATACAACTCCTGTTGTCGTTGATATAATCGATGCGCATGATTTATTTATCAACCAATGGCAAAAAAGGAAGGTATATTATAAAAAACAGAATTATAAAATCATCGTCACGGAAAATAGCTTATATTGTAGCGACGAGAAAAATGGGTGTTGGTTAATAGCAAATAACCCTAAACCGCCGAATAAGAGTATACAACTACAACTACAACTGAATAATGACGACAAAGACGATGACGATGAGGATGTAACAAAAGGTTTAACGAATAGAAAACAACCAATATTGACTGGCATGTGTTTTCTATAAAAAAAATTATAAAAATAATTTCTTATCCTAATCCTACTATCCTACCTACCTATCCTCTGCAAGAATCATACGCGGTGTGATAGTTTGTTGCGATTCCGCTTAAACTTGGTTTCAAATGAACGCCGCCGATGGAATATCCGTTCGTGTTTCCTCCACGTTGCATTCGCGACCTTTTGCGAGCTCCACCTTTCATAGTTACGGGCGTTTTGATTCCGCCGATTGTTGTAAATACATCAACGCCTCTTAAAGCGGAAGGACTTGAAGTTGACCCGGTGCATCCGGTTTTGGCGCCATCTGGATCTGTAAATCCGAATCCTGAAAAGTGGGCATTGTTAGAATTGGAATACATTGCTGGACTAATGATCATACGGCCACCTTTTTGATAACGGCGTTTAGAACGCGAATGAGTTTGTTTATACGTTTTACTGCGCCGCCGACTTCGACTTTTTTGTTTTCTAGAATATGCCATTTTTTAAAAAAGTATAGTGAAAAATACAGGTATCTATATTATTATTATATTATTTTTTTTTTGGGTAATTATAAAACTTCCTTAATATCATTTTCATAATTATATATTATATTCAATAATTTTTACGTGTATTGTTTTTTTTATGTTTACTGAACTTTATTTTATTCATTTTATTTAAATGGTTTATTTTTTTATTTATCTTTGAATCTAAATGACTTTTAATTCTATTTTTATTTTCTTTTTTGTCAAACAATGAATATGAATAATGTTGTTCGGTTAAATTTTTTTTTGCATTTATAATTTTCATTTCTAAATCTTCAAGTTGTTTTTCTTTTTTTTCAAGATAATTTTTTATATATTTTTTTATTTTGGCATTTATTCTCTTTTCTAATTCGTATTTATTTTTTACTTTTCCAATTTTCTTTTTGAGTGTTTTTTGTTTTTTTACCCGTTTCATATTCTTCACATTTTTATTCATTTCATTTAAAAATTTATATTTTTTAGAAGATCCTCCTGAAGTTGAATTTGCATTTTCAAGTTTTGTTTCGAGTATTGTATTTAACTTATTTATGACATCAGCATCATTGAAATTTGTTTTTGGATATACTTTTAATTCATATATTTGAGGAGGGGATGTCATGAATGTTTCTTGAATTGTTAGTGGAATATACGGCGGTTTATTTTGTATTTTCGATGCATCATATTTTTGTTTTAATATGTAATTTGAAATTACTGTTTTAAAAATAACATTCAAATATATATTCATAAGTAAAATACGTTGTGAATTAATATCTATTGTTCCAATAGGTAAAATTCCGTTTATTAACATAAATTGTAGTCTTGCTTTCATCGATATTTGTCTAGCTGATGCGCTTCGTCCAGTTATTGCAGCCCGTTGTCCTTGTTGTTGCGCAGATGCACCTTGTCCAAGCAATGCACCCTGTAGTCCTTGTTGTTGCGCAGATGCGCCTTGTCCAAGTAATGCACCCTGTTGCCCTTGTTGTTGCGCAGATGCACCTTGTCCAAGTAATGCACCCTGTTGCCCTTGTTGTTGCGCAGATGCACCTTGTCCAAGCAATGCACCCTGTTGCCCTTGTTGTTGCGCAGATGCACCTTGTCCAATCAATGCACCCTGTTGCCCTTGTTGTTGCGCAGATGCGCCTTGTCCAAGCAATGCACCCTGTTGCCCTTGTTGTTGCGCAGATGCGCCTTGTCCAAGCAATGCACCTTGTAGTCCTTGTTGTTGCACAGATGCGCCTTGTCCAAGCAATGCACCCTGTAGTCCTTGTTGTTGCACAGATGCGCCTTGTCCAAGCAATGCACCTTGTAGTCCTTGTTGTTGCGCAGATGCAC
>Ga0247841_10006959_pt1 | contig 17086 bp, 15 predicted proteins | sample LaCruzMarch2015__2_FD_192410 | JGI IMG/M metagenome (GOLD analysis project Ga0247841, IMG submission 192410) | Freshwater microbial communities from meromictic Lake La Cruz, Castile-La Mancha, Spain - LaCruzMarch2015_18m | ecosystem: Environmental > Aquatic > Freshwater > Lake | place: Spain... | reverse complement strand
TATCTACCTCAAAGTAAGCAGATGATAAACCCATTACATAGAATTTAGTTTATCCTCCTTTTAGGAGGAAGCGCTCGTATTTTTTTTGCTAATAAAGTCGGCATTTAAAATACGCGTTGCTCTAAATATAGAGGAATTTTATTAAGTATAGAATAAATGAAAACGATTTTAATAACCGGATCATCTGGACTAGTTGGTAGCGCATTTCAAAAAATCGCACCTGGCTACAATTATAATTTTATTTTTTCAACATCGGCCGACGCGGATTTGACAAATTATGCCGAGACCAAGGCATTGTTTGAAATTGTTAAACCCCATTATGTAATCCATTTGGCTGCGTGGGTCGGCGGCTTGTATAAAAATATGAATTTCAAGGTCGATATGTTAGAGAAGAACCTTCAAATTAACCTGAATGTGTTGAAATGTGCATACGAGGTAAATGTTGAAAAGTGTGTGTGTATTTTATCCACTTGTATTTTCCCCGACAACATTGTATACCCTATTGATGAGACAATGCTACACAATGGCCCGCCCCATTTTTCAAATGACGCATATGCGCATGCTAAGAGAATTATGGAGGTTCACTGTCGCGCTTACAATGAACAGTACAATACCAACTTTTCGTGTATTATCCCAACCAACATTTACGGTCCATGCGATAACTATTCGCTTGAAGATGGTCATGTAATTCCAGCGCTCATTCACAAATGCTACTTGGCAAAAGAACAACAGATCCCATTTGAGGTTCGTGGGTCCGGCTCTCCATTACGGCAATTCATATTCAGCGAAGACCTTGCCAAAATTATCATGGATTGTCTCGAACTCTTAAACAGAGAGAACTTGATTGTGTCGACAACCGAAGAGTATTCCATCAAAGATGTGGCTTTTCGTATTGCGAGAGAGTTTGAATATGATGAGCATATTGTGTTTAATAAAAAATATGCGGATGGTCAATTTAAAAAGACGGCTTGTAATGAAAAGTTGAAAAGTAAGATACCCGACCTGAAATTTACAGATATACAAGATGGAATACGAAGTTCAGTTGAGTTCTTCAACAACAACTTTGCTGTATGCCGGAAATAATCGCGGATAATAACTACCCATTACTCGTTTAATACAATGTATGTCATATGTATAATCATAACAACTTTTTTTCGCGTATTCGATGCTTTCTTCAAACGATGGATTGGGCAATAATTGGCGATACAATAACCCGGGAAATGGCACATCATCCGCAACATATATTTCTATAGTATACACAAATCTATCACATGGTATAACATATGTGCCAATAGTAGGTCTAGGCGCTGTAGTAGAAATAATGCTCAAACTGGCATATCGCAAATCATATTGCTCATTTATCCATGGATGCTCACTCTCTTTATTGTAACCGATTGAACACATGACCCGAGGGACTTGAATGCTTACAGTGTAATAGGCGTTTGGTTGTATACAAGCGACCATATAATTGGCATCAGCATTCATTAGAGAACCGGGAGGGGCCTCCATAAATTGAAACGCGTCGTTTTCAATACATACAGTTCCTGTGACTGTATTCAATTCACGGGTTACGTTAGTATATATATTACCCTGTTGTTGGTAATCAATGTCACATAGAAAATACTCTTCACCGTCAATAAATGTTCGCGGCGGCAATCCGGACCAATAATACAATGAATCGTAAAAATCGTTTCTTGTAAAATAAGACCCATAAATGCGAAATAGGGCAAAATAATGGTGATTCGGGTCTAATTCAACAGTAAAATTGAATTGGCTTGATTTTTCCATAAGTTCGTTCATTTCGAAGAGGTCAATATCCTTAACGTGATAAAACGATGTTACCAAATCGCTAGTATCATACACTTGAATTGAAAAATAAGTTGCCGCTGGGTGGTTCGGCAAAAATATTGTTTCCTTTTCATCGCTTAGAATTCGAATATTACTCGTATTTGGAGCTATAATCATACCAAAATATACCGCATTATCATCAGGATAAACAATGTTGAAATGATTGTCAATTGAATCAAATCGGTAATTCCAACTACACTTGAGCGAGTATGCCCCATTAAATATGGTAGTAAGGGCAAACAGAAAATGATGTATATTCATATTATAAGTATACATTATTCGGTTTAAGCGTTTTTCTTAAAGCACTTTTTCACAAAGCAAGGAAAAGGGAACAAAATTTTGGATCCACCTCTCTTTTTCCGCTTTCCCTTCGGGATGAAAAAGAGAACAAAATTTTGGCTCCACCTTTTCCAAAGGTGGATTTACTAAAACCAAGGTTTCAAAACAAGTTCCCGGTCGTTATTGTTTGCCATAACAGGGTGAGCAATCGGGACCGCAAGCGTGCTCACATCGCTTATATATTTCATGTATCCTTGCGCTTCGCTGTAAACTTGCTGTATACAATAATTCAACACGATTTTGTTCAACTCGGTAACCTGTTGGGAAATATCGTATGGTAAATTCGAAGCATGTTGTAAGTACACGCTTCGCATAACAATCTTTAAAGAGTCACAATCTTGCGGTCCAATTACATATTGATTGTTGGAACGTTGATATACCCCGTTTCGTATTCCATTTTGTAAAATCTGGATGTTTTGATGAGAGAAAAATGCCCTAGACAGGTCGGTGTCGGTCCACAACCCTTCCGTAGGGTTTCTAAATGTTACACATTGGTTCGCCGGTATCTTGTCATACATTTGAAACAAAGAGGATGTATTTGGGCTTTTGATATCTACACGTCCATTGTTTACACGATTCATTTATATTATTGAAATATTATTTTTTGTGTACTATTTATATGTTGGGAGAATTTCAAAAAATGGTTCTTTATGGGGCTATATTTATTTTGATCGTAGCGTTGATATTAATCGGGGTAGCTTTGCGATATTCTAGTGCGAAGAACTGGCCTCCTATAATACCCGATTGCCCCGATTATTGGTTAATTGATGGTTCCGGGAACAACACAACTTGTACTAATATTAAGGATTTAGGAACTTGTCCACCTAAAGATGGTAATCACTTAGTAATGAATTTCAACGACCCATTATTTACAGGGGATAATGGGGCGAGAGTGAAATATGATTGGGCCAAAAAATGCAACGTTTCGTGGGATGGTGTTACCTATGGTGTTGACCCGCCTGCTTAGATAATATATTTTACATCTCATTCATCGTTTTTATCGCTAATATAATTGTTTTGACATAAAAAGTTCTCGGTTATAATAGAATGGATCAATTGAATATCAATTCTATTTTAAACAGAAAAGAACAAGAAAATACGATGAAAACAATTTTGACAAGTTTTGAAGAAAACAAGAATAATCCGTTATTCAAAAAGGGGATTTATATTTGCGGTGACCCTGGTACCGGGAAAACGTCGTTTGTTGTCAAAATCTTGTTAGAATTGAATTATGATATTGTGAAATATGATGCGGGAGACATCCGGAATAAAACGGTGATTGATGATATCACCGAGCGCAATATGTCGGATAAAAATATCATGAGCATGTTCAATAAGAAAATCAAGAAGATAGCAATACTAATGGATGAAATCGATGGGATGAACAACGGAGACAAGGGCGGCATCAACACGTTAATCAAGCTAATACGTCCAAAAAAGACCAAAAAACAAAAGTTGGAGGAGGTTTCAATGAACCCGATTATTTGTATCGGTAATTATCGCGTCGACAAAAAGATAAAAGAGTTAATGAAAGTGTGTAACACAATTGAACTAAAAACCCCTTTACCCTGTCAAATCGAGTCTATTGTCGATACATTATTGCCTATGGTCGATATAAAAGTAAAAACCCAAGTGGTTGGCTTTTCCCAGGGTGATTTGAGAAAACTAAACAGTATATATAATATTTATTGTAAAAATCCGTCACTGTTCAATAATGATACGATTGAGAATATTCTCCAGTTGAAATCGTATAACGACGATACTAAAAAAATTACACACAAACTAATCAACGGATATTATTCGTTTGACCAACACACAAATATTATGAATGAAACGGACCGAACAAGTGTTGGATTATTGTGGCACGAAAATATCATTGATGTTCTCGAGAAAACAAAAAAAAAGGTGTCAATCCCATTTTACATTAAACAATTAGACAATATTTGTTTTGCTGATTACATTGACCGAATCACATTCCAAAAGCAAATATGGCAGTTCAATGAAATGAGTTCCCTAATTAAAACACTCAAAAATAACAAGATGTATCATGCTGAATTCAAGCAAAAATATAATCCAACAGAGGTTCGATTTACGAAGGTACTGACAAAATATTCAACGGAATATAATAATTCCCTGTTTATACAGAATTTGTGCCAACAACTGGGAATGGACAAAAAGGATTTATACGGGTTTTTTGTAGAATTGAAAACAAAGTGCGATGATACACAAATCCAATCTTTGCTGGAAAATTACGAGATTGGTAAATTGGATATTAACCGTATTTACAGATATTTAGACAAGTATACAACTGAAAACGCTCCCGATACAGAAGATAAAGAAGTTGATATTGAACCTGAAATAGAGGAGGAAGCTCTCTTTTAGCCACCTTTAGAAATCAACTTTTGGAAAAGGTGGAGCCAAATCCACCTTTTCTCGTTTCAAATGAGAAAAGGCGTTAAAGAGAGGTGGAACCAAAACGGATAAGTGGTTGTATACAATTAGAGCAATTGTATACAAATTTGTTTATGAAAGTGAGTTCTGTTGGGAACAGAAGAGGAGGAGCGGTTGTCAACTTATACACCCTTGAAGATTTAAAATGGGACGATTTACAGCCCCCGTACCTACCACCGATAAGCTATAGAACCTTGAGTCAGCAATCCCGCACATTACCCATTCAACAAGTTCGCCGAAGCGACCTTTGTCTTAATTTGTTGCTGAACAATCTCTCTTATTTTGTTGTCAAGATAATTGACTTTCTCTTTCAGCGCATGATTTTCAGCTGCTAAATTGTTAAGTGCAGCCATAAGTTCGTTTACCTTTTGGTCATTATTCAAATTATTGAAGTTCATTTGCCTTTCATCCATTTCCTTGGCACGCTTGGATTGGATCTCGTTGATTTGCTTTGTCACATCAGGCTTGTAGTCGATCTTGCCTGGTTCATATGTTTTTAATACCTCGTCCACTTGATCCATGTAAAAGGCCTTCAAATCTGGCTGCTTGATAAAATCATCCACTGTCTTTTCGGATGGCATCACGAATTGATTAGGGGCATCTTTCAAAGCAATTTTCTTGTCAAACGAGTTGTGCATGTGTGAAAACACCAAAATAGTCTTGGTTGTATCCAGTTGAACAAAGGGGATCGTATACGCCTTCAGGAAATCCCGTTCTTCGGCCACACACGAGGTTTCCGTGTAACGCGTTTGCTTCAATAAATCACGTTTAAACGCAAATGTCGCGGCGGTCGCATGCGTCGAATGATACGGTCCAAATTTGTACATATTGTTAATATGTTTGAAATAAATATGCATTTCACTTGACCCAGCACACAATGCGGTTGGGGTTCGCTTCAGCATATCTACCGCATGACTCACTCTCTCGGGTGGATAATAATCGTCGTCGTCCATGTAAACAATCACTTCGCCACAACTCTTATCGTGAGAAAGATTTCTCTTCTTACCCAGGGTCATCTTTTCCGTATACCTGAAGTATTTCACTTGGGGAATATGTTTCACGAGGTCCTCAATCGGGTCGGTGCCGTCATCAATAATAATCCACTCCATAAGGTCCTTTGGATATGTTTGGTTCTCAAAACATTTAATCATATACGGAATAAACGGGCGACGATTAAATGTTGGAGTGCATATACTCACAAACGGTCGCTTGGATAACTTATATTTCCTAGTTGGCATCTGTTTCTCCATTACTTGTTTATTGTATCGACATCTCTCTAAATCATAATCTATATTTTTTACCAAATTGTTTCAATTCATTGACCAATTTCTTCCCGCCGCTTTGTTTGAATAAATTTAATCCCATCATGCCAAATCCAGTATCTTCTTTGATTTTGCTACATTTGGATCTCATAGCTTGAACATCCGGGACCAACGGCGATAAACCAGTCTGGTCAACAGATTTGAATATATCAATCGATATAACTCCCCACAAAATTAAACCTGTAACCACAATTGACCAGATACCTTCGAATGTTCCCAACCTAGCAAATGCTGAAATTATAACCATCAGGCTAAATAATGCCATTATCAAAACCTTGAAATACTTAAACAACTTCATCACTATTTTTCCAACTCTTACCGGGGTTGCTTCGTTGTTGAAATTCGCCTCATACGAAAGCCCTGAAAATATTGTAAACATATTTGTTAGCGAAGGCAATAACAGTGTAAAGGGAAAGGCAAAAATGTAAAGGATAATTCCCAAGGTGTAGAAGCACGACATAAGCCACAAATTAAATAGGTAGGGCAACGCATCTTTGAATACGGAACGATCTACCCATTTGGGGGGTTTTTCAGTATTCGCGTTCTCGTTTTTCTTGAAAAACCAACCCGCGTTCATTACCCAAAGAGCGACAGCATATATGTTGGCAGCAATGAATATTAGACTTGAAACTCCCCACATTATCAATGGCCCAAACAATACAATCACGGTCTCTGGTAAAAATTGGTTCATTGCGTTCAAACTTACATTATAGGACATGTTGTAGAAACTCATTAGACTTTCAGCAACTGACACATAATAATTTCCAATGAAATTTGAATCCGGATCCTTTTTATAATTTCGCAGCATATCTAAAAACCAATTCTTTTTGTTATCCGCATTGTATGGAAATTTGATTTTCATTGAATTATCTCCAGAGTTGAATATGTTGATTAATATTTCTTTAATGACGGGGTCTTGGTCTGTATACGGAGAACAATTTATATCTGTTGGTAGTATATTTGATTGGGCAAGCTTACAAGCGTATAACACTAATCCACTGCATTGAAAATATACGATTATACCCAGAATGTAATACGTCAACAACAACAAAAATCCTCCTATATTCTTTAAATTTGTGGTTGTCGGCGTTGATGTATCTTCCTTTTTTTTATCTAAATCGGGAGTTTCTGCTGAAGACATGATTACTATATTTACGGTATAATAAAATTTCGCTTTTTAAAAAAGCGAACAAAATAAACTTTTGCTCGCTTTTTCTAAAAGCGATTAAAATAAAATATCCATAGATGTAAATGAAGCTTCGATATGATATTTTATTCTTGTTATTTATCATTGTTTTTGTATCGGCATTGAATACATTGTTTTCTCTCGAAGGATTTACAAACAATGTTATGAGAGACCTTGGACAAAATACTCATTCAGTGGATATGCCATTGACCACTACATACAGCTGTAAGAATTTTTGCGGACCTCCCAATCGCTGTTCGATAACAGGTCAGCAATGTTTTGCAGATATTGACTGTCCAGGTTGCCAACCATTAAAAACAGAATTTATTTCGGGAAATGATGATGCTGGAAAAATGACGGTGGGTGTCACGCCAAATTATTCTACCCTGACGACAGATATTGGAACACAGGCTACAGTGATTACAGATGAAAACAACCCAATTACAATGGATTTTGGTCTCAATATGTGGAGGGCGTCGTTTAATGAAGATATGAAATTATTCAATAAACGATACAAACCTCCGTCACGCGAATATCCCAAATATCCTCAGCGATTAACATTGTCTGGCGAATTTATTGATGATGGACCTTTACAATCGAACGCATATTTTTAAAATCAGGGAACCCAACCTTTGGAAATCCACCTTTCCATAAGTATTACGGAAACTTCGTGAAAAAAGCGTTCAGCGAAGCAAAGAGCCAAAGTTTTATTCTCTTTTGCTCCACTTTTTTCAAAAGTGGATTTTTCAAAAGCGGCCCCTGTAAAAAATTGATTACTATTTGATTATTTGATTATATTTATTATTACAATCAAATGTCATTAGAGCAACAATTACTCGATATAATAGCAGAAGCCAAGTTAGCTACAGATGGAGTTCTCGAATCTGCTGAACAATATTATCCGAATATATACGGTCGCGCTCTTATGGTTGCGGACCGAAATAGACACTATTATGATAAGAAAATCGCGCTATTTCATCAGCGAATTGAAAATGAAAATATGCCCCCAGGTATACAGAAAGATGAACTAGCGGCAATAATAAAGCACAAACAGTCGGCATTTAAAATCACAAAGGATTTTGAGGCGACTGATATTGAGATACAATATTTTGTCTTCACAGATAAAATGTTGCACGTTGTGTGTCCAATCCAAACCAATGAATATTATCACTGTAAAAAGGTCAAGGGATATATTGTTCAAATAAAACATTGTTTGGAAGTAAAAAATGATATCCGTTTATATAAACTATTTCAAAGTCTGTTGGCTTTATTTGACTTGAAAAAAGGCACTGTAATCGATAGCTGTATTGCCGCAATATATTCGCTTATAAAACATGTAACACATATTGGTCCTATTCAAGAATTTATTGGCTTGTATATTACAGTGTATGCGATACCTGAGTATACGGAGAAAGTGAGGGTGTTGAAAAAAGGGACACCTCTTTGCGAGGATGTAATTTGCGAAATTTTATCCTTTGTAAATGATGGATTATTGACCCGATATGAGGTAGATACTATGGTATACTCGACATTCTAAATTTACTTATATGTAAATATAAACCCAGCTGAATTATTTCTTTTTCCTGCTAAAACCTCGTCTATCTTTAAGGTTTTTTCAATGTGATATTCTTGTTGTAAATATTTTATTGCCTCAAATTGATAATTAAATGTTTTTACAACCCACCTTTGGAAAAGGTGGAGCCAAATATAAAGTTGATACGGCTGCTATGCTTTTGATAGTAAATTATTGAAGGATTTGGCTCCACCTTTCTCAAAGGTGGATTAGGTCGCATATTGCAGTCCCGCATTTCCGCCAACAAATGTTACCATATTAATGCGCTCTTCCATAACATATAAATTGTAATTGTAACTGTAAATTTGCCAATTTTTTTTATTGATCCCAACGATTTCGCCCGTATCTGGATCACAAATCGTCAGCACTTGTGCTAATGGGTCCAGCGGAGGAGTGATTGTCGAAAATTCGAATTGAATATTTGTAAATCGATTCATATTCATTGAGCCGCTGGGTTGACTGTCGTAAGGAGAAGTATTCAAACAAAAGTTATAACAAAAAAGTCCAGACGGCGCATCTCCCGCAGTTCTCGTATATTTTTCAACATAATTGAAAACCCCCGCAGGCAATATGTTCTCTCGATATTGTCCATCAAGAAGTATCCCAAGTCCAACAAGAATGTCCTTGGTATTAGCTGGATTATATACGCCCGTTATCATTAGTCCAGATGGTGAGCCGTCAGGATTTGTTCCCGGACCCAAGTTTGCTGGAGGAGGCGTAGGATTTGGATAGGTGCCTTCTGTTGGCGCGGCTTCTTCTCCATACGGCATATAATTATACGGCCAATTCGTGTAATTGGACCATTCATTGCGTAAATTCGCGTCGGACCGCTGGAAATAAAACATCCATCCACTGACAAGGCCCAAGGAGTCCAAGTCGACTTTATTTTGCCCAGTCACATTGTAGAACACTCTCTCGCGGGGTTGTTTAAACAAATACTTTTGTTCGTTCTTAGCGAAGAGTCGGGACTCATCATTCGAGAGAAAACAGTATGTACAGTTCATGTTTATGTCAGAGTTCCAAATAGATCTCGTATCCAAATAGGAAGCGATCCCTAACTCGACATCGGGAGGTGTTTGTAGGAACCGATACATCTGCATATAAAACTGGTTGAAGTTTGGAGCGACATATGGGAAAGAATTCGCAACATCAAATACATCGCGGATCCTGAACAGTTGATTGATTGGTCGGAACGTCACATGCACGTGAAGTTCATTGTATTGTAGGGACACAAGCGGGAACGCCATTTGGGTCTTGAGATTGAACCACGCGCCCATCGGTATGTACAAAATACGCCCATTAATCGAAGGCTCAGCCCCCGCTGGGCTGTTCGTATAATACGCATTTGGGTATTTCCCGCCGCGCCCCAACGCATTTGCTGGGTCATTCAATTCAGGAACATTGCCAATCATCTGGTTGAATAAATTCTTCTTGGATCCGGTAAAATCGCGCTGCACAACGGATAACAGATATTGACCGGAAAACTCCTGTAGAGTCTGGTTACCGCAGGTAATTCGAATATTGCTGATCATTTGAGCACCCAAGTTATCTATCCATTTGAACTCGTATGGCTGCCAATCAGTGTATGTAGTGGACCCATCCGCATTTTGAATGGGTTGAGGAGGAAGTATGGGAGACCATATGCTGGGTATCGCAACTGATATATAACAGTCCATCAGCAGATCCGCATACCTCTTGACTTTGAACATGAACGTGGACTCCTCTGTAAGCCTCAGTTGAGGGGTTCCCTCAAAATCCAGGCGAAAATTTTGTTTTCCAAAATTTGTGTATTTTTGATATGTGCCTTTCCAAAACGTTTTGCTCGGGTTTCCATTCAAGATTATGTTTTGTTGACCTTCACTTACTAAATTCATAAGTCCGCCTGCCATTTTGTATGCTAATATATACAAGTATTTAATTCTAAACCTTTTTTATTACAAATTATGATTTTTCCAACCTTTAGAAACCACTCAACCTTTGGAAAAGGTTGATCCAAATCTATTGTAGGGGGGTTTTAAGCCCCCATGTTAGACCAAATCCCTTTTGGAAATCCACTTTTTTTCACGAAGTTATGAAAAGTGGAGGAAAGGGGGGGCTTTTTAAGCCCCTGTGGGGAACAAAATTTTGCTCGCTACGGGGGCTTAAAACCCCCGATTAAGGAGGAGTTCGGGGCAGGCTTCGCCCTACCGTCGCGCCTCCCGAAGGGTGCTGCTTGAACCTTGGTTCCCTGGTTTCAAATGCGACCGTTGTGGGGGGTCCCTTCGGGAGGGGGGCTTTTGAACCCCCGTGTTAGACAAAAAAATAATATGATATAGTAGATAATGTCCACAAAAGCAACTAATGTTTTGAATACCTTAAAAAATCTCAATGAAGGGTTTGTCTCGTATATGATTTTAGCAATGATATTGTCAATATTGTTTATTGTTGTTTTGTATATAATAAAGGTTACACAACTCAACAAGACAGAATGTAATTATATGAATACTTTATACCCAAGTATCAATGGCAATATATCTCCAATCAGTTCGGGTGTAGCAGACCTAAGCGGCAATTTGTATGATTACTATGTCAAAACCGCATACAATGCGTGTAGTGGCGGCTCTTATAAAAACGACGTGGTCGATATTTGTAATTTGAAAGCCGTTATTAAACAAGGTGTAAGGTGTCTCGATTTTGAGATTTACTCAATTGATAATAGTCCTGTTGTCTCCACCAGCACAAGTGACAGTTTTTATGTAAAGGAAACATTTAACAGCGTCCCATTTGCTGCCGTCATGAAAACAATAAAAGATTACGCTATGGGCAGCCCGGGCACAACCACATCTTCCGCCAGTTTGACATGTCCCAACTCCAGCGACCCGCTTATTATTCATTTGCGGTTCAAATCGACAAATCAACACATGTATTCAAATTTAGCCGAAATCTTGAAACAATATCAGTCATACATGTTGGATGGAACATATAGTTATGAAAATCACGGACGAAATATTGGAACAATGCCGCTGCTCAGTTTCCAAAATAAAATTATTTTGGTTGTGGACAAGAGCAACAATTCGTTCTTGGACAATCCGGATTTTATGGAGTTTGTGAATTTAACAAGTGGGTCGGTGTTCATGCGAGCATACCCGTATCACGAAGTAAGTAATGTCCAAGATATAGCGGAATTGACAACATATAATAAAACGGCAATGACAATCGTATTGCCGGACAATGGAGTTAATCCTGTCAACCCCTCTGGCATGTTGGCGAGAGAAATGGGGTGTCAAATGGTGGCAATGAGATATCAGTACGTGGATTCGTTCTTGGAAGAAAACGCTGCGTTCTTTGACCGGGGCAGATATGCGTTTTGTTTGAAACCCCAACGTTTACGCAATGTTGTTGTTACTGTGGCAGAGCCAACAGCCCAAAAGCCAGAACTGTCATATGCGACAAGAAATATTGCCACAGATTTCTACAATTTTGATATCTAACCAGGGAACCAAGGTTCCCCGAACCCCTCCTTCTCTTTTAGAAACTCCGCTTTTTTCACGAAATAATGAAGACTTCGTGAAAAAAGGGAACAAAATTTTGCTCGCTTTTTTAAAAAGCGACTTGGTTCCCTGAGAGTGAGAGAAAAATATATGTATAATATAGGAATTACATTAAAATGGCAGGAACAAAATGTGACAAATCATTGACGTTTCAAGAATGTGAATTAGCAATTTTACGCACCGCGATTGATATGGCCGGAGCCAAAATGGGAAACAGATTGGTAAACACCCCAGAAGTTCAAGATATGATACGAATCGTCGAGGATTTCATCAAAAAGAAGAACCTCATTTGTTACGGCGGTGTTGCGATTGACGCCCTTCTCCCAGAACAAGACAAGATATACGACAAGAATATTGAGCTGAGTGATTATGATTTTTACACTCCCAATGCGCTTGAAGACGCAAAAGAATTGGCCGATTTGTATGCCAAAAATGGTTACACGGAAGTGGAAGCAAAAGCCGGCAGTCACCAGGGAACGTTCAAAGTGTTTTGTAACTTCCTCGGTGTAGCCGACTTGACGTATATTCCAAAAGAACTGTTCAATGCGATTAAGCGCGATGCGGTTCGCGTGAAAGGCATCCTATATTGCCCGCCCAATTTTTTGAAGATGGCAATGTATTTAGAACTTTCGAGACCCGCGGGCCAAATTGACAGGTTTGAAAAAGTGTTCAAACGCCTTACACTGTTGAACAAGTATTACCCGCTAACATCGCGCATTTGCGACTCTGTTGATTTTCAGCGCGGAATGAGCGATACAACCGGCGAAGGCGAAATATTCGAAAATGTTCGCAACACTTTGGTGAACCAAGGTGTCGTGTTTTTTGGAGGATACGCAATATCCCTCTACTCGAAATATATGCCCGCGAAATTACAGAAGCATGCGGAACATATTGCTGATTTTGAAGTGTTGTCGAATGACCCTGATACAACATGTGAAATTGTGAAGGAGCGATTAAAAGACGTTGGTGTTACAAATGTCAAGATAATAAAACAAGCCCCGGTAGGCGAGATTATCCCCGAACACTACGAAATCAAGATTGGGAAGGATACGATTGCGTTTGTATACAAGCCGATTGCTTGCCACAGCTACAACACAATACAAATTCAGGGCCAACAGGTGAAAATTGCGACCATCGACACCATGTTGAGTTTCTTTTTAGCATTTTTGTATGCTGACAGACCGTATTACAATGATTTCTCGGACCGTATTGTTTGTATGTCGAAATTTTTATTCGAAGTACAACAGAGGAATCGTCTTGAGCAAAAGGGGTTGCTGCGCAGGTTCAGCATCACCTGTTATGGCCACCAAGAATCGGTTGAGGAAATGCGCTCGCACAAGGCGCACGTGTATCAAGAGCTCAGGGCCAAAAAAGGAACCAAAGAATTCGACGAGTGGTTCTTGAACTACAAACCTGTAAAAACGACTGAAAAAAAGGCACCGCAGGAAAAGGCACCACAGGAAAAGGCACCACAGGATAAAAATGAGAAAAAGAAGAAAAAGAAAAGGAGAATAAAAACAAAGAAGGCCAAAGGGTTTTGGGGTGGTCTTACTCGAAAGAACCGGGGGTAAACCCCCGTAAGCCCCCTCGATGTCCCTTCGAGAGAGTATTATTTTACAAAAATCGCTTTTAAAAAAGCGAGCAAAATTTTGATAACTTCGCTTTTAAAAAAAGCGAGCAAAATTTTGATAACTTCGCTTTTAAAAAAAGCGAGCAAAAAAGTATAAGAGGGGGGCTTACCCCCGTTTTTATACACCGCCGAACATTTCAAACGGAACAAAACAACTTAAAGACGCATTGATATAATATGTAATGACGAGAGGTTTTTCTAATTGTTCCTTACCGACTCATTCGTGGGTGATTGCCAATTTGCTCTAAAAGCAATTTTATTGGCATCACATAAAAACCAACTCAAAAACGAACATACTTCGTATGTAATCAGTGGCAGTTATCGCTGTCGGCTTAACCAACCCATACATTTATTGTATGGCAACCCAAACTTTACATAGACTTGGTTATGTCTAACTTTGAACAGCTTTTTGTTCCAACTTAAATGTTCAAAGGTGTAAATCCACAATATATTGTAATCAATATCAAGTATTAATTTGATATAATTTTGTAATCAATATCAACTATTAATTTGATATTAATTTAGATTTTTATGTACTACGGGGGTAAACCCCCTTTCATACTTTTTTGCTCGCTTTTCCTTGCTTCGCTGAAACTTCGTGGAAAAAAGCGATTTTGCTCCACTTTTCTCAAAAGTGGAAATTAACGACCAGTATAGTCTTGCTTTAACAGATTATCACCAAGATTTATAGGACGAAGCCCATAAAGCCCTGGATAATTTGGTGTTTTCCAAAATCCTACATAACGCTTTTTAACCTCTTTATTAATCGCAGGTGTTAGCGGTTCTAAAATGTTACCGCCCTCAGCAGCATTTACCAACAAATAGTTGCCGAGAATTGTATTGCTCTCGAGCACTTGTTTTTGTGACATTCTCGCAAACCATTCGTATTTGCGTCTTTTTAAAATTTCTTCGGCGGGTATCAAGATACCATAAGTCCCAGTGTAAAAATTCAAATAATTATTTGACATCAGGTCATCAATCAAAATCGGTTTCTCGTCGATTGTCTTGATTCCAATATTGAGACCATCAATCAAGTTGATTTCGCCCTTTTGGATCCTAGTGTTCGCCCATCTGTCAAAATTTCCCAAGAATTCCGTTTCGGCAGTATAATCTTGTGACATTGTGCGCTGAATAAAATCAATCAAACTGCCAACCGTTTGGCATTCCTTAGGCGCTCCGCAAAAAGTTAAACTCGGGTAAAATTCATGCGTCGTCGACGTTATATTGCGATCATTCGTTTCACACAAGAACATTTTTTCGGATCTGGTCCCCTTCGTATACATCCCTGCCAAATCCTTAATACATACAAATGACATTGGGCATAAGAGTCCTCCATATATATACAACAACTTCATGAGCGCAAGCTTTCTCATATTGTCCAAAATGGGCGCACTGATACTCGTCATATCAACCGACCAATTGGGGATTAATCGTTTGAATGCGGAGTCATCTATGATACAAATTGTGAACGAATCCTCGCACTGTTGAATAATGCTTCTCATTGTTAAATACAAGTAAGGTTGGTTCAAATCGAATGAGCTTCGCGACCCAAAACTGAGCCATTTTCGCGAATTGTATTCATATGGAACATGTATCCATAAAATCGGCTTTTTACTCTCGGCTAAAGTAACATCGTCCAACAAAAACTTCTGGATTGTTTCCGTGTTATCTTGTGTTTCTTCTCTCATGCGTTTGTCTTCAAAACGACGATAGAGGAACATTAGTAGCACAAGGATTATAACAAATGTAATATTATGAAATATAGACGACTTCTTCATAATATAATAAAACATTTTATTTCGGGTTATTTGCGACCGCTGTTGCCAAATGAATGCCGCACCGCTTGAAGAATTTGTGTAACTCAGTTGGGTCGGCTCCTGTGATCGAATCATCCGGAATATACGTTTGGTTGCCTTTCTTGTAACAGAGGAGGACCGGTATTCCATTCACCATTTTCTTGGTCTTCAAGAACGAATAGAAATCAAATGATTGGTCAACATCGATGTCTCCGCAAATGACATTATCTGGCGATGTCGCAAAAAACCCATGAACCACATGATTGATTTTCTCACAGGGACCGCACCACGTCGCGCCCAACTTCAATATGATGAGGCCAGGGTTGTGTCCCAACAAATGAAAAAATGCTTCTCTATTTTCAATTTCACTGATCACCTTTTTTGACATTTACATTTGGTGATATTTAATATTTCGCGTTATAACATAAAAAAGATTAAATATGCGTTTTTCAAGATGTATAAACTTTCCGTCGGAGCACTGTTCAAGAATGAGGCATCAATACTAAAGGAGTGGATCGAGCATTATTTACACCACAGGGTTGAGCATTTTTACTTAATTAATGATAACAGCACGGATAACTTTTTAGATGTTCTTCAGCCATACGTTGAGAAATTTCAAGTGACTTTATTCACCGCCACAAACTGGAAGTATTATACTGGGCGTCAACATGATATGTACAATGCGTTTATTTTACCCAGAATAAAGGAGACCAAATGGCTATTGATGGTTGATTTGGATGAATATCTATGGTCTCCCCAGGGTATAAATTTGAATACTGTGTTGGACAGTTGTGGTCATTTCTCACAAATACAAATTCGCGATGTTTTGTTTGGATCAAACGGTCACATTGAACAACCTACGTCGGTTGTCAAGGGGTTCACAATGAGACAAACGACGCCGCGAGGTCACTTGAAATACCTGGTGAATAGTGATTTTGCGTTCGCATCATTGAATGTTCATCATGCGTCCGCGGCAGATGCGAAACATATGGAACCAGCGTTCTTTATTATTCTGGAGTATGATTATTTTATTTTGAATCACTATTCGTGTTTATCAAGACAATATTGGTTAGAAAACAAATGTATACGCGGTGATAGCGACAATTATCGGGTTCGAACATTAGATGATTTCAATGGATTAGACGTGAATGAAATAGAAGATTTGAGGCTTTGTGAACAAAATTATGGTTGTGAAATTGACAAATAAGTAATATCTTTTTGCTCCACTTTTCAAAAAAGTGGATATATTATGTTGTAGTTTTATCAATTGTCACCTCCTTGACTATCTTTTTGATAATCTTTGTATGACTATCGTATATATTGATGTTGCCCTTACCTCCAAGGGCTTCTATCCGGAGCAACGCAAAATGGTCTCCGTGCTTGGAGTCCCAGTTCATACAATCCGGATGTA
>Ga0247841_10006957_pt1 | contig 17091 bp, 12 predicted proteins | sample LaCruzMarch2015__2_FD_192410 | JGI IMG/M metagenome (GOLD analysis project Ga0247841, IMG submission 192410) | Freshwater microbial communities from meromictic Lake La Cruz, Castile-La Mancha, Spain - LaCruzMarch2015_18m | ecosystem: Environmental > Aquatic > Freshwater > Lake | place: Spain... | reverse complement strand
ATTTATGTTTTTTTCATTATAAAGAGATAAATTGGGTATGGGAATTGTTTTTAGAATATTGAGCGATTCTTTTCGGAGTTTATACATATAGTCTGGGTAATCAAAAATCCAAAATGGTAAAAATTTTTTATAATTATCAAATCCAGTTTGAAAGTCTATTTTCAATAGATTAGATTCGGAAAATTCTTTTTGAAGATTGTCGTGTTTTTTCTTGCTGGTTGTTCCTAAAAACAATACAGGACTTCCGTTCCCATTTTGTAGATCACAAATTGGATCATAACAAGAAAGCACTCCAGCAATTTGCACATCGGATTTACGACGTCTTTTAAAACTAGGAATACAAAAATTAACATATCGTTGATATTGCTTTTCACATCGTCTGGCATTTTTGACATCAACTGGTTTATTGCATATATTTAAATCATAATATTCCCAATCACCATTATTGGAATTATCAATTTGAGTAATTGAGATGTCTTCGACTCGTTTTCCTTGTGATCTAAAAAAACTAGCAACAGCTTTTTCGGCTAACCTGGCAGATAATAATCTCTCCTCTTCTGTTTCGTTTTTTACATTTTTATTTTCTTTCCATAATTGAATTAATTCCATATCTTCTGGTGTTGGTATATTTGGTGAAATATTTATATTGAATTCATCCTTCGCGGCATTTTGAATTAGATTGTAAAAGTTTTCTACTTCGATTTTGTGTTTATTAATTTCTTCAAGTCTACATTTTCGCTCTGCCATGTTTTTCTCTAATAGTTTCTGTTCCTCTTCTTTTTCTAGTAGATACTTTTTTTCATTTTCTATTTTTTCATTTGCTGATAATTCTTTTAATTCTGTAATATTTGTGTGATTATCTATAATTTTTAATTCATTTTTTATATCATCAAGTGAATATTTACTGTAATATATGTCTTCTATCTCTTTATTGCTCAAACTTAACAACTCCCTTTTGCTTGATAACTTTAGTATTTTTGTAATTAGCTCTCTCTCGTATGGTTCAGCCTTTTTCGGATCAGTAATTAACTCTGAAAATAATTCGAAATATTCAGTTTTGTATTTTTCCCAGTAGCCCCATTTGTTAAACAAGACAATTAGATATTTTTTTGTTAATAATTGCATGTAATAAAGTAGACATTTTTAAACTAACCCTATTTTAACAGCTTTATTCGTTAATAATTTTTTTTAACTCTTCTAAAATTCTTACCATGGCGAAAGTATCAAGCGTACAATACTTACTCAAATTCTCCATAATTTTAATACGATTAGGTTCATTTTTTTCTTCTAAGACTGTTTGAGTCCATGTTCTTCTAGCTAATAAGCCATCTCCTACATCTAGCTCTTTATAACTTAACTCCGGAGCCATAACAGGCAAAACTTTTTTTACAGAGGCACTGCCAAAGAAATCTTTATCAAATAACCACATATTTGAAAACGGAATCATTAAATCATTTATTCTTTCATTTAATTGCTTTAAGAAATCTGCATACTCTGGATAAAGAACTGCCATGCATTCATTACGCCCTTTTTCATATTTCATATTCCAGGCCAAAACAGTCCCTGAGTCTCCTATATCTTTCTTAAGTTGCTCAAGTAATTTAGGCATTGGATTTGAATTTTCATTATGAAGGTATTCTAAATGTTTTAATTCGGAATTAGGGGATTCCATTATGTGAAGGGAATATTGAAAAGGATAGTCCTTATAAGGACTACAGCCATCAAATTGAGGAATTACCGAAGAACAAGTTTCGTAATCAAAAAAATAAAGTGGGTATTGGAAAGTATCAATAAAAGATTTAATTTTATCTTTATCAATAATTCTTTTATTTTCTCTGGTTGTTTTTATTTGAACTAATTGTTTATCTCTAAGAGCAAGTTCATCCGGAATATCGTTTATTCTGATTATTCCAGCATCTTCTATTTTGCCAATTTGTTCTGCGGTAGGATAACTAAGTTCATAAATATTGTAGGGGTCATCATTTGGTTTCAATGTTTTGTATACTTCCATCCAATCTGAAAACCAATCAACATTAGCAACTCCTATCTTATTAGTATATCTCGGTGATAAATCCGGACATTTTTCACTTATTAATACTTCAAAAGCTAAAGCAACTTGTTTTTCTGTGATTTCTTTAAGTGCTCTTACTTTTTCTGTAACATCAGTCTGACTAGTAATTCCTTTAGTATCTATTTCTCCTTGTCTGACATATTCATTATTTACGTGAATGACCAAAACATTTCTAACCGAATAACCGGATTTTTCCAAAACCATTAATTGAAAAGCTAAATCATATTCATGTTCTGTTTTTGCTTTTGTACTAGCTTTTATTTCAATTAAATTAAACTCATTATCTCCAACTTTTTGGAGGACATCAAAAATACAAGTTTTACCTTCAAATTCTAATCTACCTTGCAATATAACATCAACATTATTTGTAATTGCCTCTTTGGTTCTGTCGGGTAATGTTAAATATTCATTGTAATTATCAAAACCAAGTTTTACTGCATTTGGAAATAATTTATTTGCATAAGATTCAAATAAATTTCCATCATCAAACATTGACTGCAAACTATCATCAATGGGAGGTAGTTTGTTTTTATCGTATTTTTTAAGCCACAACCAAGCTGGATGCTTAAGAAAAAGCATGTAGTCGGATTTGGATAGAGTTTTGTTAAAATTCATCATAGTATTGAACAATTATATTTTTCAATTTCCGCGCATTAATTTTCATTCGTCTAGACATATACGTTTAGAACCTAGAGTTAATATATTCGCTTATCTCTTTTACCCCAAGTTCTTGTGATGTATTACCACTCCGAACATAAAACTTATCTATTTTCTGACCATTATCGACAACCTCTAAATATAATGGTTTAGTACCCTTTAATATGTCTATCCGACAAATTTCTTTTTCATTTATCGGAATAAATTTTATTGTTAAACCAGATGTGGCAAATGTCTTGTTAAAACTTTGATTAATTAAATTCCTCAAATGTAATTCAAATTCATCTTTTGTTCCACCTAATGAGGTGTAGTCTCTTTCCAACCCTAACACTTCACCTTCATCGTCTACTCCAATAATTAAAGTTCCGCCATCTCCATTTGTAAAGGCTGAAATTGATTTGAGTATTACAGTTTCTAACTTTTTGTCTATCGTTTCAGTATGATAGTTCCACCTAATAGATGACTTAAATTCAAGTTCATTGCTCTCACCTTCATTTATAATATCTTCAATTGATACCGCTGTAACTGATTCCTCTGTCTTTGTAATACCTTCTAAAAATTTATTCATTTCCTCTGATAATAATTTTCTCCTTGCTATTAAAAAATCTTCAAATCGGTCTAATTCCCAAAGAGATTCATCTTCTGGAATACATTGAAGTTTTAACGCTTGTGGATATTTTTCTTTAACAGATTTTAAATAATCTTTTGCTTGTTTGGCACTTTTACCCCTATTAGCTAATTGAGTCAAAATTGCTCTGTTTGTTATTTCCTGTGCTAATGAATATTTGCGACGATTATTCATATTGTAACCGTTGGCTTTAAGAATTGAATAAGGAAAGATATGATCCCATTCCAACATATATTTACTCCCCATGTTCTTTCTAATACTAAGTCCGGTGGTTAGACAAACTGCATTTTTACTTTTAAAATACCATCTCATCATGCTGTAGAGGGCATTACTGATGCCTGCTCCCTCAAATTCATCAGGAGATATTTCTAATGGTCTTTCTTGTTTGATTATGTTTAACATTTCATCAAAAGGATTTTCTGATTTAGCGACAATTCCTAAATCCTTATCTAGTTTTTGTGGTAATTGACTAATATACCTTTGTCTAATTTGTGAGTAGTACAACCATTTTATTATTTTCTTTATTTCTGCTTGAGTTAAGGATTCCTTTCCTTTTTTTGAGACATAAGAAATAATAGGTACCAAAGCATAAACAGAATTAATTTCATTTGAGTGATCTACATATGCCTGAGATCTAAGTAAATTAACAACATAATCAAGTACTCTCTCGTCAAGTTGTTTCCATGCTTCTTTTAATTTTTCTTCATTCTCACTTGAATGAAGTTTCGTCATATCTGAACCCATGTTGTGTAACATGCCCAACAAACAATAGATAATGAAATCTAATTTAAAATTAAATCCATTTTCTTTAAGAGCTACTAGTTTTTCCTTAAAAACTTCCCTAGCTTTAGGCCAATATCCAGATATTTGAGCTAGTGCTAATTCAGCATCTGTTAAATTAACCCCACTAGCGTTTACTATATAAAAAATATTGATGGCTTCTCTTAAAGAAGCTTTAATTGGAACTGATTGTTCCACAAACTCTTTATCAGGAATAATATCAATTGCACGAAAGTTATCAGATATCCTGTCTTCGTCTTCTCTTGTTAGATTAACTCCTTTATCTTGTAAACCACGAGTAATATCTTTTTCCCTAATTTTCTTTTGAAAAATATCAGTGATATTAACCCAATATGGATTACTATCCATCATGGTTTTTTTATAATATTGGAGGTCTAAATCATTGATGTTAACATACAGCCCCCTAGGATCATTCAAAATTTCATTTTCTTTATAATAGGAAGGTATTTTGTTTCTAATTAGTAAATATAAAGTAGTAATTCTTTGCTGACCATCAAGAATTATTTTTACGGTTCCTTGCATTGGGTCATATTTCCAATCACCTTTTAATTCAGGTGGAGTATTTGTATCCCAAGTTAACATGGTCCCAGTGGGATAATCTTTTATTAAAGAAGAAATTAAATCTTTTGCGTCTTCTCTCTTCCAAACGTATTCCCGTTGAAAGGCTGGAACAAATAATTGATTATCGTCTATTTTGTCTAAAATTTGGTTTATTTTCATATTTTTTCTATTAGAAAGTTTACTATTAATCTCTATTTAATTCATCTGCATCAACTACTTGTGGCATATGATTACCTGATTATACTTTAGATTAGTCTTTTTCTCATCTACATTATTATTTTTCATATTTTGAATCCTGCTTGTTCCACAAGTAAATATGCTAACTGTTTTGTAAATAAATTGATCTTCGATCGGCTAATTTTAAAAGGCTGAGTGGAGTTCCTGAAGTAGAGGTTTGTTTTACGGGTGGGGTTGTAGTAGGTAGACATAAGGTATTTAACATCTTTTATCTTATTCTACTTCAATAGTTATTTTTATTGGTTATTAAATCTAATCTACTAAGACTTGATTAAAATCCTGAAATATTGTCTTATCCTTTAATGCGTTAAAAGCACTATTTTCGATGGCCAATGCAAATAAATATTTCGGGCGAGACGTGGCAACATATAAAAGTCTTTTATATTTCAAAGTACGATTATTGGTATTTTTTAATAAGGCGTGGTCAATATCGTACTTGTCATATTCTTTATTAGAAAAACAAAGGGTTGCGTTGTGTGTTTGTCCTTTAACACTATGAATAGTTCCAATATTAATTTTTACACCATCATTAATAAATATATTTGTAATATTATTGTGTAAAACGCTGGAGCTATTTTGAACGATATCGCTCGCAAAACTTATTTTGTCCGAATTTATTAAAATGTTCAATTTGTTCGCTAAGTCATCTAAGTCGGATAATTTATTATTTTTTAATATTTTATTGCTTACTTGTAAAACTGTTTTTAAAAAATCATCTAATTTTTCATTTATTTGTAAATATTCTTTCAGGTTGTTCCAAGAACCACCATCAATTTTAAAATATTTATATAATAAACCAAATAGTGTTTTAAAAACAAAATTTGAACCTTGTTTTTGTATTAATTCTTTTGTTAATAAATTTAGATATTCAATATCACTACTAAGGCGAACATACTTGTTTTTGTTTTTTGCGAGTTTTTCGCTATATTCGGTAAAATATTTTAATAATTGTTTGTGTTGGTGAGAAATGGCAAAAAAATCTTTATCTGTGGGAATATTTTCAGTTCTTAATATTTCGGCAATTTTTTTTAATACATCACATTCTTTCCCAATGTCGTATTTAATTAATAATAATTTTACTTTCACGGATTCATCATTAATCGATTGACCAATAACACCAGGACCATTGTCAATTTTAAATATGTTTACAAAATCAGCAAGATTCTCTCTAAATCTTTCTGATTTTCCTAAGAATAAAGGATTAACAGGTATCCATTCGGTTTCAGTAATGGCTTGATTGACATCTCCTATTTGTTGGAATACTGTTTTCGAATTATTACCGAATAATTCTTTTAATATACTAAGTTGGATAAAAGAACAATCTTGTGCTTCATCGAGAAAAACAAACTGGAATCTTTGACTAATAATATTTTTTAGAATTTGATTTTGTTTTATATATTCATTGCCATAAAGAAAACTTTCAACAAAAAGAAAAAAACCATCTTTATGTTTTTTTTCGATAAGGTTTTTAAACCCACTTAAAATAGTGTCTTGTGAAACAGTTTTAGTTGTTAAATCGGTATACTCAGTAAATACATCATTATGTTTTCCGTATAATTTATTATTAGAGATATGTAATGTTTTTAGTCTTTCAAAAAAGTTACTTTTAGCCTCAATATTGGAACTAAAATTAAGTTGTTTAAGTTTATTATCAATTCTATCAATAATAGTTTTGTCTTGTAACTCATTTTTATAATCAAAAAATCTGTATTCATCTTGAAATTTAATTTTAAGACCCTTGCTGTTTAAATATGGAATAAATAAAAATTTATTTATAAATTCTTGAATTGTTCCAATAAAATTGGGATATTCCATTATCGCTGGATAATTTTTGGCAACATATTTTTTTATTTCATTAACGGCTACATTAGTATGTGAAATAACACATATTCCGCGACCATTTTGCCAAATATTTTTTTGTGCTAAAACATGAAGTTTACCAACTATGGTACTGGTTTTTCCCGTACCTGCATAAGCTTGAACATAACAAGGATCCAAGCACCTTAAAAATGTTTTTTGTTCGTCATTAAAATGTTCTCCTTTTTTGAAAATATCTTTTTCGGCTTTTTCTATTTCTTCAGCAGTAACAATATAATTACACATATATTATTTTCAAATTACTGGTGATAATTCCTCTTTGGGAATAACAAAATTTATTGCATTCACCATATATTTTAAATTAGATTCAATTTCCGTTTTTAATTCATTTTTTAAAGTTTCATCCGTACATTGTTGAATATCTGATAACTTTTGTGTAACTTGTTGAGCTATTAGCGCTTTTTCGTCACACATCTTTTCATAAAGTCTTTCAGTAGTCATTCCACTAGTGGCATTTTTCTCTCTTGTTTTCAAATCATTATAAGTTTGTATATAAATATCTTTTAATTTTGTTGTGTTATTAAAAATTATTTTTTCAAAAGTTGTTTTTTTTCCAACATCAATTTCTTGATCAGAATATAATTGTTCACCAATGAAGCATCCGACATGATTATTAATATCGTTCATCTCTGCGGTATAAGCATCCATTTTTGTTTTATTTTTTTTATCTGCATCTGTGATAAATGCAATTGGTATTTTATTATGAGGAGATTTAACTCTTTTAAAGATATTTATAAAATGGTCAAATCCTAAGTTGTTTGTTGATATAACAGAAATTCCATAATCAGTCAAATCGTATCCAATAATTTTAGCAAACTCTGGAATTAATAACTGTTCTGTTGGTCCTTCGACTAAAATTACCCCTTGTGCAAAAAATAAATTGGCTTTTGTAACATCAAGAAATCTTGCTAAATAAACATAATTTTCTTTTTCTAATTTTGTTTTTCCTTTTGCCAGTGAATAAAATTTACCGTTATAACAAATATTTAATCTGTTTACTTCAATTACAGAAGCCAAATTGGGGCTATGTGTTGTTAAAATCATTTGAACCCCTTTTTGAGATTCTTTTTGTAGAGATTTAATGATTTTTAATTGTCTTTGTGGATGTAAATGTGCCTCTATTTCTTCAACCAAAAGTAATTTTGGCTCTGGTTGAATATTTAAATGTAAAAGTTCAGCCGCTATAAAAATCATATTAAGTGTTCCCAGTCCGGGACGGGGTAAGTTTTCATAATACAAAGCCAATTTTTCTAATGTTTTTAAACAATCTAAATTTTCAGTTGGCCCAAATTTAATATCTTTTTTTTGTATGTGTCCCTGTTCGTCAAAATCTTTCAATAATCTGTCTATCTCTTCTTTTATTCCCTTTCCACTTCCTTTGCTAAAAAAATCTTCTGAAGCGTCTTTAAAATCTTTCAAACACTTAATCAAGTCCTGTTTATGATCAATAATGTCTTTGTGTTTATTTAAAATTTTTGAGATTCTTGATCCTTGCTTTGCCTTCAATTCATTTTCCACATCCCGCAAAGGTCGTAAATAAACAACTTTTAAGTTTTCTTTGCATCTTGCGTCCATATCAACTGCAACATTTTTTGTAGGACCAACTTTAAAAGTTGGAAATTTAATATCATTATCATTACTTTTTACACTAAACCAAACTCTTAATTCTGGACAATCTATCTTGGTAAAAGATAAATATTCAGCAAAAAATGCTGTTTGTTTTATTAATTCGTCTTCTGTTTTACAATCATTAAAAGAAAAAGTTAAATCAATATTTATTTCTCTGGTTTTATCTCTAAAATCTTCTTCATTTATTCTAAAATAGTCATCAACAATTTGTTTTAATACTAAACGAATGGCATCTATAATGGCAGTCTTCCCTGAATCGTTTGGTCCGATAATTAAATTAAGACCACAATTCAAAAAACATCTTGCTTTTCTTATTTTTCTAAAATTTTTTATTTTAATTAATTTTAAATACATATCTTTACGATAATATTTTTACTATTTGTAATTGCATATTATTACCTGATTATACTGCAGATTATCATTTTTCACACATTGTATATGTAAAATTCAGTACGGTTGTGGTAGGGAGGGATATGGATTATTCTTCTCTTAATGCTAATACTTTATTGACCACGAACTTCAACATTTTCTTTTCAATATAATCGTTTAGTTCACTATTGTTAGCAAGTGTTTCATAGAGTTTTTTGTCAACATCATACTTGTCATAAATTTTATTCTCAAATGGCTTATGGAACCAACGACCCACAGCTTGCATAGAAGAATTATTGTAAACCACATTCTTTGCTTCCTCGTCACCTACCAATTCTTCACCAATAGAATCAAGTGTTTTTTGCTGTTCTTCGCCAAAATCAAGCCCCCATCTTTTATTGACATCTCCAATAATTTGAGAAATAAGATCTTCTGATTCTGTAATTGGTGGACCTGGAACTAATTCTTGCTCATGAACATCGCCTATTTCAGGAGAGAGAGCAATACTGGATTGTATTTTTCGAACAACCCGAACGGAGTCCATATCAACATATTTTAAAATCTCAATCAATGGTTTTTTAGGATCTTTAGGTAGTTTCTTTAATAGGTACTTCAATAATAGGTATAGTTTTTCATGAGATACTTCGGAGTAACCGATGACCTGGGCTAAATATGGGTAACGTTTGGTATAAACATTGCTAATTGAAAGAAATTCTCCATATTTATCATCAGCGACAATATCATTAGTGCCACCATGTGGAAGTTCGTCCACGATTTCCTTGGCAATTTTATCGAGGAAGGCATTTGTGTTTTGGTGAATCTCTTCGGTGTCTGGATCGATCAGTGCAACAAAATCATCAAGAACTTCATCGCTAAATTTGTAGACTACGAAAAGTGCCTGTCGAAGATCATTAAGGGCGTTAATATCAGTCCCCTCTGAGATAATAGTGCTGGTGTAATACGGATCAAATGCCAGTTTAATTTCACTGGCTTCGTTTACAAAATCAAGAATATATACCTGGTCTTTATCGCGTGCAGTTCGATTTAGACGAGAAAGTGTTTGGACAGCTTGTACTCCAGACAATCTTTTATCAACATACATTGCACATAAAAATGGTTCATCAAACCCTGTTTGATATTTCTCAGCTACGATTAAGAATCGATATTCAGCTTTTTTAAATTCTTTGGCGGTATTATCTTCGGGTACACCGTTATTTATTGATGTTTCAGTATATGAAAATCCATCTATTTCAATCGAATCCGTAAAGGCAGCTAATGTTTTATAGGGATAATTATGTTCTCTCAAATATCGATCCAAAACTAATTTATACCTGACCGCTGCTTCTCTCGAAGATGTCACTATCATTGCCTTAGATTCTCCACGAAGTAGATCTTTAATTGTTTTTTCAAAGTGAGCCATGATAACTTCTATTTTTTGTTCGAGAGTAGTTTCGTTAAGATTGACATATCTTAAAATTGCCGAAAGCGCTCGCGCTCGAGGAACACTAGGATCTTCGATAGCTTTTTTAAGTAATTTAAAATATGTCTTGTAGGTAGTGTAATTGACCAAGACATCGAGAATAAACTTTTCTTCAATTGCTTGTTTCATGGAATAAAGACTAAATGGTATAAAGGAACCATCTAGTTGTTTTTCACCGAATCTTTGGAGCGTTTCGTGTTTTGGAGTTGCTGTAAACGCAAAATAACTAATATTTTTTGGCTGTGTCCTGCTATTTACTTGTGCTAGCAACCAATCCTCAAGGCAATCAGTTGTCAATGTGTCCTGAACTGACCGAGTTAACTCACCTGATTGTGATGAATGTGCTTCATCGATAATAATCGCAAATTTTTCGTTTGATAATTTGCTTACCAGTTTATCTACATATGGAAATTTTTGAATAGTGGTAACTATTATTTTTGCATCTCCCTCGAGGGCATCTTTAAGGGTTTTTTCATCTTTTCCTGCTCTAACGAGAATACCCGGAAAAGGTGACAAGGCGTGAATAATTTCTCCTAACATTTTGTCTAACACCCTCCTGTCTGTTAGTACAATCACCGTATCGTATGGTTTTTTGTTATCATCACCAAATAAATTTACCAGTCGATGAGCGAGCCATGCAATTGTCAGACTTTTGCCGCTTCCTGCACTATGTTGGATCAGATAGTTTTTACCAGAACCATACTTTTTTGAGGCATCAAGTAAGTCTAAAACCGTACGCCACTGTTGATAGCGGGGAAAAAGTTGAATAGGTTGACGATATTCTTTGCCCAAACGATCCTCCCTGACTTCATCATATGCATGGACAAAAAAATGTAATAAATCAGTTAATGATTCGGGTGTCCAAAGATTTTCCCAGACATAATGAGTCTTATGTTTTCCTTCTGCAGGAGGATTACCAGCGCCGAGGTTAAATCCTTTATTAAAAGGTAGAAAAAAAGTCCTCTCGTTTTTTAGTTCTGTGGTTACGAATGCTTCGCTTGTGTCTAAGGCAAAATGCGCCACACATCTTTTGAATTTAAATAATTTTTCGTTTGGATCACGATCGTTTTGATACTGCCGAATAGCATGGTAGACATTTTGACCAGTTAATTCATTTTTAAGTTCGGCAGTAATTATCGGAATACCATTAATGAATAAAACAGTGTCGATTGATTGTTCGGTGGTGTTTGAAAACTTTACCTGTCGAGTGACTGAAAAAATATTGCTGACATAAAGACGTTCAACATCCGCGTTTTCTGAATTCACTGGCCGAAAATACATTAGATCAAACTTAACAGGTCCTTCCTCAACGCCTTTGCGCAAACAGTCGATGATACCTCGGCGGCCAATCTCTTCATCGATTCGTCGAACTAATCTATCTCCGAAAGCATCACCTGAAATTTCTTGAAGTCGGGAAATTTTAGCTGATTGCGTCGAGTTGAAGAACTCGAATAGTAATTCTTTATCAAAGGTCGTCGTTTTATCATAATCAGTCTCGGCATTCCTTTTTCGAAAATTATGCAACCGAATTAACTCTTTCTCAATATGCTTTTCAAATGCAATTTCTTTTAGATTTTGGTGTACGTTTGGCATAATCTATATTTTAATTTTCCCCGTTACGGCGGAATAAATAAGTGACGAACGATATTCTTTTAATTGATCAATCTGCGACTCGACTAAAGCAATAGCACATTTTATGTTATTTGTTTCAGTATCTAAATAATCTACAATCTGTTTTTGTTCTGAAACACTTGGAATCTGTACAGACAATGATAGCAAGTCCCATTGATTTAGGGTTGAGCGAACGCCCATTCCAAGAAAATTATAAATTCCATCTAAATACAGCGAATAATATGACCAATAATAATATTTTGATATTAACTTATCCTTAGGAACAATTCGTAAATAAGCTGAGCTCATTATTCCTTTAATGGGTACAATTCCGACACGACTTGTTTGATAATTCTCAAGATCAATTAACTTAAACACTAGGTCATCTTTATAAAAAATTTGATAAGTTGCATAGTCAGTAGGAACTAGACTTCTGGCTTTATAGTCTTCTTTATTCATAACGCCCTTTAAAGTTAGGGCTAAAATATGATCACACTGATACTTGTAATTAAGCTCTTTTTCATATTTGAATACAAATTTTCCACGACGAATCTCCCACGCATCTGGAATCTCTCCCAACCACTCAATCCCCGAAGGTTTCATTTTTGCTTTAGGATCAAGGCCTTTTGTAACAGCGTGAGTTATAAGCGCGGCACGCTTTTCACGCAAGAGCTCAATCATTTTTTCTTTTTTTGCAACCAGCTCGTCGATAACTTTTGTCTTTTCATCTAAAAAATCCGCAATATTCTTTTGGGTTTCAAAATCAGGAACAACTAAAAGTATATTTCCTATAGTATTCCATTTGAATTCTGTTGATCGCTCACGAATACCTCTTGCTAAAATAGAAATATAACCGCTTAATGCAAGTACTCGTAATAAATATTTGTAATAACCAGTAAATACGGATTTTTGTATTGGCTGACAGATAGAGTAAACAGGTGTTGCCTTACCATTACTATCAGAAATACCAATTGCTCCAGCAAATCCATCCATACCACTAATGACAAGATCACCCCGCCGTACTCCCTGATAGCCAATTTCTTTTAGAGCAATAGTAAATCCATCTTCTTTGCGATTTCTACGGAGAGTTACGGTTCCGTCTCGAAAAGCCGTAATGATCTCATCGTCAATTTTAACCGGTCTTTTTATCAAATTAAATATAAATTTAAAACGTCTTTTTTCCCAATCAGAAGGAATTCCAGCGGTCCATTCCAGACTCGATTCTTTATATTTCGGATATGTTTGTAGTGTCGTTGTCATATTCCTAATTCTTTAAGCAATTTTTGCACCTCGTTTTCGGTTGCCTTAATATCTTTTTCAATTTCCTCAACCTTGCGCGGTTCTTTGTATTTATAAAAAAATCTAGTAAAGGGTATCTCGTAACCAACAATACCAACCTTGTTATCTTTTTTATCACAAACGCTTTCATCTATCCACGCGTCAGATGCATATGGTTTAACTTCTTTTTCAAAATATTCATTCACGTCTATGCCCCATGGCACGCGCTCATAATCCTTGATCTCATTGTCGGGTTCCCAATTACCGTTTTTGTCTAAACAAATTTCCGCATTTTCATCCCTTTCCCCAACTATTTTTACAAAATTTTTAAATAGAGCGCTACCTAATTTTCCGCCTACTATCTCTTGAGACCGTTTTTCTAAAATGGTATCAAACTCTTTTTTGTCATTATAAGATTCACCAATAAAGGAATCTATTAACTTTTTTAACACTTTCTGATTTGTGACAGACTGAACCTTATTAGATTTATTATTTTTCGCAATTTTTCCCAGCTCTGTATTTTTCAGCAGACTTTCTTGTTCGACAACTTCTATCAACTCATTTTTATTTTGGTTATCTGTTTCAATGTTAAATAGAGAACAAATGGCTTTAATTTTTTCAGAGGTAAATTCGAATTTTAATTTCAATGGTCTTTGGATTGTAATTTGACGGTAGGCAAAATCTGTGGTATTAAATATTTTTACATTTTCTGAATTTTGGTATTTGGAATAATGCTCAACAATTTTTTTAGTGTTTTCATCTGATAACTCATATCTTTTATCTCCAAGATTTTTTCGAAGTTGAGTTCTAATGGTGCGTGCGTCAACCAGCATGACCTTATTTTTTCTATCGACTGGTTTACATGTTGAAAAAATCCATATATATGTCGAAATACCTGTATTGAAAAATAAGCTTTCAGGAAGAGCTATTATTGCATCGAGTAAATCATTTTCTAGTATCCATCGGCGAATTTCACTTTCTCCACCACCTGCATCACCAGTAAAAAGAGGTGAACCATTAAATACTACTGCCGCTTCACCACCGCCTTCATCTTTTGTCTTCATCTTAGAAATGACGTGTTGCATAAAAAGAAACTGGGCATCAGATATTCTTGGTAAACCTGCTCCAAATCGACCGGTAAAACCCCTCTCTGCCTCGCTTACTACTGCGGTTTTATCTTTCTCCCAACTCACTCCAAATGGAGGATTTGAAAGCACATAATCAAATCTTTGACCTTGGTGTTGATCATTGGAGAGTGTGCTGGCTTTGGTATGCTCTTTATCACCACCTTTGATTGAGTCAATGTCTTCACCTTTGAGTAACATATCTGCCTTACATACGGCATAAGTTGTAGCGTTTAACTCTTGACCATATAAAAATATTTTGGCATTTTTATTGAAGTTGGTTTGAATATAATCTTTGCTTACAGTAAGCATTCCTCCGGTACCACAAGCAGGATCATAAATTTCTTTAATAACACCTGGTTTTTCTAGTTCCTTTTCCTCGCCTGTAAAAAGCAAAGAAGTCATAAGTCGAACGACATCGCGCGGAGTGTAATGCTCTCCCGCTGTTTCATTCGATTGTTCGGCAAAACGACGGATAAGATCTTCAAATGCTAAGCCGATTACGTAATTTTGGACCTTATTTGGATCGAGGTCAATTTTGTTGAATTCTTTTAGCGATAGATAAAGGAGTTCGGATTCATTCAGTTTGTCTAAGATCCTATCGAATTCAAACTTTGAAAATATTTCTTTAACATTATCAGAAAATCCGTCGATATATTTTCGAAGGTTTGGTGCGGCCTGTGTTGGTGCTTCTATTAATTTTCTAAAAGTGTAAGGGGAGGTATTGTAAAAGTTATAACCTGTAGTTCGGTATAAAATATTTAAATTTGCTACTCGACCATCTAGTTCATTAAATCTCTCAAGAGTTTTTTGTTTTGTTGGTTCCAGGGCATCGTCAAGTCTTTTTAAAACCGTAAGGGGAAGAATAACGTCTTGGTATTCATAAGCATGAAATGTACCATGTAAATGGTTTGCAATATTCCAAATTGTATTTGAAATATCTCGGTAGTTTGTTGTCATAAGGTATTTTACCTTAAAAATAAGCGAATAGAAGGTTAATGATAAAATGCATTATGGATATAAATAAAGAATCAGTAAATAAATTTGTGAGTCTATTTATACGATTTGAAGAAATTTGTAATAGTAAGTATCAAAATTTAAGTGGATATCTCCCTACAAATATTAATACAGAATTAGAGTATCTAAAAACAAAAGATCCTTTAATACGAGGTCATTTTGACCATATTGATAATTTTAGAAATCTTCGAAATCTTTTGTCTCATAAAATTTATGTGGAAGAAGTTAAAATAAGCGCATTAGACAAATTTGAAAAAATTATTGACCAAATAGAAAACCCAAAAAAAGCTTTTGATGTTGCTTCGAAAAATATCAAAACATGTAAGAATACTGATAATATACATGAAATAATAAAAATGATGAATGAAGAAGTGTTTACATCTATTCCAATTGTTGATGTAAACGAAAAGCTAATTGGAGTGTTCTCCGAATCTATATTATTGGAATGGATGGCAAATATTGGCGAAAAGGATGGCTGTATTTTTGATAAAATTTCGATTGGCGAATTATCAGAATACACCTCAAGCTTGGATAATAAATTTTCAAGTTTCAAATTCATAAGTAGAGATGAATTTGCATATAAGGTCGAGGAATTATTCAATGATTGTGTAGAAAAGCAAATCAGACTTCAAGCGGTTTTTGTAACTGAACATGGAAAGCAAAATGAAAAATTACTTGGAATTGTTACAGCGTGGGATTTACCTAGAATTAGTAAATAATAGTGATATGTTTTGGTAGTATAATCATATTTATGAGCAAAACAGAACAATTGAACAAACTAAGAGAATTTGTAGTTAACGGTGGACCGCATGGATTCGCTGGGGCTATATTGTTTTTCTATTTGAAAAATATGTATAAAAAGGAATATTTAAAAATGATAAAAAACAAAGCATGACCCAAGATCCAAAAGAAATAGTAAAAAAGAAGAAAAATGTTGACGATGAATTCATTGAATTCGAATTCTATAAAAGAATTAGTGGGAAAGATTGATTCTTTTTTCTAACTCCTCTTCCCCGTAACTCCCATTACTAAATCTAACCAACGGTAAATGGTGGGATGCAAATAATGCCTCGACAAACTTGTCTCGTTGGATTGTTTTGTCGTTGGTAGAATGAGATCTGTCGTCTAGTTCTATACCCAATATCGGGGTTTGAAATTGACGATTGTAGATTAAGAAATCAACTTTTTTGTTCAATCTACTCAATTGACCCCAGTTTTTCCACTTTTCTACTGGTTCAAATATGGCTCCTAAATGCATTTGGGGATAAATATCATATTTCGATCCATAAGTTTTTTTTAGGGTTTCAAAAAAGATTCGCTCATTTGGGGTCATCAACGATCTTCGTAGTTTATATTCCGATAATTCGGGTATATTTCCTGTTTCTTGATTTTGATTTGATTGACCAGATAAGTTGCTTAGGATTTTGAAGATTACAAAACCAATAATTGCCCAAACAAATATATTCATTACTTTATGTTATCACCCTTTTTGCTATCCAAAAACACTCTCGGATTGATTGGTATACCGTAAATGTTTATTTGAAAATGTAAATGTGGACCGGTAGACCAGCCAGTCGTTCCCATTTTGCCAATGACATCACCCCTACTTACTTTTTGTCCTTTGAAAACAAATATCTTAGATAAATGGGCATAAATTGTGGAAACATTGTCGCCATTGTCAATAATAATATGTTTACCAAAACCCCACGAAACTTCTCCGGCATAAGTTACAGTTCCCTCATATAGGGGA
>Ga0247841_10006955_pt1 | contig 17094 bp, 15 predicted proteins | sample LaCruzMarch2015__2_FD_192410 | JGI IMG/M metagenome (GOLD analysis project Ga0247841, IMG submission 192410) | Freshwater microbial communities from meromictic Lake La Cruz, Castile-La Mancha, Spain - LaCruzMarch2015_18m | ecosystem: Environmental > Aquatic > Freshwater > Lake | place: Spain... | reverse complement strand
GAGCCGACCTCCCATCCGTTTATGCCTGCAAAGGAATTGGCCATCGACGATGTGAACAGTATGAGGAAACCTGTAAAGACTATATACCAGTATAATGAACAGGGGCATATGTCCATCAGCGATGGCAGCACAAGATAAGCAAAAGGCAATGTTATCAGGAATAGCACGACGCCCCTGTTTGCTAAGTATCTCCCCCAGCCCCTTTCTTTCTTGAAGAGCCTGAAGCCGTCGTCGAAGAAGCCGACGGCTGCGAAGCAGGTTATCACAAAGAGGAACACATATCCCAGCGGGTTTATCAGCCTTAGGTTTATCATTAACAGGAAGCAGATCCAGATTCCCGGAAGCAGCAGCATGCCACCGGCCTCGGGTATCTTAGGCTTTGATTCCTTGTTTATGTCTATCCCGCCGATACCAAAGGAAAGGACCTTTCCCTTAAGTACCTTGACAGTGAGCAGGCACAGTGCCAGCGAAAGCGCAAAGATGACCGGATAAAGGATTTCCATGGTGTCTACTTATATGTGTACAGTTCACCTAATCAGCTCCCCCAGGAGTACAGTCGCATAGGCTCCAGGAGGAAGGCTGAACCTCATCTTTATGTTAGAATCGCCCCCATTAAAACCCTCTTTGCTATCGCAGCCTTTGTCTCTTGGAATCTCTGTGAGCCCAAGGATCTCAAACCCCTGAAACGGGACGAGTGCGTCACGGAATTCGCCCTCAAGGCTCATCTCGGGCATGGATGGTATTTTGAACTCTTGGAGAGTCAGCCCCTCTTTTGCGAGCACACCCTCAGTGACTTTGTCTGGCGTTGTAGCGTAACCGACAAGAGAGAGCTTCTCCGGGATGCCTGCAAGGTCCCCCTTCTCCAAATACTCGCTCAGCGCCAGGTTGAAGACATACCCCTGCACCGAGTGGACGAACATCAGTCTCAGCTTCTTGGGCAGTTCCCTGAATGCGCCTGCAAAGTCTGTAGGCTCCCTGACTAGGCGATTCAGCACGCTCTTCTCAAAGCCTAGGTAATCAGGGAACTCCTTAAGCGCTGCCTTGAAATCGCTACTATCACGCAGCCGTTCGCGCGCAGCTGTCGCATCCTCAGGCTCGTTGCCTGTGCCGCAAAGATATTCCATCACGGCCCCGCGGAAATCGCCGCGCAGCAGGTGCCTGCCCACCTTATGGTTGTTCAGCCTACTGCCAAATCGTTGCGTACCATAGAAGTTCGGGGCTTTGCCATCCAGTTCACCTATTATCTTTTTAACCTGAGCTTCAGCATCCTTGGACACGCCTGCAATATTTATTGTAAACCTGTTTCCATTTAGGTTACCAAGGTTCACCGGCTCAGGGGATGAAGAGAAATCGCGAAGGGTAATATCCTTGATATTCACTTTAGCCAGTTTTTCGGCAGGTGTCTTCCAGACGGACATCCTTTGTGTGCTGATAGATCTGCGGTCTTTCGTCCCTGCATATTTTATGCGCGTGTGCGAGGACCCCAGGCGCTTTGCGACTTCCTTAGCAGCCCTCATAGTGTCCCAGTTCCTTTTCTCAAGCGTGAAGTGGGTGTAGTCGCCTGGCGTGCTGCCAAAAGCATGGCTCTTCCCGGTTTCAAGTAGTATACCCTCAGGCGTTATTTCCTCGACTATGAAATCCTCAGGCTCGCCCTTTATGGTGCCCCCTATGCCCGGCGATTTTGATAGGTGCGCCCTTATGCCTATTACCGATTCAGAATCACTACTGGCAGGCTCAGGATCTTGCATGGATGCCATCTTTGATAATTATAAGGGCATCGCATATATCCTTACAATAATGGGCATCGCATATATCCCCACAATACTCAAGGTGCATTTGGCTCCGGGTTCTTGAAGCTTATGCATATGCCGCCCTTTAGGCAGTCCTTGCAGAAGTAGCGCCGGTCGTTGTCCATGAACAGCGATTCGCCCTCTGTCGTTATCTGCTCTATGGTCGCCTTGACATAGCTGCTGCCTCTGGTGAGTATCTTCCCGCAGTTGGAGCAGTATTCTTTCAATTCCGTCAGGCTCTCGGGCAGTTGGGTTGATTCCATGGCGTTAATCATTATTGTACTTTGGATAAAAACTTTTCTTTTATGTATTGTATATTTAAAATCGGAAAAAGAGAAAAAGATATTTTGGGGTTTTAATTTTTTCAGCATGCGTTGCCGTCATTTGGTGACAAAGAAACGCCAGAGTCTTTTATACTTTTGCCCGGAAAGCGACTTTTATACCCAAAAGGATAAAATAAGCTTCGTTTTCTAGGCAGGGCTCGCTTCAGGCTGGCGAGTTGCTGTCGTCTACGCATCGACAAGACCGTAGACCCAGGACAGGAGACTGTCTTGCCTCCGTAGCTCAGCCTGGCAGAGCGTTCCCTTGGTAGAGCCCCTTTCTTCCAAGAAAGTGGCTTCACCCCCAAAGAAGGGGGTGCTGCGCTAAAAGCGCGGACAATGAGGGAAAGGTCCCGGGTTCAATTCCCGGCGGGGGCTTACTTTTTCTAGGCTTAGTCTCGCCTCCGCCTTATGTCAAGGAGCTTATGCTTAGAGCAGTAACTCCTTGTCACCCTATCACAAGACCTATAAGTTCTATCCCGCCAAGTTTCCTTAGCCCCGACCTCCCAAGCTGCCTCTTCTTGAGTTGATAATTACTACTACAACCAGTAGCACAAATACTATCATCAAGATAAACAGATAATCCGGGCCACTAGCTAAATGCGGTTTCCCTGCACCAGATTCGCTTTCACCCCGCTGTTGCAGCGCCTCATTTTCTCCACTATCTGAACCGCTGGGAGTTTTGCCTTCCGGTGAGCTGAAGAGCCCAGTCGTGTAAATCTGGGCGCCGTTAGCATCATATATGCTCAGTTTAATTGCTTCTGGGTCGTATGGAAAATAATAGATGTCATTGCTTTCGTTTAAGGTTTCTGCTCCGCTGCCATAGTCGGAGGAATCATAGTATATTGTTTTAGGATATCTTTCATGAATGGCGTAAAGGCCCCCTTCCTCAGACTCGAGAGACAATGTAAAATAATCACCCGCAGAGTCGATTTCCACGTCTCTCTCATATACAGCTTCGGCCAGGCCCCTGGATGGCAGCTCTGCAAATTCCACATTGCTGGCATTCAGCAAAGTGAATAGGCCGTTATCATAGCTCACCTCCACTTCAACCACGGTCAGAGCGCAGGAGCTGCCTGCCAGCAGCAGTAAGCAGAAGGCATCTAAAAGCAGGCTATGGATATCTTTGTAAGCCATTTTAAGTAAGACCCCGGACGCTTGCACTGCTTCCCTTATCTTTAACCATGTTAGCTATCGTCATCAATATGAGACGCTCGTTTACAGGGCCGAAACCACGATACCAATCCCCCTTGAAACTAGAACTTTTCATTATCGAGTCACTCGTCGGCCTCACATTCTTATCGACATATGAACAACCCTCATAGTAATTGACGAGCAAGGAGGATTCCCCAACCCCTACCAGGTCGCCCCATGTCTTTTTAGCTTCCGTTAAATCGCCAGCACAATTTGCATAATGGGAGTCCAACTTATAATATCCTTTGTATCCAAAGGGTATATCAAAAAGCCCTACGGTATATTCATCTGCTAACCCAAAAGCATGCCCCATCTCATGGACGAAGGTCCGTCGGGCCTTTTCGTTGAGACTGTTCCACAAAAATAGAACCCCCCCGCAATAGGAGATTCGAGTAGTTCCTCCAGAAGCCGCATTGTCTTTGTCGAGTACGAAGACTAGCACGTCGCCACTGCAGCCGATCTTTCGCATGTAATTTTCTGCTTCCTGCGGTATGGAAGGGAAATAGCTGCCGACTAATTCGTTCCAAACACTTGGCATGTAAACAGCTCGCATGCCTTCGCTCATTTGTCTTACACCCGAGTCGCCTAGTCCGCTGGGCCCGCGATTGTTGTAGACCCATAAGGAGAAAAGGCCTTTGTTATCTGAGAACGGCTTTGTCGAGAACAAGCCATGCCCATCGCCTTCGACATCGATTAAGTCATGGAGTACGCTATTTTTGAATCTCGTTTTCTCTTCTTCCATGGTGCCACTGAATAAACTGACAAAGACTACTTTAATTGGGCTACTATAGTTGCCATAGATCATTTCGCACTCAGGTGCTGAAGTGCTCAAAAAAGCGCTGGAATCGTCACCGAATTCGAGGTTTGCAGTCTTTGATGAGAAGTATGAATTGCCCCCAAAAGTAGCTGTCGCCCCGCCGGCGGCAATAGATTTTAACACTCCCTCCTCCCCAACAAACAGGGAAGCAGTCCCATCCGCAGACGTGGTCACTGGCATGTTCTTGTCACCCTTGCTGCCCAAGGAGATTGTTATCCGCTCCCCAGATAGTGGGAGCTCTTCATTCCCGCCGCTGTATGGCTGGCTCTTTAGGGAAGCAACAAGCATATTATCCTTCGTGAAGAATGTCAACTTCAACGCAGGGTCCAAGCGTGCTGTTTCAGTGCATTTCAGAGTCTTTTGACCGGATTCAGGCGATGCGCTCCCTACTCTTATTGTCTCCACCTGATAGTCGCGCGCATTGCCGCAATCAACGCTTATGGCCCTCTTCCACAACTGGCCGCAGTCGCTTACTTTAAAATCATTGTCCATTATACGCACCTTTTGCGGGTCACAATTGCCGGAGATGGATATGGCCCAATTTATCGAATACTCAAACTCGTTCCACTTGCTGAACGTATTCCGGGATATATCAACCTCAGCATCGCTTGACAGATTCAGAGAAATCGGACTGTAACTTCCAAAGTCATTATCCAAGATTTTTAGGCTTGAGCCATATCTCCCTGTTTTTATGTCTGCACTGCCGCTAAATAAGTGTCTGCAGTTCTCTATGGTGACATCCCCGGCGTTTTCGGATATCTCGATGCCAAAAGACTTACCCCAAACCGAGCAGTTATCTATAGTGACCTCCCCAGCGTCACCTAAGACTCTGATTGCAGTGCCATAGAGAGCACTCACCTCATTACCCCTACAGTCTATAGTCACATTCCTGCCTTTTACTGCGATGCAGTCGCCTGGAATTGCCTTAGTTATCTCAGACGCCATCCAAATGTTTATGTTCGACCCCTCTGCCATCGCAGTGCACTCCTCGCAGGAATTGCACTCCTGCGGAGCTGCGCTGACACTCACTGCAAGGAGGGCTATGAACAATGCCACAAGCATGTGAAATCCCATATCTAGCTTATAGTCAAAACGATAAAAAGTCCTTAGGCAATAATCAGAGCTACTTAAAAGCATCTAATGTTCTGTAGCGTAACCGCGTTTTATCATTAAACCCTTAAGCTACCCAAACACTTGTCAACAGGACAGAAGACCTTCGACTTGTCCCTTTCATACAAGACTCAAGACAGAAGACCCGGGACCTTTGCCCGTCCCGGCGCAAGCGCCTTTGGCGCTGCGCACAAAATCTTCGATTTTGTTGCGGGGGCTTGTCTAACACCTCCAAATAGTGAGAATTAATCCTTTTTTGTCTATAAGCTACTGTCCTAATATACAGAGTTTAAGAGCATCCCTCTTCAATACTCCTGACCGAAGATGTCACACACCCATAGCTATAATACCAGGAAGACTAGGCTTAAGCTGGCATTGGCTGTGACACTTTCTGTGATGTTCATAGAGTTTGCTGGCGGCTGGATGGCCAACAGCCTTGCCCTCGTGAGCGATGCATGGCATATGTTCACGCATAGTGTGGCACTTCTATTGGGTCTCCTTGCGGTAGTCTTGGTAGGGAGGCCGCCTTGTCACCATAAGACATACGGGCTTTATCGTGCCGAGGTGCTTGTTGCATTTATCAACGGAATATTCCTTTTGGCCATAGCTGGTTTGATAATATATGATTCCGTCCAGCGTTTTTTGAATCCCTCACCGGTTCTTGGAAGTGAAATGCTTATTGTCGCATTCATAGGGCTTGCAGCGAACGTAGCTAGTATGCTCTTGCTTCGTGGCGTAAGGAACAACGACCTCAACACAAAGAGCGTATTCTACCATGTTATAGTGGACGCATTATCTTCAGTAGGGGTCATAGCGGCTGCCTTTGCCATAATGTTCACTGGCTTCTACCAAATAGACCCGATAGTCAGCTTTGGCATCTCAGCCGCCATAATCTATTGGGCTTGGGGCATACTGAAAGATTCCTCCAGGGTGTTGCTGGAGATTGCCCCCGTAGGCATTGATGATGACTCGATAGGCAAAGACATTGCATTAAAGTTCCCTGAAGTTGATAGGCTCTTTGATGTCCACATATGGAGCATAACATCTAAGATAGTAGTGTTGTCTGCGAGGTTGAGGCTGAAGAAAGCTTCCACGTCTGCTGCCGAACAGAACAAGATGGTGTCAAGGATAGGCTCATATATCACAGAGAAGTATGGGATAGTCGAGTCAACTATACAGGTTCAAGAGCCAGATGAATGCAGCCGACTGGACGATTTCTGCAAGGTGTATCTTTGTGCGCACGAAGAAACCCACTATCACCACTAACTTGAGGGTATTTCAAAAATTCCCGCTTTTTGGAGTTCTTGTGTGAATCCCGGCGGGGCTTACTTTTTCTAGGCTTAGTCTCGCCCCGCCTTATGTCAAGGAGGGTTGCTAAGCGATGAACTCCTTGCCATCCCGGCGGGTTCCTTTTTCTCACACTTTTCTTCCGCAGCTTTGGCAGAATGCAGATTCGGGTGGAACAGCAGTCCCGCACATTTGGCAGAACTCGCTCTTCACTGTGATTTGCTTAACAGATTTGGCCACAGGCTTTCGCTTCTTGACAAAGATGAATGCTGCAGCCCCTATAACTATTACAACTATCAGTATTACACCAATTGCCGATGAATCACCTGGGGCGCTGGCCCCCCCGCCTGCGGGTGAAGTTGACCAGCAGTCGCCGCAGTTCTGCGACTCTCCGGTTTGGCACGTCCTGTCATTGTTGCAGTAGTCCGCCTTGCGCCCACCCGCGCTTATACCAGCAGACTTTATTACGCCTGCTCCTTCAGCTTTAGAGGCATAGTAGTCGTCTGCAGTGACTGTGACAGGCTGGCCGCCGTCGTAGTTGTCGGCAGTTATCGCCGCAGTCACCTGGTACTCATCTGGCGGCATCTCAACATAGACATAGCCTGTTTGCTCATCAACGACACCATAGCTCACATAATCCAGGGACGGGTCAGAGAATGAGTAGCTGACTTTGAACACTGCGTCATTGACAGCAGCCCCGTTGCTTGTGACGTCCACCCTGGCAAACGACTCCTCTTCAAGAGGCTTGTTCTTCCTGGTCGCCCGGGCGTAGTTGGTCGCAGTCCCTATCTCCTCACCTGGTGTGTAAACCTGGTGCGGCCTGCTGATGCCATCGTCAGGAGTCCCAATGTCTATATAGTCCTCATTGGGGTCGTGAACTCCATTTGATGGGTTATCATCCCAATAGGGCTCCCCTTGATCATACTGACCGTTGCCCGGGTTAGCGTCCTTGAATATCCCATGAGCGACGAAGAGGCTATCAATCTCTGCCTGTTTGTCTGGCCACTTGGCATTGATAGCATCATAGACCTCTTTGGCGTTGTCAAGCCTCTTAGACATGAAGACATCCCAAAGATCCTTATAGGGCACAGACATGCTCTCGCCCTTATCCTGATTAGAGTCATACATATCCCAGAAGAGTGTGGCAAGCGCAAATTCCTCGTCCTCGCCTTCGCTTACCCAGGGGTTGTAGTTGAGCTCCATGTTCCAGACGCCCGCATAGATGTGGGCAGCATCGCCGTTCAGCTCCAGAGCGAGTATGTTCGGCCAGAACTCGGCAAACGATTCGGTGTAACTGTCTGCGGTGTTGCTGTTCTTGAAGCCCGCGTGGTTTTCGTAGATGGGCCCATCTGGGGGCCAGCTGCTGTACTTATTGTACATCGTGAAATGGAAGAGCTCGTGCCATAAGCAGTTCTCGGGGCACATAGTATTCTCGTGGCTTGTTTTCCATGGTGGGAGGAATATGCCACCGCCCCGTGTGGCTGAAGAGTAAAACGCGCTGGTGTCAGACTCAGATGTGTAGATGTAAACCTTGATTGGCAGGTAATTCCCGCCGCCATTGAAGCCGTAGCCAAGCTTTGTGTGGGCAAAGTCAAAGAACCTCTTTGTTTCATAATATGCGTTGCCTGCGTCCCAGTGGCTGTCCCACCCCTTGCCAGTCACCTTGTTGTCTTCAGCCAGCAAATCGATGCCGCTTTTAAGGATAATGTCAAAACGCTGATCAGTCGGGATAGGAAAGTACTGCGTGTCTATGGTATACTCACTATTAGCGCTTTGGAGATCCCAGACTATCTCAAACAGCCCGTCTTCGTCCTCCAGGTAGATTCGCAAGTAAGCCGCGGCCGATTGTGCTGGGAGGCCCAGTGCCGCCGCCTTTGAGGAATAATCAAGCGTGAACGCGCCGTAATCGTCAGTGTACCCGACGACTATCTTGTTGTTTGAGCGGTCCATGAGCGCCACCATTACCTTTGCCAGCGGTTTGTTTCCGCCAGTCACGACGCTGCCGGAGACCTTAAAGGCGCAGCTTGGCTCAACAGCGCAGTCAGAATCGGCACAGTCTACCAATGAGTCGCCGTCATCGTCAACCAAGTTGTCACAGACTTCCACAGATGCCACGGGCGACGAAGTACCACAGCCAGAAAGGATGTTTGATGACTCTGGACAGCACTCTGCAGCTATCAAACTGTATGCACAACTAGGCCCTAAGTCATCCATCGGGTCGAGATAGGTGTTGCTGTCATACTCGCACACACAAAGCTTCGTACAAGGCGTCTCGTACAACCATACACCACCATCCCTAATTTCACATGCTTTTAGGCAGTTCGTGCAACTCCTGCTAATCTTCGATATCTCAACTAGGTCGTTCAATTCACGCAAAGCCACAGGGTCGTTGTAGCATATCCGATAATTCTCGCAGACGTCATTGCCGAGCTGGTGGTTATCATATCTGGCCGTGTCCTGAAGGTACACTGGGTCTAAAAAGAAGCTGTGCTCAACATTATTGTCACAGTCCAGCCACTCCGATAGCCCTGAACTAAACCGTTCATCCACATAGTAGATCTCCTGGCAGTAGTCCTTGACAGGCGGAAGGGCCGAGAGGGCGCTAGGGGCAAAAAAGATGAGAAGTACCAGGACGATGGCTATTTTCCCCATATGTTCTTAATGCATAGACGGGTAAAAACCAGTACAGTTATAGAATTGATTTTTAGAGAGTTCCCAGTGGGGCTCTCATATCGTTTGGCTTAGCTTCGAGCTCCGCATTATGTCAGGTTTTTATTCTCTTTCACATTTATTTCAACATGGACTCACTAAAAAAATACATAGCTGAATTCATAGGGACATTCGTCCTTGTTTTCATAGGTTGCGGGAGCGCGGTCATAGCCGGGCAGTACATAGGCTTCCTCGGCATTTCGCTGGCGTTCGGCCTTTCCCTCCTTGCAATGGCTTATGCAATAGGCCACATTTCGGGCTGTCACATAAACCCCGCAGTCACGATAGGCATGTTGGTTTCACAAAAGATCAAACTCAAAGACGCTGTGTTATACATAATCGCCCAGTGTATCGGTGCAACGGTCGCAGCAGCAGTGCTTCTTGCGGTAGCCAGCGGGCTTCCAGGTTATTCCGTAGCTGCTAACGGCCTTGGGCAGAACGGCTATGGCGATGCCTCCCCAGCAGGATATGTCATGGGCGCCGCTTTCGTCGCAGAAGTGGTGCTGACGATGATATTCCTGTTTGTCATACTCGGCGCAACGTCTAAAGCCGCTAAGCCTGAATTTGCCGGTATACCCATAGGCCTTTCGCTGGCGATGATACACATGGTTGGGATACCCATAACGGGCACATCAGTCAACCCTGCCAGAAGCCTGGGTCCTGCTCTTCTCGTTGGCGGGACAGCGCTATCCCAGGTATGGCTGTTCTGGGTCGCGCCAATAATCGGCGCAGTCATCGCTGCATTGGTCTGGAATTACATGTCCAAGGACTAATCAGGGTATCATCTTAGTTTCTATAAAATATAGCTTAGCTTATCTTAGTTTCTCTGGGATATCGACTTAGTGTAGATTCGGATATAGACCTAATGTAGATTCCAGTTTTTATGAGATATAGCTTAGCGCGGATTCCCCGACCAAATCAGCCCTTTTTTAATTTGCCCCCGTTATTATAACATGCCCATTAAAGCGATCAAGGATAAAGCAGTTATTGACAAGCCAACCCGGGAAGCTGCAGTCCGCGGAGTGCACCCATTGCCTGAAAGGGAAATAGCTGACGTCTGGCGCTCCATGGAAAAGCTCGAGAAAAAGCACGAGAAAGAGAAGGACCGCCTGCTCAAGCTTTCTGAGATAAGCCTGATCCTGGACAGCTATGATGAGATATTCTCAGACTTTGACCCGCGGCCGTATTCTGCCCGAGCGCTCTCACAGGACTTCCTCGGCGAGCTGAAGCGGGGCAGTTCTGACAAGGTCTTTGGCGGGATGCAACTAACATTGATGATACCCTCTTTGCTGAAGGACTCTAACAAAGAGCTTCTCATCGAGGAACGGCTCCACAAGCACTTCATCAAGCATTATAGCGAGATCAAGCATGCAGTCAGCAAGATACGCAAGAGCGGCGGCATCCTCATATTATGCGGAGCGATGCTCAGCACTGTTGCAGCATTCATCTACCCTCTTTATAGCGAGGAATTTCTTGCGACCCTTGCAGTCGTATTCTTAGAGCCAGCTGGATGGTTTGCAATGTGGACCGGTTTCGATTATGTCTTCCATGGCGCTAGCCAGCTTAAGGCAGATCTTGAATTCTACGAGAAGATGTGCACCTCAAAGATATCTTTCATCCCTTACTGATAGTAATGGATCTCTTGCAATTTATACGAAAGAAAAGATCATGCGAGGCTAATGGCCTTTCTTTCCAGGTTAAAGACTCTTCTTTTAATGTTAAAGACTCTTCTTCTCGGGCCAAAGACTCCTCTTATGATGTCCGGAACACACTGCATCTAGGTTCTAGAATCCCACTTGCCGATCTAGAATCCGTCAAATCTGGAAGGCACACGCTTGTGGATCCCTATTTCGGCAGCCTCGAGAAGTGTGCCCTTGGTGAGCTTCGCGACAGGTACCCTAACTTCGAGTTCGTCTCTAAAAAGGCGCATGAGTTCCTGCAGGATGCGATAAAGCGCGGGGTGAAATATAGCATTATCCGCTTGGATTCGCCCTATGCAGGCATCATCGGCGAGAGTGCCGCTTTTCCAGAACTCTGCTGCGAGGTGCGCTCAGTTTTGGCTGATGGGGGCAAAATAGAAATATTGACGGAGTTCGAGCCAGGCAAGACAGGAGTCTGCTACAAGTACGGCGACTGCGATGATATGGAAGCCCTTTATGGTTTCCTCAACGGGCGCGAGCTGGACGAGCTTAGCGAGCAGGAGAAAAAGGAGCTTGCGGGCAAAGTGCGTGCGGAGAAGACGGTAAACATAATCGCTGAGCTTAAGACCGCAGGATTCAAAGTTTCTTTTTCTGAGACTCAGGATATGAACATAATCTCACGAAGCGAGACTGCGCTAAAGAAAAAAAAGCATGGAAAGCCCATATTTTTGATAACTGCAGAATTTGGCAAGCCTAACGATATTTTTATCCCCACCAAACAAATATTAGCAATGAAACTCTCCTTATTCAAGAAAAAAGAGCCTAAGCCTGACGAGACCCGAGAAAAGATAGCTAAGAGGCTTGGCAAGATTAAGGAAGGCGAGAAGAGTGAGGTAGTCACCTCAGACACTACTTCGCTTGTCAAGGGGCTTGCTGATGGGGACGGATAGCCCTCCGGATAACCTATTCTAATAACGTTTCTCTTTATTGGTTAATCAGGCTGCCCCTATTTCATACCCTTTTGATAAATCGCCATCGCATCATCGCCGCTTGCATCGTGCAGCGTTATCGAGGATATCGCATTACACATGGCGATTGCTTCCTTAAGGCTCTTCTGGTGTATGTTTCTGCCTGTCGCGTTGCCGCTTGCGCCGCTTATGAATATCTGGTCGTGGAGCTGCTGCAAGAACGCTTTGACATCGGTCGAAGACCCGCCTGCGCATACTACCTTAGTCCTACCTGCGGCCTTAATCGCCTCTTTGAAGGCCTCTGCCCTGTCGACACCCTCTTTCTTTGGGTAGTTGACCTTGACGAAATCTGCGCCAAGGCATGCGCCTACGCCTGTTGCACCAGCTATCAGGTGCGGATCCTTCTCATCAGTGACTGCTTTGCCCCTTGGGTATATCCAGAGCACAACAAGAAGCCCATTCTTATGCGCATCAAGGACGATGTTGGCCGCCTCGTTGAGCATCTCATTCTCATACTGGCTGCCTAAGTAGATGGTATAGCCTACAGCAACTATCTTTATCGTGGGGTTGGCCTTCTTGAACTGGACTACCCTATCAACGTTTATCCATTGCCCGCTGCGCGGGTCCATGATCTCGCCCTTGACAAGGTGCGTCTTTGAGTTCAGCTTTATCAAGTAAGCAATGCTCTTATAATCTTTCCCAAACTTTGCCACAAGGCCGAGCTGCGTTGCGAAGATGCCTATCTCCGACCCGCTCGCTATCTTGAACATATGCTCTGGCTCGGAGTCCTCAGGGGCGATGTTCTGGCCGTAAAAGTCATCGTTGAGGTGCTCCACCTTCTGGTCGCCGGCAAAGAGCATGAGCCGCCCAGTTTTCTTCGTCATCTCGAGATAGTTAGCTACATACGCTGCCGATGCAGACTTTGGAACATCCGCAGGTACCCTTACATCCTTTGCCGCAATCTTTGGAGCCATTTTTGAGTTTAGGAATAGTCGTTACAATTCACTATGATAACGACTGTTTTTATTTGCGGCACATTAACTATTCCACCAATAAAAACAACGCGCTTTATATGTGCGCGAGCTTTTATTGTTCTCGGATGCCGCGTATTTTATCAAACAATTAAACCCCCCTTAAAATGGATGCAAAAAAACTAGAGGACTCAATCTCATGGATGGACAAGGGCCTGCAGAAAGTGATAATGACAATAGCAAAAGTTTCTGCAGAGCTGCGCTTTGATTTTCCGAGCAAGCGCGGTGCTGCTGAGACCAAGAACGCTTATGGCGAGGTCCAGCAGGACCTCGATGTCTGGGCAGATGCGATATTGACCAAAGAACTCTTGAAAACGGGCGATGTAAAAGCGGTCCTGTCAGAAGAGCAGGAGAACGCCACTATGGGCAAGGGCAGGTACATAGTATCGATGGACCCGCTAGACGGGTCGTCAAACATAAAGAGCAACAATATCTTCGGCACGATAATAGGCATCTACGACGGTGGCGAGATTTTACAGCCCGGCAAAAACCTGAAGGTCGCCTTTTACGTTGTATACGGCCCGCTGACGAGCATAGTGATGGCTACGGAAAAGGGCGTTGCCGAGTATGTATATGACGACAAGAAAAAGAAATATTTCTTAGCGAAGGACAATATCATGATTCCGGTTCCTGGCAAGCTTTACGCACCCGGAGGCCAGAACGACGGGTGGTCGCCACAAATGAATGCATTTGAGCAGTCGCTTTTCGACCAGAAGCTCAAGCTGCGCTACGGCGGGGCGTTCGTCGGTGACATAAACCAGGTGCTGAACTACGGCGGATTGTTTTTCTACCCGTCTAACAGCAAGATGCCCGAAGGCAAGCTGCGGCTTGTAATAGAGTGCAACCCGATGGCATTCATAATGACAAAAGCCGGCGGCGCCGCGAGCGACGGGAAGCAAGACATACTTGACATACAGCCGACAAAGATCGAGCACAGGACCCCGATATTCATAGGGAGCAAAGATATAGTCGAGGCGGCGAAGAAGTTATAATTATAATAGTGAGTGGGATCCTTTCCAGGACAAAAACTCAAGACTGCTTAACTATCCTGACTTCAGGCAGCTTATGGAAATCGTAGTCCATAGTCACCAATGTCGCATTGCTTTCTCGTGCACTACGGTAGATTAAAGCGTCAATGGCATGCAACCCGTGTTTTATGGAGTCCCCCGCAGCCTTCTGCGCTATATCCGAAGAGACCCCCACGACCGCGCTTATATTCTTTATGAAGTCCAGCCTCTTTTCAATCTCGGCATTCCTCGTTCCGTTCTTAGCAAGCTTTCTCACAATCTCATACAGGTTAATCACGCTTGTTGAGAGGTTATTCTCACTCTCTATTATCTCAGCAGCGTCTTTTTGGCCCTCCTTAAAATAGCCTAACCAGACACTGCTATCCAGAAAATAATTAAAACCGGTCATGCTTGTCCCTTAGGCCATCAATTATCTCCCAGTCGCCCTTCAACGTACCGCGCATTGATTCAAATAATGGCTCCTTATGTTCTTTGACAAGGATATGGATAACATCGTCATATGACCTAGTCCTCCTTTCAAATTTCAGGGCCCTGAGCAATTGCATAGTAGAATCCTTCACTTGTATTGTAGTCGTCATTTCCTATAACTTATAAGTTATAAGAATAAAAACCTTTTGAAGAAAATAAGCGTGATTGAGGGCCCCTTTCGGAGCCCCCACCACTTTCCCTTAGTCCGCCTCCTGCTTTTATCCCTGAGCAGGGCTAACCCCGCACTGGAATAAAGATGATTTGGCGCAGGCCGAGCAGATTCCCTGCGCGCCATAACAGTTCCTGCAGAAATCGAGGCCGCAGTTCTTGCACCGCGCCCTATAGGCCTCCCCCACTTCCATGACCCTGTCGCAGACCTCGCACATGTTCGTCTTTCTCCGCACCCAGACAAGTGATGACATTTTGATAACCGAGCAGCTTTCGCAGCCCTTGGTTATTTATGAGAAGCAACGGAGTTATAGTTTGGTGTCGACAATATTCGGCTTCCAGGATAATATTACTTTCGGGGCATAATCAACTGGTTTAATGGAGCAGGAATAGCTTATTGAGCTAAGGATTAGTCTAATTAAACAAAATTACACTATCAGTGTGTGCGGCCTTGCGGCATCTTCGCTTTCTTTGAGTATCTTGTCCACATAAGTCTTGAAACCTTCCTCGGGCTCTTCCACTTTCTTATATGGTGAACTAGTCCTCATGTAGTCTACCGACACCACTTTCGACAGAGCCGACACTATAGGCCCGTAAAGCTGTATCTTGACTGCTTCGTCCTTGAACTCTTTTGGCACATAAGGATAACCTAAAAATAGAGTCTTAGTCAAAGGGTTGTATTTGAATCCGTGTTTTTCCAGATTCTTGCAATACTCAACCGTATCCACATATTTGTCCATATTATCGTTTATACCACTGACAATCTCTTTCTTTTTTTTACCGTTTGATAATCTATACAAACGCGGTAAAAGCTCGCTTCAGCTTCGCTGAAGCGTTGTTTTTATCGCTAACGCTGTTTCAGACAGCGCATCAGTCCCCACATGCAACGCACCCGCTGGGTAGCAGTTGTGTGTTACACCCCAAAAGGCTGGCGAGTTATTTGAAACGAGGGTTATAAAAACGTTTGGGTTAATAATGAAATCCCGAGCCCGATTATGCTGCAGCCTATGATCGGGGGCAGTGCCGGCAGGGCCATCCGCTTGATGTTTGTCACGTAGTAAATAGTGATCCCGAGGCCAATTGCTGCGCCAATGACAGCACCCGCCACGGGGACCCAGCTTCCAAATGTCCTCAAGATGCCGACGAAGAATATTATAGGTATTGCAACATCTCCAGTACCGAGACCTAGTACATCACTTTTTCTCGCGCCCTTTCTGGACCCCGTCTTTATGCCCTTTGATGATGTCTCGAACATCACAGGCATCTCCTTCAGCCTTGACTCATCAGCGAGTTTTATCATATGCTTTGTCTTGAAGACTGCGATGATGTCATAGGTCCCGAGTGCGATGACTAAGAGAAGTGCAGGGATGAACCCCATGAAAGACCCTATGACGCCGCCCGCGCCAGCTATTGCCAGTGCGAGTGTTATATTAGTAGTCGCAAAATTCCTTTTGACGAACCTTATCACGACTGTCAGCAGGGAAACAACAAGGACGGCTATTAGGTATTCCTCTTGGCTTATTACAAAGGGCGCAGCGTTAAAGATGTCCAACAACAGGTATTGCCAGACCATCATAGACCCGACAAAAATGATGTATACCTCGAAAATCAGGAACAATAGTTTGCCCTTATAATACTTCAACGCGATCAGGAGCCCGACGGTCCCGACCAATACTATCCCCAAGATATACAGCGCCCCAATTGGGTCATCAACGCTTTTGCCCGTTGTTGGGTTGATGTCACCCACCTCCGTTATCGCCCTGGCCCCGACATACAGGCCGAGGGCTGTGCAAAAGGCGAATATAAGCACGAAGAAGAGTATCTTGTTCATGGTCGGTAACGGTATGCATTAGAGATGTTATAGTATTAGGATATTATAATTATAATATCAGGGATATTATAGCTGCGCTAACAAAAACGTATCCTGCGGGCATTTACCTACCACAAAGGGCTTACCTGCTGACGCTCTTTATGTGGCCGTGCCTGGGCTCGTAGAGGTCGCCCTTGTTTATCAGCTCGTGTATGAGCTTCTCTGCAGTGCGCGGGTCAATGTTATGATAATTCTGGGCGTCCTCTATTATCTTTTGCATGGGCACCATGTCAAATTCGTCCTCAAGGCCTTTGACCAGCCCGGTTATGGTATATATCTTGTCGCGCTCAGACTTTGGGTGCTCAGAGACTATCCTGTCGATGTCAAAGACGCCGCTCTCTTTTTCCATGCCTACCTCGCGCAATACGAACTCAAGTAACCTGATAGCCCTGTCAGCGTCTTGTATCTCGACGCCTTTCGCAAACCTGACCTTTGCCGAAGCCTCTGATAATCTGACAAGGCCTTCCAGCTGCCTTGGCGTCAGCGGCACACTCCCGCCGCTTCCCCTCTTTCTCAAATCAACATAGTAATCAACTATCCTTTTCATGGCTTCATCTGTCAGGACCGGATGGCACTTTCGTCTGGAATACGCTATGTATTTCCTTAAAAGGTCCTTTTGCACAGGCGGCTCGATAGGTTTCGTTTTAGGCTTCTCGCCGGCTGCAGTAGTCTGCGCCAGCTGGTGGCCCTTTAG
>Ga0247841_10006954_pt1 | contig 17095 bp, 19 predicted proteins | sample LaCruzMarch2015__2_FD_192410 | JGI IMG/M metagenome (GOLD analysis project Ga0247841, IMG submission 192410) | Freshwater microbial communities from meromictic Lake La Cruz, Castile-La Mancha, Spain - LaCruzMarch2015_18m | ecosystem: Environmental > Aquatic > Freshwater > Lake | place: Spain... | reverse complement strand
TTTCCGTGCAGGCGATTTGCCCTGAAAGGGGATTGATCACGCCATCAACCAAATGATCGCATCGCAACGATGCGATCTCTTCCGGAGCGGATGGAGTTAAGTCCTCAATCGGTTCCGCAAAAACGCGGACGGCAAAAAGAAAGAAAAGAAAACGATGCATATAAAGTTCTGTAAATGAATTGGCTGGAGAGTTTAGGTAAGAAAAATAAATCTTGTAAATAGAAATCGTTTGATTTGTTTGCTATAGCCGGACAAAAAATGATTGAAAAAAAGGCGGCTTCAATCTGTAGAAGGATTATAGCTACCAGTGTAAAAAATGTGGGTAACTTCAATCCCTTAAGGGCGGGGTCTCCTCGTTAAAGGATAAAACTACACCGATAGTTTTTCAGAATCGTTTGTCTGAGCTGCGCGTAAATTGGATTCCCAACCTTTAATTGCCTCCAAAAGCTGCTCTTTGGACGGTCGTTTTTTCAGAAAATCCAAATTCTCGATTTGACTGCATAGATGGGCTAATTTGGCGAGCAGATGCAGATGACGCTTATCATCGCAAGCAAAGAGAAAGAATAATGTGTGCACGGGTTTGCCATCCAAAGCTCCATATTCGATGGGCTTTTTAGGAAAAACGACAGCCACAACATCAAAAGCTTCCTGCAAAAGAAAATCGCGCGTATGGGGAACAGCGATGCCATTCGATAACGCCGTTGGCATCAAACGCTCGCGATCCAACAAAAGCTCGGTTAACACTTCCGCATCAAGGCGCAAATCTTTAGCAATGAGTTTCATCGCCGTACTGATCAGCTCTTCTTTCGTATTTCCCGCTACATCGGACCAGACGCCGCCGCGATGAATGGCGCGAAAGAGGCCAAATTGGTGGGTACCCAAACGCTCTTGATTATCGGCGGGAGAAGCGGAGGCGGCAAAGGGAGAAAATTTTCCTTTAGCCTGTTTGCAGCTCAGAACCCAGCTCTCAATGTCAGATCGGCTAAAACGGAATTGATTATTCATTCGATAATAGGGAATTTTGCTCTCTGTCATCCAACGACGAATCGTCGTTTCTGAAACATTCAGTAATTCGGCTACATCTTTTAATTTCAAATCCATGGCAATCACCCCCAAAAAAACAGTTCTAACAGAAAGGGAAAATTAACCCAAGAAGCAATGGTCTTATACTGCTATCGATCTGAACATTTGATTTTTCATCGACATCTTTTGCGCTTCAATGTTTCGCTCGATCTCGCTAACTTGCTGCAAGTTGGCTTCGATCTCCGCAATTCATTGGAACGCAAAATTTTGTCGCCAAAAATCAAAGCTTCAGCCTGATAGCAGTATAAATTAAAAACGTGAAAAAGCATCGCAGACATCTTCGGGAGTGGATGCATTCATGAGCTCTTTGCGTAAATTTTGATCTTTGATGGCGACCGTCAATTGAGATAGAATTTTCAGATATTCCGCTTGGCGATTGTCCGGACCGCCAATTAAAAACACCAGACGTACGGGCGCTTTATCGATCGCATTCCACTCGATGCCTTTTTTTTGCTGAACGCCCACAGCGATAAAAAAATCTTTAAATCCATTGAGTTTGGCGTGAGGCACAGCCACCCCCATTCCAATTCCCGTCGACACAAGCTCCTCACGGTCAAAAATTGCCTTTCGAAACAGATCACGGTTAGGAAGTTTTTTTGCATCATCGAGTAAATCGATAAGCGCGTCGATCGCCTCATTGCGAGTGGAAACATCGAGAAACCCAATTAATGATGCCTCGAGATAGTTTGATATTTTTTTCACGGCGCCTCTTTCCTTGGCGAAAACAAAAGAATTAATGCGTGCCAGTATGGCCAAACCCGCCTTCTCCTCGCTTCGATGAAGCCAGAGCTTCCTGAAGCACAAAATCCGCCTGTACTACGGGCATGAGCACAATTTGCGCAATCCGCATCCGAGGCGTTACAGTAAAAGGCCGTGATCCATGGTTGATGAGAATAACACCCACCTCGCCCCGAAAATCGGAGTCAATGGTTCCTGGGCTATTGAGAACGGTGATCTGATCTCGCAAGGCCAATCCGCTGCGAGGACGGACCTGTATCTCAAAGTTATCCGGCGGAGCCATTTTCAACCCAGTGGGAATCAACGCAGAAGCTCCCGGTTGAATGACAATATTTTCTTCAACATTGGCCCGAACATCGGCTCCTGCTGAAAAAAGAGTAGCATAAGCAGGAACCAATTCAGGGTCAGCTGCCGTCACGAGAACTTTTATTTTTTTCATGATTTATATAATTGAGATCCTTGCTCGATCGAAGCGGCCTGTTGTTCCGCTATTTTCAGAAGCTCTTTTAATCGGTGTGGTATTTTTTCCGCAAGTCTATCCGTTCCCACATCGGAAGGTTCTTCATTGCCCGTTAAAAAACCGAGAAATAAAGCCAACCGCGCTTTCAAATCAGCGCGCTTGACGATGCAGTCAATCAGCCCTTTTTCCAGCAAAAATTCCGATTTCTGCGCACGGGGAGGCAGTTTTTGCTTAATCGTCTGCTCAACGACGCGCGGCCCGGCAAAAGCAATCAACGCATTGGGCTCAGCAATGATAATATCCCCCAATGTGGCAAATGATGCCGTGACACCCCCTGTGGTGGGGTTCGTTAAAACGGACAAATAGGGAAGCTTTGCCTCATGCAGGCATGAAAGAGCGGCAGAAGTTTTGGCCATCTGCATCAAAGAAAGCACCGATTCCTGCATCCGTGCTCCGCCGGACGCCGAAATGATCACAAGAGGAAGTTTACGATCCATGGCCAATTCGATCAAACAAGTCAATCGCTCACCCACAACCGAACCCATCGATCCACCCATAAAAGCAAAATCGAGAACGGCAAGCGCAATCGGATGGCCGCCTAAAGAACATTTCCCCACGCAGATGGCATCATCACGGCCCGTTTTTTCTTTCGATTGAACCAGACGGTCGCAATAAGCTTCGGTATCGACAAATTCGAGAGCATCAACCGGCTTGATGTTGGTAAATAATTCTTCAAAACTGTTTGAATCGGCCAATAGAAGAACCCTCTCTTCCATCGGCAGACGATAATGATAATTGCATTTAGGACAGCAATTGAGATTTTGCTGCAATTCATTGGCGTGAATTAATTCTAAGCAGCCCGAGCACTTGATCCAGCCGCTAAAACCGTCTTTCTTCGTCGTCTGAATTTTGATCTTTGGTTTACTGCGCGAAAAAAGTCCCATCCAACAATCATCCTGTCATTTACGTAATTGTAAAGTTTACCATTCAAAATGACATTAACTCAACAGTTTTTAAAGAGGTAATTTCAAAACTAACTTCTCGAGTTTTTGCAACTACCTCTAAATACAATCCTTTGAAAATCTCTCTTCCATATTCCGCCAATTCAAAACTTGCCAAACCGATTTGACAAAATCAGACCTAACATTCTTATATTGAAGATAATAAGCATGTTCCCAAACATCAACAGTAAATATAGGAACCAGTCCCATGGAATTCAACAAATCATGGTTGGAACAGGTAACGATTTCCAACCTTTTTGAAGCTTTATTATAACCGAGCCAACCCCAGCCTGAACCCTGAATGGCGATTGTTGCGGTATTAAATTTATCTTTAAATAACTCAAACGAGCCGAAATCACGGTCGATGGCTTGGGCCAATTCTTTTTTTGGTCCTTGGCCGGCGCCTTTCGAAATAGGTCCCAGATTCGTCCAAAAAATCGAATGATTGACATGACCGCCGCCGTTGAATTTAATGGCCGCTTGAATGGTGATCATCGAAGCAATATCTTTCTTCGATTCGGCCTGATGATATTTTTCCAAAGCGATATTCAGATTATCCACATACGCTTTATGGTGTTTGGAATAATGGAGCTGCATGATTTCTGAAGAAATCACCGGCTCAAGAGCATTAAAATCATACGATAAATCGGGAAGTTGATAGCTCGTTTTTACTTCAGGAATCATTTTGTCCTCATTAACCAAATATTTCTCTGATCGCCTCATCGACGAGTTCCACGCCGACGAGCTTGATTTTCTCTGTATAACTAGATGAGAGCCCCTTGCAATTACGTTTTGGAAGGATGCATCGTTTGAATCCCATATGAATAGCCTCTTTCAATCGAGTCTCAATACGGCTTACTCCGCGCACTTCTCCTCCCAATCCCACCTCTCCAACGACAATCGTATCCGATGGCACGGGACGGTTCATAAAGGATGAGGCGATCGCCATAACGATGCCCAAGTCGATAGCCGGCTCCAAAATTTTCAATCCCCCGGCCAAAGCGACAAAGACATCTGCATGATGCAGCGGATAACCAACGCGCTTTTCCAAGACAGCCAAAAGCAATGCGAGACGATTTTGATCCAAGCCGGTCGAACGGCGGCTGGGAGTAGCAAAAGCTGTTGCGCTCACAAGCGCCTGAATCTCGAGTAAAAATGAACGAATTCCTTCCAATCCCGGCACAATCGCGGATCCCGGCACTTCTTTCATCCGCTCCTGTAAAAATGCCAATGATGGATTGGGTACTTCGGCCAAACCGCTTTCTTTCATTTGAAAAATAGCAATTTCATCCGTTGGGCCAAAACGATTTTTAATAATGCGCAGCAATCGAAATCCAAGCTGACGATCGCCTTCAAATTCAAGAACGGTATCGACGATATGCTCTAGCACGCGCGGACCGGCGATCTCTCCCGTTTTAGTCACATGGCCAATTAAAAAGGTGGTAATGCCTCGGCCTTTCGATACATGCATAAATTCAGTGGCAATTTCACGTACCTGCACAACGGTGCCCGGCGAGGATGCAATATCCGATTTGTATACGATTTGTACGGAATCAACGATGATGACATCAGGATCGATTAAATCGATCTGCGCCATGATGGAACTAAAAGCAGTCTCGCATAAAAGAAAGAGATTCGGAGGATTGATTCCGATACGGAGGGCTCTCAGCGATGTTTGCTCCACAGACTCTTCGCCGCAAACATACAAAACAGTGAGACCCTGAATCGCCAGTGCATTGGCAAGCTGCAGCATCAATGTCGATTTACCCACGCCCGGCTCACCGGCGACGAGAACAAGAGATCCGGCGACAATCCCGCCGCCAAATAATCGATCGACCTCTCCCATTTTCGTTTCGATGCGTTTGCACTCGCTCGGATTCACCTCGCTAATCAGCAAAGCGCGCGAAGATTTAACTGTTTTGGCCTCAAAGCGCTCTTTTTTTTCCTCAACCGCCACTTCTTCGACAAACGAATTCCAGTTCTGACACTGCGAGCAGCTTCCGGACCATTTATTTTGTGCATGGCCGCATTCACGACAGGCCCAAATGACTTTCGCCTTGCTCATGTCCGGTTAGCCTCAATCTTTCCAAGCGCTTCAAAGGCAGCCCGTTGTTCAGCCTCTTTTTTAGAGGGACCCATCCCCGTTCCTAAATCTCGATGATCAATCGAGACTACAACATGGAATATCTTAGCGTGATCAGGTCCCGTTTCTTCCACAACGCGATATCCCGGTGGTTTTTGAAATTTTTTCTGAGAATAATCCTGCAATTCCGCTTTGTAATTGCGTGCCGGGCTGCCGATCGCTTCTTCAATTTCAGCTTCAAAATGAAAAGTGATGAATGAACGAACAACGCCGATCCCGCCATCGAGATACATCGCCCCAATAATCGCTTCAAACGCGTCGGCAAGAATCGATCCCTTGGTTCGTCCCTCGCTGAGCTGCTCGCCTTTGCCCAAGAGAATGTAATCGGCAAGGTTCAATTTTTGAATAAACCGAACGCATGCCACCGTATCGACAAGCCGGGAACGGAGCTGGGAGAGATCGCCCTCGGCATATGTGGGCAAGCGCCGAAAAAGATAATCGGCCATTACCAATCCGAGGACAGAATCGCCAAGAAATTCTAACCGTTCATTATGTTGATCGATTTGATCGCGATGCTCATTCACATAAGAGCGATGCACAAAAGCGAGGATGAGCAGATCTTTATCCTCGAATATAGTACCGAGCTTTTCTTCAATCTGGGGTAAATTTTGACGGACCAACTCGAAAGGGGTCATAGTTATCCATTTAGAATTATCCAACTATAGATGAAATGCAATTTTTCATCATGCATACCGAACACGACTCAAAAATCAATTTTGGGCTGCCGCAAAAGTTCTCGCGGATCGACGATCGTAAGTCGCTTCATATTAGAAATATGGATCGATTTACAATCGTCGATCCCCGAGGCTTTGGCCAAGCCAAAAATCCGATTTTTGAGCCGTGTTCGGTATAGTGCTTGTCGAAAACAACAACTCGTGGCTGAATGTTCAAAAAAGGCATACATGGTCAAGCTCAATCCCCATTTTTTCCAGCTTCCCCATTACAACCTATTTTCTGAAATCGAAAAAAAAGTAGCCGGCATCAAAACAAACAAGCCGGATCCTGCCATGGTATATTTCAATCTCGGCGATGTCACGAAACCCCTTCCACCGACTCTTTTAGCTTCTCTTTGCAGTGCGTCGCAAGAGATGGGTGATCGCCGAACATTTCGCGGGTATGGCTCAGCGCAAGGCTACCCCTTCTTGCGAGAGGCGATCTCCTATGGCGAATATCGCCATCTCGGAATTTCATCCGATGAGATTTTTGTTTCCAATGGGGCGCGGTGCGATTTGTCCCATATCCAGGAATTATTTGACCTCGACAACCGCATCGCTCTTTGCGATCCCGCTTTTCCTCAATATCTCGAAACAACCATCTTGGCTGGTAGAGCGCATACTACGGCTCGGCCAAAAGAATTTGATAATGTTCATATCATCCCCTGCCTGGAAGAAAATGAGTTCATTCCTCAAACGCCATCCTTCCCCTGCGATCTGGTCTATCTCTCCTCCCCTCATAATCCAACAGGGACGGCGCTTAGCAAGAAGGACATCCGCCGTTGGGTTGATTATGCCTTAGAAAATCAATCGATCATCATCTTTGATGGATCATATGAAGCCTATATCTCATCCGATCAATGTCCACACTCCATCTACGAGATCGAAGGCGCCAAAGAAGTAGCGATCGAAATCCGCTCATTTTCAAAAAGCGCCGCTTTTTCAGGACTGCGCTGCTCCTATACCGTAATTCCCAAAGAACTCCGCGCAATGTTCAATGGAAACGAAATCTCCCTTCACTCCCTATGGAGGCGAAGGCATGAAACGCGATTTGGCGGAGTGCCTTATCCGATTCAAAAATGTGCTGCAGCAATCTACACTCCGGAAGGACAAAAAGAAATTCAAGGCATGATTCAAACCTATAAAGATCGAACACGCTTTTTATTTGAAGGACTCAAAAAAATCGGACTTACGGTTTATGGGGGACAGAATGCTCCTTATATATGGTGTAAGACTCCCCAATCCCTCACCTCCTGGCAATTCTTTGACCAGATACTCGAGCGCCTCCATATCATCTGCGTCCCGGGCAGCGGCTTCGGCCATCATGGGGAGGGATATGTGCGATTTTCAGCATATACCGACCCATCCCAGCTCGCAGAGGGGTTATTGCGAATGAAAAAATTATTTTAAGTGAGACAAGATCCTAGCGGTCGCAGTATTATACTTCGCCATGCAGACAATGGTCACATCTCAACAAGTCAATCATTTTGCCCAATTTGGCTGGATTGAATTCGAAAAATTTTTATCAGCCGATGAATGTACGGCCATTCGATCCGCTATTCTGGAAACGGTGGCCCAACGCTTACAAACAGAAGTAAAAAAGCTATCTCGATGCCCCGAAAAACAGCTCTATCTATCCGCCCGCGATTGTTGGCGCGACTCCTCCTTTCTCAAACAATTTTTTTGCAGCAAACGCTGCAGTTCCACAGTCGCCAGCTTGACAAACAAACACTCCATGCTACTCGCCTGTGATCAATGGATTCCCCCCGGAATTATCCTGGAGCCCCTCCATCTGAACAATCATCTGAGTTATCAAAATTTAATTTGCGGATGTCTGCTAATACTGACCGGAGAACTAGCGGGAAGCGCGCGTTTTTTCCATCCGGACCGCATGCCTCTGGTAGCTGAATCGCAAATCGTCATCGCCTACGGCAGTATCAATACCGTCTATATCCACAATCCTACAGATCCCTCCAATTCAGAGCTGAAACGCTTTGGCTATTCATTTGGCGACCGTCTCAACACCGATTTCCACCCTCTCTGCAAAGGAAATTATTAACCCGAGGGGTATAAAAGGGTGACAAATTTCGTAGCGAGGCAAAGCCAGATCAAAGCATCCGCGTTCCGAACGAGAAGCCAATGGTAAAACCATGGGCGACGAGAGAGGACTGATATGGTGAAGCCGCAGCCAGTAAGGAGCTGTCTAAAAATAACATGAACTATTTGACCTGCGCGAAATCGCCTAAAATCGACGATCAAAAGCGGGGTTGTATCCCTGTGAATACTACCCCGCTTTTGATCGTCGATTTTAGGTTGATTTGGCGCGGTGAAATGGTTCATGTTATTATTAGACAGCTCCTAAGTTGTCACCCTTTTTCCCATCGGGTTAATAAGAACTCATTTGGTCTGCGAGCTCAGCCATGATTGCCCCGGCTAAGATTCTACGACCTTCATTACTTTGCAGATCTTTCATTGAAACCTCGGGATCATGAGCAAAAATGCGCTGCACAATCGCCTTTTGAACATCCTGAGGCAGGTGTCGATAGCCGCGACCCCCTTTTCCACAAAACAGCTGCTCAGCCGCAAGACATTGCCGTTGAAGACTTTTCAAAGTCGTCTGCAGCTTTGCCGCTTGCACAGGATCATCGGAGCGCAATTGCTCGATCTGATTCGTCATTCGATGAAAATAATTACTGATAAACGAATCAGGCTCTAGCGCTTCCGCAACGGGAAAAGCATAAAGAAAATTGAGATGATTCCATTGATTTTCCAGAGATCGTAACTCTTGCTGCAATGAAAGAGTGCATGGACGGCTACAAGAGAAAATTTTCTTTTGAAGATCATCGAGCTCATGCGCGATTTGCTCGGGATTCAACCGATCTTTTTCAAGAATTAAATTATTCATCTCCTCGTGAAGCTGACAAATTTGATGATTAATAAAAATTTCTTGATCGTTTAAATCATCCGTACGTTTCAAAGCTGTCTCTAAAAGACCGAATGCACCTTGCGCAATCGAGCCTGTCTTGCGAGACAGATCCGTGAGCTCTTCAACCGTTTGATGTACTTGCGAAAGATCGGCATTCTGTAAATGCATCTCCATCGCAGCCAATTTCGACGGCTCATGCGGGAAAAAAAACCGAGGCATAAACACCTCCATTATTATGAATTATTAATACCTATCAAAAAACGACAAACCAGAATTAACCTATATTAACATAATAACACAAATCCGATTGATTCGCAATAGCAGTCAAATTTTAATAAATATAAGGATCGTTTGAAAACTACAAAATGCTAGACAAGCCGCTTTCTTTGAGATCGCAAAGTAAGCGGAATGGTCTTATCTAGCATCTGCTGAGAAAGGCTAGATTTTTCCGGATTTATTCTGTTTTTTTTCCATCTTCTTCACCTTTCGTTCTTTGGGTGTCAATGTTGGCTTTTTTCTTTCATCTTTACGGTGCTTTACTATTTCTTTTGTCATAAAAACTCTCTTGGTTAAAAAGGAGATACAGAAAAAAATTCAATTTCACACAGCTTGCGTAGGCATTTTGGTAAAACACCGATTAAAAAACAGACCAACACATTATCCGTTAGCGAGTTCATAAAATCGACATTTTTGCCGAAAAAACATCAAAAATCGCAAGAGACAGATCCAGCATCTCCAGAGGTGCAAAATAGTTCTGTCTAAAAATCAAATTAGCAGATTTTTTAAGAAAAAATCAACGAAATCAGGAAAGAATTATAATTATAGAGTTAATACATCAAACAAAACCAACCTTAGCACATCGTTTAATGAAAATCGTCGATATACATAAATCAGTCAATCATATTAAAATATTACCCCGATCACCCAATTTTAGGAGATACAATGACCATTATCGGAAGTTTTCCAGTCAATCAAAACAATGGTAGTGAAGAATTTTTCGTTCTGAAAAACCATCAAAATTCCCTGAAAGGTTTAATATGGGGAACGATAGGATCAACGCTAACTGCTGGAGCTCTAACACTTACCGCAGCAACAGTTACGACAGTTGCAGGAACCATATTTGGCCTTGGTGTTGCAAACGCATTCGTTCCTGAATTTATTACACGATCTCTTCCATTGCTTGCGACCGGAGTTACAGCCATGGTTGTTACAGATTATTTAGTCGTCAAAGGTACAGGTGGCTGTTTTTCGAACGCGATGTATCACTTAGGACCAGAATACCAGATTGTCAAAGCATAATCAGTATCATTGAGCTGACAGTATAATCGCTTTCGAGCGCTCTGTTAAAAGATCTGACCATAAAATCCATTTAGAGAAACTCGCTAACTTTTTATAGATTAGCGAGTTAAAAAACAGAGCTTTAATTAGAATCAAATAAATTATACCTAAGCTTTAGTAAACGCCAAGAACCCAAAAGTATATCTATACTGTCCTGGAGAAAAATAGCCCGGGTAAATTACAGGTTGATCAACATTCCAATCAAATTCGATATGGGCAAAAGAATTCTCACCCGAATCATTTGCGACAATCAAACCATTCCGCTTTGCGGTTGAAATCAAAGCCTCAGCTTCTTGTCTACAGAAAATAGACCAAGGCAGTCCTAAGGGAGTCTCCGTTGAATGAAGCTTTGGATCCCAATAATCAAATGATAATAACAATTGTCCTTTCGACTTCAAAAGTCTTGAACATTCTTTGAATAACTTATGAGGATTAACTCCATGCTCAATAACTGACAAGCATGTTATGGCGTCAAATGAGCTATCCTTCAAGTTTGTGTTCGTTATATCCCCGACCACATGGGTTATCCCCTCTTCCTCCGGAACGGCTACAAAATCTATTCCTATTTTCTTTCCAATCAGCCCCATTTTCAAACAATTCACTAATACGACTGAACCTTGACACCCCATATCAAGTACATCAACTTTACCATTATTGGCGAATTTTATCTCTTCGAGACAATCCAAAGACAGACAAAGATCCCAATCTTTAGCTGGACAAGAAAAATTTGGTAACAATCCTTTATCTTGAATTTTTTGATTAGCCTTTTTAACTTCTTCAGGACCCTTAAGTATCATTAAATCACCTTTTATTAATAAATTTTAAAAAATTTTTACATAAAAAAAACAACAACCCTTTCTAAAACTAAATAAATTCAGCAATAGAATATTAAACAGTAACAAACCTTTCTAGAATGGCTGTAAGTTCGTTAGCTAAATTCTTCGGATGCCAAGCCTGCATAAAAGGCTCCAATGGAGCAAAACCATTAGCGACAATTTCAGGAATCGTTTTCTCTTCAATTAAGATACTGGGTTGCGCATCCCAAATATGCCTAAACATATATGACTTACTAATAATGATCGGACGTCGAACAGCCAGAGCATAATCAATCGTACTCGAGATTCCACGATGCATGTCATCGTATAAGAATATGTTAGCCGTATTCTTAGCGAGAAACTGCAGTAAATCATGAGTAGAAAGAAAATTATGACTTGTAATTAAACTAATTCCAGGCTTCTTGATTAAATTCAAAGATTCAATAACCCGTTGGCGAGCTCCAACACCGTATGGATCACCGAACTTAGCAAATCCAATATGCATCTTGATCACGGCATTATCATATTGTTCTTGTACTGCCTGTATAATCTTCGGAAATCCCTTATTGGCAAATCCAAAACCAAATGTTCCGAAAGTAGGAACTTGGGGAATAGGATTAGGATTGCACCCCTGATATATCGGTCTGCTAAATTTGGAAATGTGCGCGTTCTTGATAACAAGAGATGGATCGCTACAGATCCAGTGATGGAATAGACCGGGCTGCAGGCTATCAGCTTCTTCTTGTGTGATTTCATGATATACGCCAAAACAGGCTTTCTTAGTTTGGTTGATTAGACTAGGACTCACAAATGGCAGTGTACATGGATGATAATTGAAAATAATTGCGTTGGGGTTGTATGTATTAACGGCATTCAAAACATCAGACCTAGAGGCACAATATGCGATGTGCCATTTGGTAGGGTGATTAATCGAATTAAGTAAGTTATAAAGATTGACTCCGAATTGGTAGACACCACATGAAAATTCAGTGCTATTGATAATTAGTACGTTCATTAATTGACTTTCCGATAAAAATGATTGTGACTTTGCGCTTTATCTTTTATATAGCCCATCGAACCTCGAATAGCTGCTTCTTCAGCGTTTCTGTTGTCATAAAGACATTCAATTACAAAAAGTGTTGGATATAATTTTTTATTAGTTAAACCTTTCAGAACATCTAACTCCCCGCCTTCAACATCAATGGAAATCACATCAACCTTTTTAATGTCGGCTAGATCATGATCGTAGAGGTAATCCAGAGTCCTAACATTTACCTTAATGATCTTCTTGGCTTTATAAAGACCATTTGTCATCTGTGATCCAACGTGTGACCACGGCTTAAGAGAAGAGAAAGACTCCATCGTTACTACTCCTCCTTGGCAACCCGCATTATCTCTAGAGAACATGATTTGATAACTTTGTCTGTTTCGAATTCACCGTAAAAATTCATATATTTATCCATTAAATATTATTAAAACCTATAAGTGCTTCTCTATAAAATAACTATTAAACAAAAAAACACACCGAGTTAAAAAGAAAACAATCTAGAAAAATTTAGACTCTTTATTTTTTATAACAAACCGAACAATAAATAGTCAAAAAATAAATCTAATTGCAAAAATAACTATCAATCAACGCGACAGACATTCGCGATGATTGAGGATTCGATTTAAATAAGAATCATAAGAGGAAGCAGCTCCTCCCATGATTCTGTTTTCATTTTAAGACAGCTGAGGTAACTCTGCCTAAATTTCCGATTCCCATCGCAAACCCGCCATTGCCAAGTACATTCGCAACCGTAATGATCGGATCAAAGAGAATATAGAGGGCTGTGATGAGAGATAACATCTCTCCGCTGAACCCCAGGTACGTTTCAAGAATCGGAAGCATGACGAGAATGCCTCCGCCCGGAACAGCGGCGACAGAAAATTTAGCCATGACAAAGTAGCCGGCAAATATTAAATAACTCAAAAACGCAGGCTCGGCAACTCCAAAACTCTTCATGATCGCAAAAGCAAATACAGGAATCGCAAAACAATCACCAATCAAATGGATATTCACCGTGGCTGGAATGATCGCCTGCGCTAAGTGGGGATTTTTCGAGTTTTTTTCGGTTCCTAAAATCGTCAAAGGCATCGCTGCCGCGCTTGACATACTACCAAACCCTGCAATAGCCGCGGGAAGCATGTTTTTAATGCTTTGAAGAAAACGTCTATACTGAAAGCCGGTTGCGAAAAAATAAATCAATCCAATGTAAGTAAAAACAGCCCCGGCCACTAAAACAAAAATCAAGGCATAGTGGCGTAGAATTAGGTTCATCACTCCGTCGTTCATCATTTTGACGACAAATCCTGCGATGAATAAAGGAATAACATAGAGAATAGACTTCAATAAATAACCAATGAATTTCTCAAGATGAGTTGCAATTTTCTCTGCAAAAGAAGGTTTTAGCCATCCGCACAAAATTCCCAGCAGCAATCCGGCAAACATCGCTTGGCTATTGCCCACTAATTTTGGTAATGAAAAGTTTCCGATTGGAATTAAAGAAACGCTTTCAGTTGGAATAGCCATTGATAAATCAAACTGATAGGCAACGGTGCCAATAACATAGCTCAACATGGTGGAGAAAAAGTTCGACACGCAGATAGCAATTAAAATTAACAAAATCCATTTCGAAGCATTTTTAGCTAATTGAACCGAAGTTTTAAACAATAAACCAAAAATCATAAAAGGAAGCAGAAAAACAATCAGAGATTTGAGGGATAGACTGATCCCATATAAAACAGATTTGCAAACTGGCGGAAGCCAATCGAATGAAATTCCCACCAAAATAATCATCGCCAATAGAAGAAATGGCATTTTACGAAACATATACGTCTCCATTTTAAACTTGTTTTTTAGAAATCTTTAAAAATTGATAGAAAAAAAGGAGATACTACCGGCTGACGCCGGTCGTCGTGGTGGTAAAAAGGGCTGTGGTATGGCAGGAAAAAAAATAACGCACGTTATAGCCTCATTAAGAAAATTGTCTCATACCCGATATTTATCGAGCAATCACCTGTAATTTTTTTGAGAATTGCATCAACTAAATAACTAATAATTAGACGGATAAGAATTGATATTTGGTATCGTATTAAAATTCACGATTTTCCAGATGAAATTGAGCATCCGGCGCAATGTGTTTTAAAAGCGCTCGCGCAGACACTTCATGACTGATCTTCGCAGCACTCCGCTCAACGAGGACCACCTCGACAATTTCATCATACCGGCGCAGATCCGTTACAAGAGCCACTAAAGCCGCCTGAAGAGGTGAAAGACTTGGATTAAAAGCGGCATTCTCTAAACAGGATCCGGAATAAATTTTCCCATCACTCGTTTGAATCGCCACACCTGACTTAGAATGACTATAAGGAGCGTAAGCGGCGCAGGCAGCCCTTAGAGCTTTCGCTACTAGAGGAGATTCATGAGTAAAAGGAGGATAAACATCCGGCAGAACGAATAAATTGGCGGCAAGACCGAGATTTTTCGGCCCAAAAGCCTCAGGTAGCAGAGAAGAAAGATTCCTTGGCGGAGTATTGGGGATCAGAATCTGCAATTGTCCTTTTTCATCGATTTCATTTAAAAATTGTCTGCAATGCCCACAAGGTGCAGCGGATAAAGCCATCGCAACAATTTCTGTTTCGCCATGATTTCTCGCATTCACGATTAAAAATTGTTCGCCATGGACAGTCGCATTCAAGGGTTGGCCTGAAAATTCCAAATTGACCCCGAGATAAATATTCCCACTTTTTCCAAGAGCGGCGACTCCAACTTCATAATTAGATATAGGAGGACGAGCAAAGCGCTTTGCGATCGGGATAAGCTCAATCAGTAATTCCTCCACCGCAAACCCACTCATCGACACCATTTCATTCACCCGTTCTGCAGAGATAACGAACGGATTAGAGGGGATCATTGTCTCAAGTTTTTTCATATACCGAACGCGACTCAAAAATCGGTTTTGGGCTTGAGCGAAAGCTCTCGCGGATTGATGATCGCAAGTCGCTTCATATTAGAAATATGGACCGACTTGCGATCATCGATCCCCGAGGCTTTGGCCAAGCCGAAAATCCGATTTTTGAGTCGGGTTCGGTATAGATGCTTCCGAAAGATTTTTTTGAGGAGGATTGGCAACGATTGCAATTGGTAAAATCATAAAACTGAAGACAAACCCTGTTAGAGAGAATTTCATGATTCCTCCAAGAATCGTGAGCTATTATACTGCTATCGGCCCGATTATTTGATTGCCTTATCTCGACGTTGTACATTTTTTAGGACCGCCAGGCTCGTCTATTTACCGTATAAAAAATTAAGTACTTTTAACTGTTATTTCTTCGAAATTCCTGTTGTGTTAAGTAAGAAGAATGGAAGAACAGTTTAGAGCAATACCTGCTGAGCGGCGGGTTTATTGCAACCGCACGCTAAATCTGAAATCAATTTCTGCCATCGGCTACGACATGGACTATACCCTCATCCATTATCGGACAGAGGTATGGGAGCTGCGCACCTATGAATATCTAAAACAGCAATTCCTCACCGATGGGTGGCCGGTAGAACAGCTCCAATTTAATCCGAACATTGTTTCTCGGGGTCTCATCATTGACACAGAATATGGCAACTTGATCAAAGCGAACCGCTTTGGCTTTATTAAACGTGCCATGCACGGAACTTCTCTGATGAGTTTTGAAGAACATCGAAAACTGTATTCCAGAACTTTGATTGATTTAGAAGATAAAAGGTGGGTTTTTCTCAACACCCTCTTTTCCTTATCAGAAGGGTGCATGTATTGTCAGCTAGTCGATCTTTTAGACCGTCTGAAGATTCCTGAGATTTTAGGGTATAGAGATTTGTATGCAAGAGTGAAGCGAGTTCTCGATGAAGCCCACATGGAAGGCAGAGTCAAAGCAGAGATAATCGCATCTCCTGAAAAATATGTCGATTTAGAGGAGGAAATTCCCCTGGCTCTCTGGGATCAGTTCTGTTCGGGCAAAAAACTGATTTTGATCACCAATTCAGAGTGGAGCTACACAGTTCCCATGATGACCTACGCCTTTGATCGATTTCTTCCTTCTAAAAAAACATGGAGAGATCTATTTCAAATTATTATTGTGGGCGCGCGAAAACCTCATTTTTTTACAACTGATCAGCCTTTCTTTGAAATTGTTAACGAAGAAGGATTGCTTAAGCCACATACCGGAGGATTAGAAAAAGGAAAGGCGTACTTAGGGGGGACGGCACGGGAATTAGAGATTAATCTAAAGCTCTCAGGAGATGAGATTCTCTATGTTGGGGACCACATGTTCGGAGATGTCCATGTAACAAAAAACGTTTCTCGTTGGCGGACAGCGTTGATTCTTCGAGAACTGGAAAATGAAATACAAGCCATGGAAAATTTCAAGACTCTTCGACAACGGTTGGTAAGCCTCATGGAAAAAAAGCAATACCTAGAAGATCGGTACTGCTTTACCAAGCTGGCGCTCCAAAGAAAGAAAAAGTCCTCAGATACCCAAATAATAGACGAAAGGCTAGAGAAAGAGATGGAAGAATTCAGATACTCACTAGAAGCTCTTGATAAAGAGATCTCTCCTCTGGCACAGATAGACGCCGAATTGAACAACAAAATCTGGGGTCTTTTGCTGCGTGCGGGAAATGATAAAAGCTATCTTGCTTATCAAATAGAGCGTTATGCAGACATCTATACGTCAAGAGTTTCCAATTTCATGTGGATCACTCCTTTTGCCTACCTCCGTTCGTCGCGAGGAAGCATGTCTCATGATCCCGGCTTATGAAGCGTGACATCAGAAAAACCTCATTCACGTCCTAAAAGAGCCTAGACTT
>Ga0247841_10006953_pt1 | contig 17096 bp, 16 predicted proteins | sample LaCruzMarch2015__2_FD_192410 | JGI IMG/M metagenome (GOLD analysis project Ga0247841, IMG submission 192410) | Freshwater microbial communities from meromictic Lake La Cruz, Castile-La Mancha, Spain - LaCruzMarch2015_18m | ecosystem: Environmental > Aquatic > Freshwater > Lake | place: Spain... | reverse complement strand
TTGAATATGAATCTATTCGCGCAGCATCTCCTCCGATAGGAAGATTCTTTACCGAGAGTGAAGTAAAAATGCGGGAGAAGGTGGTATTGATCGGTACAACTGTAGTTAAGGAGCTGTTCGCAGATGCAAATCCAATCGGTGAAACCATAAAAATAAATCTCATTAATTTTAAGGTAATTGGTATCCTGCCAGCTAAGGGAGCCAACACTTTTCATGATCAGGATGATGTGGCGGTGATTCCGGTTACCACCGCGATGTTCCGGGTCTTCGGGAAAGAATATGTTGATACTATTTACGCGGAAGCAAAAGATCCGGGTTCCATCGATGCAGCGCAAACTGCATTAAGCGAACTGATTATTAAACAGCACCGGCTTAATCCTAAAGAGGCAGAAGAGTCATTCCAAATTCGTAATATGTCTGATATTAAAGATACACTTGAAACGACTACTAAAACTATGTCTATGTTGTTGGGAGCGATTGCGGGAATCTCACTTTTAGTCGGTGGTATTGGAATTATGAATATTATGCTGGTTTCTGTAACCGAGCGTACCCGTGAAATTGGCTTGCGCAAGGCAATTGGAGCAACAAATAAGGATATTATGGTGCAGTTTCTTATCGAAGCAATGCTGATGTCTTTTCTGGGGGGAATTTTTGGTGTACTCTTAGGCTGGGCGGTGGCGACATTAATTACTGTTTTTGCCGGATGGACAGTAAAAATTTCAATGTTTTCGGTGGTACTTTCAACTTCATTTTCGCTGGTCGTCGGTATCCTCTTTGGGCTCTGGCCGGCGAAGAAGGCGGCCGCACTTGATCCTATTGAAGCATTGCGTTATGAATAAATAATGGGGACGGTTCTATTTTTAGAACCGTCCCCATTATTTTAAAGCTATGAAAGTCTTAATTCAATTCGAAAGAAAACCTCTTTTATTTCAAGACCCGAAATTTATCATCTCTTGCACTGATCCGGCTAATTTTAAGTCAGCTTTCAGGGATATTGAACTGGCACTTAGCCAGGGGTATTATTTAGCCGGGTTTTTATCTTATGAAGCTGGATATTATTTTGAAGAAAAATTATATCAGGATAAGCAGTATGATTTTCCGCTTATTTCTTTAGGTGCGTATAAGCATGTCCTTAAAGATAAAATTATTAAGCCTGCCCCGGATTATCGCTTAGAAAACCTGCGATTAAATATTACTCAAGAACAATATTCTTTAAATATAAATGCAATTCGTGATTATATTGCCAAAGGGGATGTCTATCAGATTACTTACTGTCTTAAGTTGCTTTTTGAATTTTACGGCGAGCCGCTTTCTTTGTATTACCAACTTTTAAAAGAGCAACCGGTTCCGTATCCTGCTTATATTCAAACCGATGAATTTGCGATTCTTTCTCTGTCTCCAGAGTTGTTCATTAAAAAAAAATCCACGCATCTAGTAACTAAGCCGATGAAAGGAACTTGGCCACGTGGAAAAAGTATGTTTTCGGATCTAATTGCGCCGTTGTGTCTTAAATATGACCGTAAGAATAGGGCGGAAAATGTAATGATTGCCGATCTTTTAAGAAATGATTTAGGAAGACTGGGAATAAATATTAAGGCGCCTACGCTTTTTGAAGTAGCCAGATATAAAACCCTTTGCCAGATGACTTCTACGGTCACGGCTAAGGTTAAAAAGGATATTTCGATTTATAATCTCTTTTCGGCGATTTTTCCTTCCGGATCGGTTACCGGGGCTCCGAAGATCCGCGCCATGGAGATAATTAATGGACTGGAGAATGACCAGCGTAAGATTTATACCGGAGCTATTGGCTATATTACTCCGGATAAAGATATGTTTTTTAACATCCCGATTCGTACGCTTTTAATTAAGGCCGGCAAGCAGGCAGAGATGGGGATTGGTGGGGGAATAGTTTGGGATTCGACTCCGGTGGGAGAATGGAATGAGGGATTGCTTAAAGCTAAATTCCTTACGGATCTTTCTGGGATGCCTTTTTGATAGAGGGGACGTCCTGCCAGGGGACACCCTTTTTAAGGGTGTCCCCTGGCAGGACGTCCCCTCTTAATAATTATAATTGATTGACAAGCCGAATTAAAGAGGTATAATAAGTTAGAGATTAGGGATTTTGAATGCCGCCAAGGACCACAACTAACCTTTGCGGCCTTTTTTATGGCGTTTTAGCCTGCCTACCGGCAGGCAGGGAGGTGCAAGATTAAAAAAGTAAAGACTTCACTTAAAGGTAGGAAATGCAAATTTTTACATTGCAAGCATGTTTTAAGTATTTATAATCATGAATTATATTGCCATGTCCATCTTGGCCTTTTAGCTTATGATGATAAACCTAAGGGGATGAGAGCAGCATGATGAATAAACAGGTAGGCACAGATAAAATTCCGCAGCAGCCAACGGCGAATTTTTATGGTATGGGTATTGCTCCGAAGATTCTGGATATTTTAGAGCGGATGAAGTTTAAAGTTCCCACGCCTATCCAGTTAAAGGCGATTCCTCTGGCATTGGAAGGGAAAGATATCGTGGGCATTGCTCAGACGGGAACCGGTAAAACTCATTCTTTTGCTATTCCTATGGTCCAGCGACTGGTGCAGAAAAAAGGTATTGGGTTAGTGCTTGCTCCGACTAGAGAATTGGCGATTCAGATTGATGAAGCTTTTGGCGAAATCGCGCGTGCTTTTGGCATGCGGACTGCTTGTTTGATTGGCGGGGCACCGATGCCACCTCAAGTACAGGCTTTGCGCAGAGATCCTAGCGTGGTGATCGCTACACCCGGAAGATTAATTGATCATATGTCGCAGTGGAATTTTTTGCCGGATAGCGTAACTATGTTGGTGCTGGATGAAGCGGATCGCATGTTAGATATGGGGTTTGCTCCGCAAATTGAGAAAATATTACGTTTTTTGCCTCGCGATAGACAAACCATGCTTTTCTCAGCCACCATGCCTAAAGAAATTATGAATATCGCCACTAAGTATATGAAATTACCTTTGAGTGTTGAAATTGCTCCTTCCGGCACTACTGTTGAGAAAGTTACTCAGGAATTATTTATTATTAAAAAAGAAGCTAAAACGCAGTTACTTAAAAAGCTTTTGGGTCAATATCACGGTTCAGTATTATTATTTTCACGCACTAAACATAATGCCAAAAAAATTGTCCGTTCGATTAGGGATATGGGACATTCTGCTTCTGAAATACATTCTAACCGTTCTCTGGCTCAGCGTCGGGATGCCTTAGAGGGTTTTAAATCCGGCAAATATCGAGTGTTGGTGGCTACGGATATTGCCTCCCGCGGTATTGATGTTACCGGGATTGAATTGGTGCTTAATTATGATTTGCCTGAGGATGCGGAAAATTATGTGCATCGTATCGGCCGCACGGCCCGTGCAGGGCATAAGGGGCATGCGATTTCTTTTGCTACTCCGGATCAAGGGCATGATGTGCGTGATATTGAAAAACTTATTAAAGCTACATTGCCTGTTTCAAAACATGCGGAGTTGACCTTGGATAAATTTGGTGAACCTGGTCGTCAGACTGACCGGGCCCCGGCTCGTCAGGGGGGTCATGGACAGCTAAGACATGGGCAGTCTAGCCATGGACAGACAAAAAAACCTTATAAATATCCCAAGCCTAATTTTTATCGCTAGTAAATAAAAAGAGGACCCTGTTTCTCGATTGACCAAGAAACAAGGCCCTCTTTTTTCTTCTTACCCGTTTCGTAAATTCAACGGGATTTCACTAGATTTTTACGGGTGTTCAAAATCCTTGCCAAATAACCTCTTTTTTATTATAATATATAAACAAATTTGTAAAAAGGAGATGTATTGGCAGATAAAAAACGAATAATTTTTAGTGTTGTGTTTTTATCTGCATTTTTTATTTTTTTACCGGGTTTCTGCCAAGATAGTCAACCTTCCCCACCTACTGAGCTTACCCTTACCGACGCAATTTTAATTGCTTTCCAGAATAATAAAGATATTCAGATGCAGGAACAGGAGATTACTATTGCCAGCGCCAATATTTTAGGCGCCAAAAGCGCCTTTTTGCCACAGATAAATCTTCAAGGTTCCTACACTTACAATGATAAAGTGCTTAGCCCGAATATTTTCTCCGGGTATAAGAACGATAATCTTGCCAATATTGCGTTTAGCGAATCTGTTTATAGCGGTGGGGCGAATATGGCTAATTTTAACCAGGCTAAGCTTTCTTTGGATGTGCAGCAGGAGACCTTGCGGGCAAAAAAATTGGATGTGGAGTTTGATGCGCGCAGGCTTTATTACGGACTTTTGCTGGCTTATGAAACAGAGCGGATTGCCAAGGATACTTTGGATAAAGGGATAGCCCATTATGAGGATGTAAGACGGATGTATGAACAGGGTACCGCCTCACGTTTTGATATGTTGCAATCCGGGGTGCAGGTATCCTTGCTTGAGCCGGATGTGGTTAAGTCAGGTAATGAGATTGATTTATTAAAAGCGGAGTTAAATAAACTCCTGGCGCGCAAAGTTGACTATCCGATAGAAGCAAAAGAGAAACTTGCCTATTCTTTTATCAAGATTGAAGAAAATGAATTTTTAAAAGTTGCCTATTTGGAGCGTCCGGAGATTAAATTAAAATCTTTGGGTGTAGATATTGATAAATGGGGTATTGCGATGGCTAAGTCAGGTTATCGTCCACAAGTAGATTTTTTGGCAGGGTACTCTTATCGCTCAGATAATCTTGGTAATATGTTTAATGAAAAACAAAGAAATTGGAATGCCGGGATATCCATAAATTTTCCTATTTTTGAGGGGTTTTCAACTAAAGCTAAAGTGGATGCGGCTCGCGCACGTTTTGCTCAAGCTAAAATTGATAAGGATAATTTAATAGATCAGATTGCCGTAGAAGTGCGTAAGGCTTGTCTTAATCTGCAGGAATCTGAAGTAATTATTAAGTCTCAGAGGGATAATGTGGGGCAAGCTCGTGAGGCCCTGAGGATCTCCGAAGTCAGCTATGTAAATGGCGTGGCAATCAATTTAGATGTATTAGATGCACAAGTGTCGCTTGCTCAGATCCAAAAAAATCTGGCTGCGGGGATTTATGATTATTTAATGGCGCAGGCTTATCTTGATCGTAGTATTGGTAAGTCTTTTATTGAGACACCCCGCGCTAATTGGAATGGCGCGGGTGTTGTGTATGTACACAAGGAGACTAAATATGAAAAATAAAGTTAAATTAATTATTTTAATTAGCGTACTCATTATAGCAGGATTAATTTCTGTAGTATATTTTGTAAAAGAGAAGAACCATAATAAAGTCATAAAAGTCTCCGGTAATATTGAAGGGGATGATGTGCGTATATCTTTTCGCGTAGACGGTCAGATTGTTGAGTTGCTTACCGATGAAGGAAAAGTAGTTAAGCGCAATGAGATTGTCGCGCGTCTAAATACCGATGAGTTAATTAAGGAAAGAGATAATGCTGCGGCTTCGCTTAAAGCTGCCCAATTTGATTATGAACTGGCCAAGGTAGATTATCAAAGGTCAGAGAATTTACTTAAAGAAGGCGCAGTTTCTATGCAGAAGAGAGACCAGGATAAAACAAAATATGATGCTAGTTCAGCCAGGGTCGAGCAGCTAAAAGCATCTTTGGCTTTGGCTGAAACTCGTCTGGGTTTTGCCGAGCTGGCTTCTCCTTTGAATGGTTATATTTTAGTTAAGAGCAGTTTGGCTGGGGAAGTGGTTAAGTCGGGTACGCCGGTTTTTACGGCGGTGGATTTAAATAATATTTGGGTGACCGCTTATATCAATGAAAAAGATCTTGGCCGAGTAAAACTTAATCAACAAGCAGATGTAATTACCGATACCTTCGCTGGTAAAAAATATAAGGGGCGGGTTTCTTTTGTTTCCAGTCAGGCAGAATTCACTCCTAAGTTTATCCAAACCCAGGAGGAGCGGGTAAAATTAGTCTACCGTATCAAAGTACAAGTAGATAATTCCAGTCTGGAGTTAAAGCCGGGCATGCCGGCTGATGCCTACATTATTGAATAAATCCTTCGACTTCGCTCAGGATTTATGGTGAGCTTAGTCGAACCATAAAAAAATGATTACGATTAAGGCGGTGGGGTTAACCAAAAATTTTGCTTCTTTGGCTGCAGTGAACGATTTTAATCTGGAAGTAGAAGAGGGGGAGATTTTTGGCTTGGTGGGTCCGGATGGCGCCGGGAAAACCACGACCATGCGTTTATTAACCAGCATTCTTAATCCTTCTTCCGGCGAGGCTTGGGTTTATAATAAGCATACTGTAAAAGAGGCAGAAAGCCTCAAAGAATCTATTGCTTATATGTCCCAACGTTTTGGGCTTTATGAAGAATTAACCGTGATCGAAAATATTAATTTTTACGCTGATGTTTATGGCGTATCCAGAGATAAGCGCGAAGCATCCGTTGATCGCCTGCTGGGTTTTTCCGGTTTGCTTCCTTTTAAACAACGTTTGGCAGGAAAGCTTTCCGGTGGTATGAAACAAAAGCTTGGGTTAGCTTGCGCTTTAATTCATACCCCTAAAGTTTTGTTTCTGGATGAACCTACTAATGGAGTAGATCCGGTTTCCCGAAGAGATTTTTGGAAGATTCTTTATGATCTATTAAAAGAAAAAGTCACGATTTTTTGTTCAACATCTTATCTTGATGAAGCAGAGCGTTGCCACAGAGTAGGCCTTATGCATAAAGGAAAGCTTTTACGTTGTGCCACTCCGGATCAGATTAAAAGTGAGCGCAAGGTTAAGACGCTAGAAGAAGCGTTTATTTCAATTATTAAGGAATATGAAGGAAACTAGCCAGAATAATATTGCGGTAAGCGTGCAGAATCTTGAAAAAAGATTTGGGGTATTTGTGGCCGTGAATAAAATTAATTTCCAAGTAAATCAGGGAGAGATCTTTGGATTTCTGGGCCCGAACGGCGCTGGTAAATCTACAACCATTAGAATGCTCTGTGGGATTATCGGGCCAACCTCAGGAAGTGGACAGGTCGGCGGCTATGATATTATTAACCAACAGTATAAAATTAAAGAGCATATTGGCTATATGTCACAAAAATTTTCTCTTTATAATGATCTGACCGTTGAGGAAAATATTAATTTTTATAGCGGGATATATAAAATTCCCAAAGCAGAGAAAAAGGAACGTTTTGATAGTGTTATTCATGAGGCAGGTTTAGAGGGGATGGAAAGGAGTCTTACTTCTACATTGGCTGCCGGTTGGAAGCAGCGCTTAGCTTTGGGGTGTGCGCTTTTGCATAAGCCAAAAATTATCTTTTTGGATGAACCTACCTCTGGAGTTGATCCGATCACCCGCGCTAATTTTTGGGGAATTATTAAAGGACTAGCCAGTCAGGGGGTTACGGTTTTTATTACCACGCATTATATGGATGAAGCCGAAAATTGCAATCGGATGGTTTTAATTTATCATGGAACGATTATTGCCATGGGTACGCCCGAACAGATGAAAAGTAGCGTGATGAAAAATGAAGTATTAGAAATTACTTTAGCGGATTCCCAAAACTGGCTGGAGAGATTAAGCCAGGTAGCCGGAATCAAGGATGCGGCGCTTTTTGGATCAAATATTCATGCGGTGGTTTATGATAGCGTTTTGGCTATACCGGCGATTGAAGCATTTTTTCAAAAAGAAAATATCCGGCAAGCTTCTGTTAAGAAAATCACTCCTTCATTAGAGGATGTATTTGTTTCAGCAATCGAAGAGTATGATCAATCAGAGCCTAAGAAGAATTAAAGCGGTAGCGGTAAAAGAGTTTGTGCAGATTAAGCGTGACGCCCGTAGCTTAGGTCTGGCGCTGGCGATTCCCATTTTTATGCTTTTAATTTTTGGTTATGGGCTTTCACTGGATATTGACCAGGTGCGGACACTGGTCTGGAATCAGGACTCTTCCTCGCAGCTAACGCAGGAATTTCTGCTTAATTTTAAAAACTCCAAATATTTTAAAATAACCGGTTATACCGATAACTATCGGGATATTCAACATAAGATCGACGACGGAGAAATCCTGATGGCTTTAGTTATTCCTAAGGATTTCTCGCATTATCTTCAGGCGGGTAAAGCTGCGCCTTTGCAGTTAATTGTTGATGGTTCTGATGCCAATACCGCTACTATTGCTATGGGGTATGTGCGCTCAGTAGTTTCCAATTACAATGTGAATCTTTTGGGTAATGTTTTTGCCAAGCATGGTCTAAATCCGGTCAAATCGATTAATGTTCATCCGAGAATCTGGTTTAATATGGGTTTAAACAGCACCTGGTTTATTGTCCCTGGGGTCATCGCCATGATCATTATGATCATCTCCGCATTGCTGATCTCGGTAACCATCGCACGGGAATGGGAGAGAGGGACGATGGAGCAATTGATCTCCACTCCGGTAAAAGGTTACGAACTTATTATTGGCAAGTTTATACCTTATTTTATGATCGCGTTTTTTGATCTTGCGGTGGGAGTATTTATGGCCCAGCATTTATTCGGAGTGCCTTTTCGGGGCAGCTATATACTGCTTATAATTTTAAGTTCTTTATTTATTACCGGGGCTCTTTCGCAGGGGATATTAATCTCAGTAGCCTCCAAGACGCAGCTGATGGCCAGTCAGATGGCCAGTATCTCTACACTTATTCCGACTATGTTGTTAAGCGGTTTTATCTATCCGATTTTTAATATGCCGAAATTTGTACAGGTATTTACTTATTTTATTCCGGCACGTTATTATATTACGGTATTAAGAGATTTGTTTCTTAAGGGCAATGGTATTGCCACAATTTGGGATGAGGCGCTTTTTCTTTTACTCTTTGCGGGAACAATGTTTGTTTTTGCGATCGGTAGATTTAAGAAAAAAGTAGCTTAAACTTAAGGAGTTTGATCCCGCTGCGCGGGATTTCACGCTAGGCTGAAAATTAAGGAGTTCAATGTTCGAGCGGGCAAAAGCTATTTTTATCAAAGAATTTAAACAAATCTTCCGCGATCCCCGGATGAGAATGATAATCTTTATCTCTCCGCTTATTCAAATCATACTCTTTGGTTATGCGGCGAATAAAGATATCACTTACGTGCCTACCGCTATTTATGACCAGGATAATACTTCCGAAAGCCGGGAATTATTGCGCCGATTTACTTACTCTAAATATTTTATCCCGGAGGAGTATGTTTACGATGATTCCGGACAAGATTTTGCTTTGGATAAAGGTATGGTTAACTTGGTTATCCGGATTGACCGTGGATTTGGCCGCAACCTAATGGCTAATAAAGACGCCAATGTGCAACTGGCTTTTGATGGCACGGATTCCAATACGGCGATGATTGTGTTGGGTTACGCCAATACCATTATCGGTGATTACCAGGCGGAGTTGCTTAAAAAGAAAGCCGATGAGGCGGGTTTTACCAACACTGTGCCCAGTGTAGAGCTTAAAGATCGCGCCTGGTTTAACGGGAATCTGGTTTCAAGAAATTATTATTTGCCTGGGGTAATCGCGACGATTGTAACGATGATGTCTCTTTTATTAACGGCGATGGCCATCGTTAAAGAGAAAGAGATTGGCACCATGGAGCAGTTAATCGTTAGCCCGCTAAGACCGCTAGAGCTGATTATTGGCAAACTTATGCCTTTTGCCTTGGTTGCGCTGGTGCAGATTCTTCTGATTACTATATTGGGAGTGCTTTGGTTCCATTTACCACTCAGAGGCAATGTTTTCTTTCTGCTATTTTCTACTTGTATCTATTTATTTACTACTCTGGGAATTGGTTTATTCATCTCCACGATTTCAGCAACCCAGCAGGAAGCGAACATGTCAGTTTTTCTTTATTATCTGCCTACGGTTTTACTTTCGGGATTTGCTTATCCGATATCGAATATGCCAAAAATTATTCAATTCTTTACCCTTTTTAATCCCATGCGTTATTTTATGGTAGTGATTAGAAGCATTTTTTTAAAAGGTGTAGGCATCGAAATCCTTTGGCCGCAACTGTTACCGCTTTTATTTATCGGTATTGTTGTTATTACTTTAAGTTCTTTACGTTTTCGCAAAGGATTAAGCTAATATGCCAAAGTGATATCGGTAATGAGTATATTTTGAAAAATGAAATTTTATCTAAATAATTAGCAATGAATAATCAAAAAAAATCCGCATTTAAACTTATTTTACTTTTTGGCCTAGTTAGTCTTTTCGGAGATATGGTTTATGAAGGAGCGCGTAGTGTTAACGGCCCGTATCTCAAGACGCTGGGTGCAAATGCTGCAATTGTAGGCTTGGTTGCCGGGTTGGCTGAGTTTTTAGGCTATGCTGTGCGTTTAGTTGCGGGATATTTCGCGGATAAGACTAAGGCTTATTGGCTGTTTACTTTGCTGGGTTATGGTTTACTGATCAGTGTACCGTTGCTTGCGCTGACCGGTATTTGGCAGGTGGCAGTTATTTTTATTATTATTGAAAGATTAGGTAAAGCTTTGCGTAGCCCGGCTAAGGATACTATTCTTTCACAGGCTACTAAACAAGTAGGCACGGGTTTTGGCTTTGCTATCGCGGAAGTGCTTGATCAGATTGGCGCAATTAGTGGGCCGTTAATTTTTACTATACTTTTTGTAAGCATTGGTAGAGGGGATAGGTCTCTGGCGGATTATCAACACGGGTACTTTTTACTTTGGATTCCCCTGGTTTTAGTCTTGCTCTGCATTTTCTTTGCTCATCGGACTGTTCCAAATCCTGAAGTCTTAGAGGTTTCGGTAACTAAGCCTTCAGAGTCAGATAAATTAAGCAAAGTTTTTTGGATTTATACAGTTTTTACTTTTGTTACTACCCTGGGTTTTGCTAATTTTGCGTTAATTGGTTTTCACTTTAAAGCCAGACATGTGCTGACGGATGCACAGATTCCTTTGTTTTACGCTTTAGCGATGGGGGTTGATGCTATAGCGGCAATGGCCATTGGTAAAACCTATGATATTTTTAAGGTCAAGCGCAGTAATGAGAAGGCGGGTTTAATTACCCTGATTGCCATTCCTGTTTTTTCACTATTAATACCCGGATTAGTTTTTTCTACAAAATTCTCATGGGTGTTAGCCGGGGTAATCATCTGGGGTATTGTGATGGGTTGTCATGAAACAGTGATGAAATCGGCGATTGCTGATCTAACACCTTTAAAGAAGAGGGGGACCGGCTATGGGGTATTCAATGCCGCTTACGGCCTGGCAATTTTTATCGGCAGCGCGCTTACCGGGCTGCTTTATGAGCATTCCATATTTGCAGTGATTAGTATCAGTATTGTGATGGAAGCCGTGGCGATCTGGATTTTTGTTATTCTCAAAAAAGAGGCCTTGACAGCAAAATATTAGTATGCTACTATTTATAAATTAGTAACACATTATTGAGGGGGCAGTTATGTCACTAATACGTTTTGGAGTTTCAATCGAAAAAGATCTTCTGGGGAAATTTGACCGTTTCATTAAAAATAAGAAATACACTAATCGTTCCGAAGCTTTCCGCGATTTAATCCGACAGGAGTTGATACAAAAACAATGGCAAGGTAATCATGAAATCGCTGGGGCAGTTACCTTAATTTATAACCACCATAAGAGGGAACTGGTAAATAAGCTTATGGATATCCAGCATGATTTTGGCGAGATTATAATCTCTTCTCAGCACATCCATTTGGACCACAACAATTGTTTAGAGATAATCGCTTTAAAGGGGCAGCCTAAAGAGGCGCTTCGTTTATCAGACAATTTAAAATCAGTTAAGGGCGTAAAACATGCTACTTTAAGCATGTCAAGCGCAGGCAAGGGGATATAAATATTATTTTTTGGTTATTAGTAGCACGAAACATATAATAATAACACTGAAAGGAAAAAATGTTACGTCTGATTTTAATCGCAATAGTTTTATTAAACTGCTTTAATGCTTTCTCCTATGCGGGGGAAGATCCGGCACCGGCGGAGTGGAACCCTGTTTCAGCGGGTACTCTTACTACCTGGACAGCGCCACTTTGCGCCCAGGGTGAGCTTGTGATACAGCCGTTTTTATATTACAACCGGACAAGAGGTACTTTTGATTCAGACGGTAAATATCACAGTTTAAATAAAGGAGACAGGCAGTATCAATACCAGGAGCAGTTACTTATGCAATATGGTATTACCGACAGATTAGAGATTGACGCCCAGACAGTATATCAGCAGAATTATGCCAGGCAGGATGGTGCAAGTGCCAGTAAGAGAGGTTTTGGGGACAGTTTTTTGCTACTGCGTTATTGTGCCCTGGAAGAAAAAGGATGGATTCCTCATTTAGTGGGTATGTTCCAGCTTAAAATGCCTACCGGCAAATACCAACATTTGAATGCGGATAAATTAGGAACTGATTCTATGGGTACCGGTTCCTGGGATCCCGGGTTTGGTCTTAATTTAACCAAAAAGCTTAAACCATTTATATTCCATGCGGATGCTATCTTTAGCTTTCCTCAAAAAGTTATGATTGATGGGGTAAAAACAAAATACGCCAGTTATCTTAATTATGACGTAGGGGTAGAATATTTTCTGCCTAAAGGTTTTAACCTGATGCTTGAGGCGAATGGATATGTACAGGGGGATACCTGGCAGGATGGGGAAAGAACAGTATCAACGGACTCAAGTTATTTGACTATATCTCCCGGTATTGGCTGGTCATGTGATAAGGTGCAATTTTTACTGGCTTATCAGAGAGTGGTAGCGGGAGTTAATGCAGATGCTAATGATTCAGTGGTTTTAACCGGGGTTTATACTTTTTAAACAGGGGGGATTAATGCACATACCAGACGGATATTTAGGGCCGGCAACCTGTGGTTTCTTTTATCTTATTATGTTTCCGATATGGACAGCTGCTTCGCGCATTGTTAAGAAAACCTTTAATGCCAGGCAGGTTCCTTTGTTGGCAATAGGTGCGGCATTTAGTTTTGTAATTATGATGCTTAATGTGCCGATACCGGGTGGAACAACCGGGCATGCCGTAGGAGGAGTTTTAGTGGCTATATTATTGGGGCCTTGGGCTGCATGTATTGCTATTACCGTGGCGCTGGTAATTCAGGCGTTATTGTTTGGTGACGGCGGGATTACTGCTATTGGCGCTAATTGTTTTAATATGGCATTTGTTTTGCCGTTTGCCGGCTACTACATTTATAAAGCTGTTAGTTGGAATACTCCGGTTAATTCATCTAGAAAGATATTTGCAGCGGGCTTAGCAGGATATATAGGTATTAATTTAGCGGCATTTTTAGCTGGTGTTGAATTTGGATTGCAGCCATTATTGCATCATACAGCCAGCGGTCAGGTGTTGTACTGTCCTTATGGATTAAATGTGGCTGTACCGGTAATGCTGGGCGAACATCTTTTGATCTTCGGTTGGGTGGAAGCAATCGTAACGGCATTGGTAATAAAATATTTACAAAAAAATTCTCCAGAATTATTAACTCAGGAGGGTTTAAATTTATGAAAATTACTACTAAGTTTTGGATTGGTTTAAGTGCGTTAGTCGTTTTGTCTCCTTTAGGTTTATTGCTCCCTGAGCATTTTAAAGCAGGTAGCGCCTGGGGGGAATGGGGGGTTGATGAAATAAGAGAATTAGTCGGTTATATTCCTAAAGGCCTAGGGAAGCTCTCAACTTTCTGGAGTGCTCCGATTCCGGATTATGCTTTTAAGGGGTGGGAAGGAAAGCCTATTGTAGTTTTAAGTTTTGCTTATATTTTATCAGCGGTTATAGGAATACTTCTCTGTGTTGGCGTAGTATTAATATTGGGTAAATTTTTAAGCAGGAAAGATTAAACAGTTGTGTCCAAAAAAGAATTAACCATTTTAACCGGCGGTGCAGGTTTTATTGGAAGTTGTCTTCTTGCCAAGCTTAACAGCCAGGGTATAGACGATATTATCGTCGTGGACAACCTTGATGATTCAAGAAAATGGCGCAATCTCCTAGGTAAGCGTTTCTACGATTACATCCCAAAAGATAAATTCTTGAAATTATTAAAGAACAATCGTCTGCCTGTGCCCAAGCATATTATTCATATGGGTGCATGCAGCTCTACCTTAGTTGAGGATTACGACTATTTGATGAGTAATAATTACGAATATTCTAGGAAGCTTGGTACTTGGGCGTTTGAACATAGGGTTCCATTTATTTACGCCTCTAGTGCTGCGACATACGGTGACGGTTCTTTTGGTTATGATGATAGCGATAAGAATACTTTGCGTTTAAAACCGCTGAATATTTATGGGCAGTCAAAACAGTTTTTTGATTTATGGTTGCTTAAAAATGGAAATGCATCGCAAGCCGTAGGGTTAAAATTTTTTAATGTTTTTGGCCCTAATGAATACCATAAGGCAGAAATGATGAGCGTAATTTGCCAGAGTTTGATGAACTTAAAAGTGGCCTGCCTATGCGGCTTTTTAAATCATATTCAGCGCAATACCAGGACGGTGAGCAAAAGAGGGATTTTATTTATGTAAAAGATGCCGTGGAAGTAATTTATTATTTTTATAAAAGTCCGCAAATCTCCGGTATCTATAATTTGGGCACAGGTGTTGCGCGCAGTTGGAATGACTTGGCAAAAGCGATGTTTTCGGCACTTAAGATGACGTCTAAGATTGAATATATTGAAATGCCGCTTGCAATAAGGGATAAATATCAGTATTTCACGCAGGCCAATATGCTTAAGCTGCGCTCTTGCGGATGCCAACATAAATTTAGTTCGCTTGAAGAAGCGATAAAAGACTATTCAACCTACCTGGATTTAAAAACATATATTTGACAGAGAGGTATTTTCTTGTTATAAGTATAAGTCAAATCTGTTTTAAAATATACTGTCATATTCTCGGGGTATTAAATCTAAGAAAATGGAAGAAAGTTCAACGCTTCGTACGACACCTCTTCTTGAGCAACACAAAAAATTAGGGGCAAAACTTGCGTCTTTTGGCGGCTGGTTAATGCCCATTCAATATCAAGGGATATTGGCTGAGCATGCGCACACCCGCGAAAGTGTTTCTGTATTTGATATTTGCCATATGGGTGAATTTATGCTTCAGGCAGATCCTGTCTTAAGCGGCCTTGACCGAGTGATTACCCAAAATATCATCGCAATGCCTTTTGGTTCCTGTCGTTATGGTTTTATGCTTAATGAACAGGCAGGGGTGTTGGATGATCTTGTTATCTACCGTATTAATAAAACTAGTTGGATGCTGGTGGTTAATGCTGCGACTACTTCTGCTGACCTGGAGCATTTAAAAGAAAATCTTTCTACAGGATGTTCTTTGGAAAATGTATCTGATAAGATGGGTAAGCTTGATGTACAAGGTCCGCAGTCGTTGGATGTGCTGGAAAAGATTTTTGGTGAGGGGATAGGAAAGCTTAATTATTACACTTTTTCGGAATTTAAAGTTTTTGAGCATCAGAGTTGTATGATCAGCCGGACCGGCTATACGGGTGAGTTGGGGTATGAGATTTATATTGCCAACGATTATGTCAGCAGGCTTTGGGAACTTTTACTTAAAGATGCGCGGGTTAAACCGGCAGGCTTAGGTTGCCGGGATACTTTGCGCTTAGAAATGAGCTATCCTCTTTATGGGCAGGATTTGGATACGCAGCGTACGCCATTAGCCGCAGGCTTGCTGAAATTCGTTGATTTATCTAAAGATTTTATCGGTAAGGATGTTTTAATTAAAGAGCAAAAGGACGGGCCTAAAGAGCATTTAATTTATTTTCAGGCGGATTCCCGGCGGTCACCGCGCCATGGATTTGTTATATTGAATAATGACCGACAGATTGGTACGGTAACCAGCGGTTCTTTTTCACCCAGCTTGGGAGTGGGTATCGGGATGGGGTATGTTACTGGTAATTATGAAATTGGTGCGCAGCTTTTCGTCAAGCAGGAAGCTGTAGAAATTCCAGTAAGAATAGTAAAGAAGCCTTTTTTGAAAAAAACTTCATTATAATAATAAGGAGAGCTTTTATGAATATACCAAAAAATATTCTTTATACCAAAGATCATGAGTGGGTGCGGATTGAAGGCAAAATTGCTTATGTGGGGATCACGGATTACGCTGCCCACTCTTTGGGCGATATCACTTTTGTAGATTTGCCTAAAATAGGCACATTGCTTAAACAGTCAGCTTATTGTGCTACGGTAGAATCGGTCAAAGCTGCCTCTGATGTATATGCGCCTTTATCGGGGAAAGTGGCGGCAGTAAATACACAGTTGGTTACTCATCCGGAGTTGATTAACCAGTCCGCGTATGAGCAGGGTTATTTTTACTCAATGGAATTTTCGAATGAAGCCGAAAAAGCCAATTTGATGGATGCGGCTAGTTATCAGCAGTATGTAGAGGGGCTTTCTAAATGAGTTATGTTCCGCATACACCAGAAGATATTCAGCAGATGCTTTCAACTATCGGGGTAAAAAGCATTGATGAACTTTTTAAGGATATTCCTGTAGCCTTGCGCCCAAAATCTTTTAACCTGCCTGTGTCAAAATCAGAGTTTGAGGTAACGCAAAGCTTACGAAAACTTTCGGCAAAGAATGCTACCGGCTTGGTTAATTTTGTGGGCGCCGGGTTTTATGATCATTTTATTCCGGCCGCAGTTGATGCGTTGAGCAGCCGGTCAGAATTTTATACTGCTTATACACCGTATCAGCCGGAGTGTTCTCAGGGGTGGTTGCAGGCAATCTATGAATATCAAAGCATTATTTGTGAGTTGACTGGGTTGGATGTTTCTAATGCTTCTTTATATGATGGCGGTACTGCGCTTTTTGAAGCGATGATGATGGCTGTTCGGCATACGGGACGGAATAAAATTATTCTGGATAGTGGGGTGAACCTGATTTACCGTACCATGCTTTATACCTATACTTCGAATCTTTCCATTGAATTTGTGGAGATTCCGGTTGCGCATGGGCAAAGCTGTCGGGAAGAGTTGTTTAAATATCTGGACGATAAGACAGCTGCGGTAATTTTCCAGAATCCGAATTTCTTTGGTGCGGTTGATGATTATAGTGACGTGGTGGAAAAGGTGCATAAATTTGGAGCCTTGGCGATTGCTTCAGTTTATCCGGCTT